>Ga0315331_10004851_pt1 | contig 10110 bp, 7 predicted proteins | sample M160m34915metaG_FD_203456 | JGI IMG/M metagenome (GOLD analysis project Ga0315331, IMG submission 203456) | Ammonia-oxidizing marine archaeal communities from Monterey Bay, California, United States - M1 60m 34915 | ecosystem: Environmental > Aquatic > Marine > Intertidal zone | place: USA... | reverse complement strand
ATCATGTCTGTGATCAACAAAATGCTTGATCATTTCCTTTAGATTTAGCATCTGAGGGCGTCCTTTAACAAGAGCAATAGTATTTACACTAAAAGAAGACTGAAGTTGACTGTATTTATATAATTTATTTAGAACGATATTAGGTATTGCATCTCTTTTTAAAACAAATACAATCCTCATCCCATTACGGTCAGATTCGTCCCTTATTGTCGAAATCCCGTCTAATTTTTTATCATTAACTAAGTCCGCAATTTTTTTAATCATATCAGCTTTATTTACCTGATATGGAATTTCAGTAACTATAATAGATTCTCTTCCGTTAACTTCTTCAATCTCTGCCTTACCTCTAATCACTACCTTACCTCTTCCAGTATGAAATGCTTCTTTAACACCATCATAACCGTGAATAATTCCACCAGTAGGAAAATCAGGGGCTTTAACGTATTGCATTAAACCGTCAATATCAATTGAATTGTCTTTAATATATTCTAAAGTACCGTTAATTACTTCAGTTAGATTGTGTGGTGGTATATTGGTCGCCATACCTACTGCAATACCTGAAGCACCATTTACAAGTAGCGCTGGAATCTTTGTAGGCAAAACAGTTGGTTCCTTTAAAGTATCATCAAAATTTAATTTATAATCAACCGTATCTTTTTCTATGTCAGAAAGCATTTCTTCTGAAATTTTCTGCATTCTAGCCTCTGTATACCTCATGGCTGCGGGACTGTCCCCGTCAACAGAACCAAAATTTCCTTGACCGTCTACAAGCATATATCTTAAACTCCACTCCTGAGCCATCCTAACCATAGTGTCATAGATTGCTGAATCCCCGTGTGGATGATATTTACCCATTACTTCACCAACAATTCTAGCAGATTTTTTATGAGCGGTTGAAGCTCTAACTCCTAAATCGTGCATTCCATATAAAACTCTTCTGTGAACAGGTTTTAACCCATCTCTAACATCAGGAAGTGCTCTTGAAACTATCACAGACATTGAGTAATCAATGTATGCGGATTTCATTTCGTCTTCAATATTAATAGGTATTAACTTTTCGCCGTCATTCATAATAAAAAATTAGTTTAATTATATCATATAAATAGTAGTAAACAAATATAATAATTTAGCCAAATTATTGTTCGCTTAATTGATTGTTAAAATTGATAATTTATTAACAATTTACCGTCAACAAATTTTAAATATAAATAGTGTTGTTTTAAAAAATCTTTATGATTATTTTTATACAAATTGTTTTTGTTATGGATGATAATTTTTCACCTAGAGTAAAAGACGTTATTACCTTTAGTAAAGAAGAGGCTTTAAGACTTGGTCATGATTTCATAGGGACTGAGCATTTAGTACTTGGTATTATAAGAAATGGTGAGGGAAAGGCAATCGATATATTAAATTTTTTAGGCATTGATTTAAATGAATTAAGAAGAAAAGTTGAATCTTTAAATCCAATAAATTTTGATAACGATGTTAAAGAATCATCTAAAAAAAACCTTCATCTTACAAGACAAGCTGAACGTGCTTTAAAAACTACATTTTTAGAAGCCAAGCTATTTCAGAGTTCTTTAATCAATACTGCTCACCTACTGTTATGCATCCTAAGAAACGAGAATGATCCTACGGCGAAAATTTTTAATAACATGGAAGTTAATTATAATGTTGTTAAAGACGAGTATAAATCTATCATAGGAAAAGATGACTTTTCTGAAGAAAGCGAAACTGATCACTCTGAAACCAGTGAAATTGAGGATTTAAAGTCCTCAAAATCAAGCGCTAAATCAAAATCTTCGAAAAAATCAAAAACTCCGGTTTTAGACAATTTTGGAAAGGATCTTACTTTAATGGCTGAAAATAACGAATTAGACCCGATAATTGGAAGAGAAGTTGAAATCCAAAGAGTTTCACAAATTCTAAGTAGAAGAAAGAAGAATAACCCCTTATTAATTGGTGAGCCAGGTGTTGGTAAATCCGCTATTGCAGAGGGATTAGCAATTAGAATAATTAAGAAAAAAGTTTCCAGGGTTTTATTTAATAAAAGAATAATTTCCCTAGATCTTGCCAGTTTAGTTGCAGGAACTAAATACAGAGGTCAATTTGAAGAAAGAATGAAGGCTGTAATGAATGAGCTTGAAAAAAATTCCGATGTTATTCTTTTTATAGATGAAATTCATACAATTGTTGGTGCCGGTGGCGCAACAGGAAGCCTTGATGCTTCAAATATGTTTAAGCCTGCTCTTGCAAGAGGCACGATTCAATGTATTGGAGCCACTACACTTGATGAATATAGAAATTCTATTGAAAAAGATGGCGCTCTTGAAAGAAGATTTCAAAAAATTATAGTAGAACAAACCAATGAAGAAGAAACTTTAGAGATTCTTAAAAATATTAAAGACAAGTATGAAGACCATCATAATGTAATCTATACAGACGAGGCTTTGCTTGCTTGTGTAAAACTTACATCTAGATACATGACAGATAGACACCTTCCTGATAAAGCCATTGATGCTCTTGATGAAGCTGGATCTAGAGTCCATTTAACAAATCTTGATGTTCCTTTACATATCACTGATCTTGAATCGGAATTAGACAATGTTAAAAATGATAAAAATCAAGCTGTAAAAAATCAAAAGTATGAACAAGCAGCAAGTTTTAGAGATAAGGAGAAAATTATTGAAAAAAAATTAAATAGTGCACAAATTATTTGGGAAGAAGAGTGTAAAAAAAATAAAGAAATTGTAAACGAAGAAAGCATTGCTGATGTAGTTTCAATGATGACAGGTATTCCTTTAAACAAATTGAAACAATCTGAGAGTAATAAACTATCTAAACTTACATCTATAGTAAAGAAAAGTATTATTGGACAAGATAAAGCTATTGAAAAGGTAGTAAAATCAATCCAAAGAAACAGAGCGGGATTAAAGGATCCAAAGAAACCAATTGGCTCATTTATATTTTTGGGGCAAACAGGTGTAGGAAAAACTCAGTTAGCAAAGATCCTTGCGAAAGAATTATTTGACTCTGAAGATGCGTTAATTCGTGTGGATATGAGTGAATATATGGAGAAGTTTGCAATATCTAGATTAATTGGTGCTCCTCCAGGTTATGTTGGTTATGAAGATGGTGGTCAGCTCACGGAAAAGATCAGAAGAAAGCCTTATGCAGTAGTTTTGTTAGATGAAATAGAGAAGGCACATCCAGATGTGTTCAATATGCTTTTACAGGTTCTGGATGATGGATTTTTGACAGATAGTCTTGGAAGAAAAATTGATTTCACTAATTGTGTTATTATTATGACATCAAATATTGGAGTTAAAAAGATTCAAGATTTTGGTTCTGGAGTTGGATTTGGAACAACTGCGAAAAAATCTCAAGAAGATTCATTTACGCAAAAGACTATTATGAATTCACTTCAAAAAAAGTTTGCACCAGAATTTTTAAATAGAATCGATGAAGTAATAATTTTTAATTCATTGTCTGAACAAAACATTCATTCAATTATTGAAATCGAATTAGAAAAATTATACGAAAGGATTAATGAATTAGGCTATAAAATTAAACTATCAAAAAAGGCCAAAGATTTTTTATGTAAAAAAGGTTACGATAAAAAATATGGAGCGAGACCTTTAAAAAGAACCATCCAAAAGCATGTTGAGGATCTTATAGCGGCAGAGATATTAAATTCTTCTATAAATGACGGAGATACGATTACAATCGACCATGTTTCTAAAAAATCTGAGTTATCTATTAAGATTAAAAATTCAATAGAAACAAAAACATCAAAGAAATAAGTTTTTGATTTTATAATTTTTAATAAACTTATTTACTTTTTTAATTTCAACGAACATTATCTTATCATTTGAAATTTTTGGAGAAATAACTCTTAATTTTTTTAAAAATTCACCGATTACTTTAGAGGTTTTAATAATATTAAAGTCTTTAGCTTGTGCTGCAGAAATCAATTCAATAGCTAGAATATCAAAAAGATTAGAGCAAATTTCTCTTAATTGATTTGCTCCGTTAGCACCCATACTTACGTGATCTTCTTGTCCGTTGGAGGAAGTAATTGAATCTATGCTTGAAGGAGTTGAAAATTGTTTATTAGCACTAACCAAACTTGCTGCAGTATATTGAATAATCATAAGACCGGAATTTAACCCCGGATTCTGTGTTAAAAAAGAAGGTAAGTTTCTTTTACCTGACATTAGATTAAAAGTTCTTCGCTCAGAAATATTTCCTAATTCTGAAAGAGAAATTTTTAAAAAATCAATTATTAATGCCAAAGGTTGTCCATGAAAATTACCGCCAGAAATTATCTTATTTTCGTTTGGAAAGATTAATGGATTATCAGTTACAGAATTAACTTCTATTTCAATAACCTTAGAGCAGTAATTTATTGAATCTAATGTTGCTCCATGAACTTGTGGTATACATCTAAACGAATAAGGATCCTGAACATCTTCTTTAGAGATTGAACCTATGCTGCTACCTTTCAAAAATTTTAAAACCCTCTTTGATACATCAATTTGGCCTTTTTGTGGTCTAATCTGCGAGATAAGTTTATCAAAGGGAGATAGATCGCAATTAAATGCCTCTAAAGATATGCAAGAAATTTTATCTGCTAAATAAGAAATTCTGTATGCATCAAACAATGAATATAACAAAGAAGATAGCATGAACTGTGTTCCGTTAATTAACGCTAAGCCTTCCTTTAAACCTAGACTTATTTTTTTTAGAGAGTATTTCTTAAGAACTTTTTTGGAATTAATAACTTTCCCTTTATATTCAACCTCGCCTTCCCCAATTATTGGCAATGACATATGAGATAAAGGGGATAGATCTCCTGAAGCACCCAATGAACCATACTTATATACCACAGGAAATATATTATTATTGTAAAAAAACAATAATCTTTCAACAGTTTCTAATTTGATTCCACTAAAACCTTTAGATAATGAAATTATTTTTAGTAACATCATCAGCTTAACAATGTTAGATTCTACTTTTTCACCTGTTCCACAAGCGTGTGACCTAAGTAAATTACTTTGCAGAATTTCTAAATTATCATTATCTATTTTTACATTATGAAGATCTCCAAAACCTGTATTTATTCCGTAAAATGGTTTGTTTTCATCTCTGATTTTTTTCTCTAAAAAAGACCTCGACTTGTTAATATTAGAAATAACCGTTTTTGACAGAGATAGTTTTTTATTCTTAAAAACTATATCATATATTTCATCTACTGAAATATTTTTATTTTTTATTGTGTAGTTGGTCATTAAAAATATATTATGAACTAAAAATAGTTAAATTTGTTTCACACTAAAAATTAATTCTCTAAAACATAGTAATTGTGATGAAGAAAACCGCATTGTATGAAAAGCATATAGAATTAAATGCTAAAATGATTGATTTTGCTGGATACCTGATGCCGGTACAATACGAAGGTGTTGTTGCTGAACATATTTCTGTAAAGAAAGATGTAGGTGTATTTGATGTATCTCATATGGGGGAATTTTACATTCATGGTGATAAGGCTGAAGAGTTTCTACAAAGTGTTCTTAGTAATGACATTAGTATTCTTAAAAATGGCCAAGCACAGTACAATTGTATTCCAAACGAGTCTGGAGGTATTGTTGATGATTTAATTCTCTATAAATTTGAAACCAACAGATATATGCTAGTTGTTAATGCTTCAAATATCAATAAAGACTGGGAATTTTTAGCGAATAAAAATGTATTTGGTGTCCAAATGATTAATGTATCAGATGATTACTCCCTCATTTCTGTTCAAGGACCCAAATCAAAAAATGTTTTACAATCAATATTTGATTTTGATTTAGAAAGTGTTGGCTATTATCATTTTGTTTTTTTAGACGGTCTTATTATCTCTAACACTGGATATACTGGATGTGGAGGTTTTGAAATATATTGTAAAAATGAATTTGCATCAGATTTATGGGATAAAATTTTTAAGGCTGGTAGAGATTATAAAATTAAACCCATAGGATTAGCGGCCAGAGATACATTGAGATTAGAGATGGGTTTTTGTCTGTATGGAAACGATATTAATGATAATACATCCCCTATTGAGGCAGGGTTGTCATGGATAACCAAAACCAATAAAATATTCACCTCCTCCAATATATTTAAAAATCAAAAAGAAAAAGGAGTTGATAAAAAATTAATCGGTTTCAAGATGCTTGAAAAATCCATACCAAGAAAAGATTATGAAATTTTAAATTCTGATCATAAAATAATAGGGATAGTTACTTCTGGAACCATGTCACCTTCGTTAAACTTTGGAATAGGTCTTGGTTATGTTAATATTGGATTTGAAGAAATTGATTCCGAGATTTTTATAAAAATTAGAAAGAACATAAAAAAAGCTATTATAGTTAAAACTCCATTCAAATAATTATGGGACGAGCATTTGAATTTAGAAAAGCTAGAAAAATGAAACGATGGTCTGCCATGAGTAAGGCATTCACTAGAATTGGTAAAGATATAGTTATGGCTGTTAAGGATGGTGGTCCTGACCCCGACTCAAATTCAAAATTGCGTGCAGTAATTCAAAATGCCAAGTCTGTTAATATGCCCAAAGATAATGTTGAGCGTGCAATTAAAAGAGCATCTGACAAATCACTTGGGGAATATAAAGAAGTTTTATTTGAGGGGTATGCTCCGCATGGTGTTGCTATATTGGTAGAAACAGCAACAGATAATAATACAAGAACAGTTGCAAATATTAGAAGTTATTTTAACAAACACAATGGAAATTTAGGTACTTCAGGATCGGTATCTTTTATGTTTGATCATACCTGTAGCTTTAAAATAAATAAACTAAATATAGACATTGAAGAATTAGAATTAGAATTAATTGATTATGGAGCTGAGGAATTATTCACTGATGATGAGTCGATTTTAATTTATGCGTCGTTTGATTGTTTTGGAGAAATGCAAAAAATACTTGAGGAGTTAAATCATGAAATAATTTCATCAAGTTTTGATAGAATACCAAACAGCTTTAAAGAAGTTTCTGAGAATCAAAAGTTAGAAATTGATAAACTACTGGAAAAAATTGAAAATGATGATGATGTTCAAAATGTATTTCACAATATGAAATAACCTAGTATAAGCGAAAGCTATTTTTTTCAACTTTACCTACTACCCCACTAAAAAAACCTTCTATGTATTCAAAGTCCTTCTTAATATCTTCACTTGGGTAAAAGGGGTCAGAAATAAAACTTTTTTTGTTTTTATAGTCCATAGTAATCATTATGATCGGGACTTCTGCAGTTTTAGCTATATAATAAAAACCTGTTTTAAATTTTTTAACACTAGCTCTAGTTCCTTCTGGAGATAAGGATATTCTAAACTCTTTCTTTTTATCAAATAGGTTCGCAATGTACTGAACAAGATTGTTTTTTGAAGATCTGTTAACAGGAATTCCACCATAATATTTTAAAAAAAGAGAGGTTGGAAAGACAAATAACTCTTCTTTCGCTAAAAAATTTGACTTAAACCCAATTACACCCTTTACAAATAAACCTAAAAAAAGATCAAACCAATGGGTATGGGGAGCAGAGATTAATACTGCCTTTTTAACCTTATCCTTTGAAAGGTTTCTATTACCCGTAATCTTCCAACCTAATAGATAGATTAAGATTAATTTAGATAGAGCCTTTTTCATTTATCATTTTTCTTGCCATTTCTAAATCTTCTAAAGTATCAATACCGATAAATTTTTCGTCAGATTCAATCATTTTTATAGCTATCCCGTTTTCAACCATACGAAGTGCTTCAATCTTTTCTGCAGTTTCCAAGACTCCAATTTTTAAATTTGAAAATTTTGTTAAAAAACTTTTTCTAAAAGCATAAACACCAACATGCTTGAAGTAATTTACCGAAGAATCGTTTCTTTTAAATGGAATTATACTTCTAGAAAAATATATTGCATTTTGATTTCCGTCTGTTATTACTTTGACATTATTGGGATTTTCTACATCATAATTACTTGTAAACTTTGACATTACAGAAACAACATTTATTGATTTCTCATCATCCTCAAGAAATTTATCTATAATTAATTTTAATGTTTTTGAATTTATAAAGGGTTCGTCACCTTGAATATTGATAATAATTTCTGAATTAATTTCATCAGAAACATCGGCAATTCTATCTGTTCCAGTTTCATATTCGTTGTTTTTAAATATGTAATTAACATCGTTTTTATTTAATTCTTCTTTAATTAGTTTACTATTAGTAACTACGATTACATCATTAAATAAATTTGATTTCAACGCAGACTCATAAGTCCTAATTATGAGAGATTTACCGCAAATATCCATCAGTAATTTATTGGGAAGCCTACTTGAATCAAGTCTTGCTGGAATAACTGCTGTTATATTCATAAATTAAATGTAATGGGTTAATTTTTATAAATCAAAAAATTCTTCACTAAATCCTATTAAATGTAATTTATTTTTTGCCCTAGTCATTGCTGTGTATAACCATCTGAAAAAATCCTCATCCATCCCATTTGGCAAATAAGGAAATTCTAAAAAAATTGAATCCCATTGACCACCTTGGGACTTATGACATGTAAACGAATATGCAAATTTAACCTGTAAAGCATTAAAGTACTTATTTTTTTTAACACTTAAATGTCTTTTATATTTTGTTTTTATATCCATATAATCTTTAAGTATTTCTTGATATAAGTTGGTGGTTTCTGAATATTCTAAAGAAGAGGTGTTGATATCTAATGTATCTAAAATTAATACTGTTTCAAACGACTTTATTTTTGGATAGTCAACCATTGTTATTTTAACCTCGGCAAAACGATAGCCATACAGTTTCTTGATACTGTAAATTTCTTCAATTTTAATGATATCTCCATTGGCAATAAAACCTAAATCCCTTTTATTATTTAACCAATGATAATTGTTCTTTACTACCATTAGTAGATCTCCAACGGTAATTATATTTTCGTTCATTAAAATTCTTTCCCTGATGTTTTTATTGTAGATATTAGCTCTTTTATTTGATCTTACTATAACTGCTGTCTCCTCTATTCCAAACGAATTATATGAGTCATTGAGTAAATTCATTAAATCTTCTCCATCCTCTACTCTAATCAGGTCATTAAACCCAGAGATTTTAAAATTTATATTATCAAATAGGTTTGATTCAATTTTATTTCTAATTGATGTAGCGTAAGAAAGAATCCCGGAATTTAAATCTTGTCTTACTACATCTGTAAGCTCCACAGATTCTATCTTTTTATCATACTCTTTTTCAAGGTATTCATCATTTAAGGAGTATGAAATGTTAGATTTTATTGGGGGTAATTGTGCGGAATCTCCAACAATCAAAAGCTTACACTTAAATCCGGAATAAACATATTGAATGATATTATCTAAAAGAGACTGGGAAAAAAGACCAATACCCTCAGATCTATTAGTTCCAATCATGGAGGCTTCGTCAACGATAAATAAAGTATTTTTATGTTTATTAACCTTTAATGAAAAGTCAAGTTTGCCGGAAAAATTACTTTTTGCGTAAAATATTTCTTTGTGAATTGTAAATGCTTCTTTTTCACAATATCCAGAAAGAACTTTTGCAGATCTACCAGTTGGGGCAAGTAATATTACAGATTTTTTAATTTTCCATAAGTTTTTTACAACATTCGATATTATAAATGTTTTTCCTGTTCCAGCATAACCTGTTAAAACAAAAATTGATTCGTTTTTTTTATCAGAAATAAACGAACATATTTCCTTTACTGCTGTTTCTTGATTACTGTTTAAAGTATTGGAGGGAGTATTAATAATGATTGAGCTTAGAGATTCCTCCATTTAACCTAAAATAATTGAATGTCAAATATATAAATGTTTTTGTTCTCATAGATTTTTACAAATAAAAAAAAATTGTAGTTTTGCTTATCTTACAATTAAAATCTCCATGATGATGAAATTTCTCCTTTTTCTTTCTATTCCAATAGCAATAGGAATTGTTATTTATATTAGAACATATATGCAAGATAAACACAAACCCTATGTGTTGGGAGTATTATGGTTTTTTATATTGATTTTT
>Ga0315331_10004850_pt1 | contig 10111 bp, 9 predicted proteins | sample M160m34915metaG_FD_203456 | JGI IMG/M metagenome (GOLD analysis project Ga0315331, IMG submission 203456) | Ammonia-oxidizing marine archaeal communities from Monterey Bay, California, United States - M1 60m 34915 | ecosystem: Environmental > Aquatic > Marine > Intertidal zone | place: USA... | reverse complement strand
GCAGTCTCATTGAGTGGCTCTGAATCCTGGATATGCCTGAGCCACGACTCAAGCCCCGTCCCTTCTCTGGCAGAAATGGTCAACACTTTTTTGCCTGGATATTCAGAATCCAACCGAGCGATCAAATGATTTAGATCTGCCTCAGAAATGGTTTCCATTTTGTTGATTACCACGACGTCAGCTTCTTCCAGTTGCTTGAGATAAATATAAACAACCTTATCAGAAAATTGTCTGCCCGGTTTAATCCCGAGGATCCTCATCGCTCGAATCGGGTCAATGATGACGCTGAGAGGTGCAATTTCAAATTGATCACCATATATGCGGCGCAGGGGGTAAGTCACCGTTGCCACCAAATCAGTGCAGCTACCCACCGGTTCTGCAATAAAAACATCCGGTCGTGAATCCTTGGTCAGGCCATCTGCGGCATCGACAAGGGAATTGAATCGGCAACAAAAGCATCCACCTGGAATTTCTGCTGTTGCGAAGCCTTTTGATCGCAGCATGGCCGTGTCCACCAGACCTGATCCCTGATCGTTGGTAATCAGCCCGATACGCAAGCCCTGATCAGATAAATTTCTGGCCAGCCTGGAGATGCTTGTTGTCTTACCGGCTCCAAGAAAACCGCCGATCATGATGTAGCGAGCTCTGTTGCTGTTTTTCTGAGTCACCCTCTCATTATGCAGGCATCCACACTTGAATGCCAATGCGAAATATCCCAGCCCTGAATCCCGGAGTTGAATTCATGTATCCAACTCACTAAGCTTCGTGGATGCGTTTCAACGCCGAGCCAACAGTGATGCCAACAGTGGACCCGACAACGGATCAAAAGACCCAGGAGGATGTCGATCCGGGATACCTGGTGATTTGTTGGGATGATCCGGTGAACCTCATGGATTACGTGACGCATGTTTTTCAAAAAGTTTTTGGATGGGAGCGAAGCAAGGCAGACAAGCACATGCTCGAGGTGCATGAAAACGGAAAAAGCATGCTCGTACGCGAATCAATGGAAATGGCTGAACATTATGTGCATCAACTGCATCGCTACAACCTGCATGCGACCATGGAGCGCTCCGAATGAATGTTACTCGTCAAGAGGATGGCCAATTCGAATTGAGGATGGAGGAGGAAGAGTGGAGAAGTCTTTGCCAACTGCTGTCTCAATACCCTTTAACGCCCGCAGATCACCACAGTCTGAATTCAAAAAACAATCCCGATCCAGGGCTGAAGGAATCAGATCAATGGTTGCGTGATTCCGTTTCAAAACATCAGACGGATCGAGAGCTTCAGATCAAACAATGGCTTCAAGGCATAGAGCCTGTCGATAACGATGAGGGGCACCTGTATCCGGTTTTATTTGATGCAGAACGTGCGGATTGGCTGATTGAAATTCTCAATGACCTGCGCGTTGGAAGCTGGATGTCTCTCAATTGTCCAGCTCCGGAAACATTGGCTGATAAATCCCCGGATTCTGAGGAGTGGCCCAGGATATGGATCATGGAGGTAAGCGGGATGTATCAATCAATCCTGCTTCAAGCTCTTTCTTGATATAGCATTGGAGGTCGGACATGGTGGCATTTCTTGAAAATAAACTTTGGTTTCCTGACCCTCGTCATTACGGCGAATACATGGACAACGGCCTTTTGGCGGTTGGAGGGGAAATGAGCGTCGAGCGGCTTAAATTGGCCTACCGTATGGGTCTTTTTCCGTGGACAGATCGACCGGTCACGTGGTGGTGCCCAGATCCGAGAGGGATTATTGATCTGAATAATGTGCGCATTTCACGAAGTTTGGCGAGGGCTAGGCGAAAGGGAGTCTTTCGATGCACAATGAATCAATCCTTTGAAGAAGTAGTGACCGCATGTGCCAAAACTCCACGGCCTGGCAGCTGGATTACCGAGCCCTTTATTCGCGCATACCTGAGGATGCACCAGGCGGGTTACGCCCACAGTGTGGAGTGTTGGCAGGAAGATGTGCTGGTTGGGGGAATATATGGCGTCGCGACGGCGGGGCTATTTGCCGGAGAATCGATGTTTTATCGAGCCAGCAACGCCTCCAAAATAGCCTTGCTGCATTTAGTGGATCACTTGCGTGTCAGGGGCTATCAACTTTTTGATATCCAAATGGTGACTCCTGTAACTGAATCCTTGGGAGCTATTCAAATTACCAGGGAACAATACTTGGACCGATTGCAGGATGCGCTTAAGTGCGCTTGCACATTCGCACCAGATGTTTCAGATTCTAACAAGTGAACCCTCAACGTAATGATTCAACTATCTGTCGGATGGTTTCGAGATCTCTGGTTATCTCGCTATTCCGTTTGGTCGCACCATGCCTCGTCTCATTGACACTTTTGGTCACAGCGAGGGCTCAGGAGAGTTTTGACGAACGATCTCTCACTCAAAAGGTAAAAGATGCGGTTGTTACCATCCGTCATATGGATAGAGCGGGTAATGAAAATGGGGTAGGCACAGGTTTTGTGATCGATTCCGATGGCCTTGTCGCCACCAGTTTACATGTCATTGGGGAAGCCCGCATGGTTGAAGTCTTATTTGCGGATGGATCCCGTCACGAACCGGTTGCAGTGCACGCTTGGGATCGGGCTCTGGACCTGGCTGTATTGCGCCTGGACCGGAAGGGATTGCCGGCTCTTTCCCTTGGTGATTCAGATGCCCTCGCCTCAGGAGAGAAAGTCATTGCAGTTGGGAACCCCATGGGACTGGAGCGCAGCGTGGTCAGTGGGCTTATCTCGGGGTTCAGGCGCTTTGACCATTCAAGGATGATCCAATTGGCCATTCCCATTGAACCTGGCAACAGTGGAGGGCCATTGTTCAATCCCCGGGCGGAGGTGCTTGGTCTGTTGAATATGAAATCTACCCTTACTGCCAATCTGGGCTTTGCAACTCCCATCAACGCCTTGAAGCCCCTTTTGGCAAGGCCGAATTCGATGACCATGAATAAGTGGTTGCGATTGGGAGCGCTGGATGAAGGACTGTGGACCTCCAGTATGGGGGCGCTATGGAGTAGCAAAGTAGACCGTATTTCAGTGCAGGGGAAAGGGGCAGGTTTTGGAGGGAAATCCTTGTGCCATTTTCATCAGGAACCTTCAACATTTCCATATGAATTGAAAGTGCGGGTCAAGCTGGGTGATGAATCAGGTGCGGCCGGCTTGATTTTTGGTTCGGACGGGGCGGAACGCCAATATGGTTTTTATCCGAGCAACGGACAATTGAGGCTCACAAGGTTTGATGGTCCGTCTGTTTATTCGTGGAATATTCTCAGTCAGGTTCAGACACCTCATTATCGATTGGGCGATTGGAATACCCTCTCCGTGCGCCATGAAGAAGATCAGATTTTGTGCTTTGTGAATGGTCAGTTGGTGATTGAATCGAAAGATCGTGCCTTGCGCCTGGGACAGGTGGGGTTGGCCAAATTCCGCGATACGCAGGCTGATTATTCCAATTTCATGTTCAACCCAACTCCTGCCGAAAAGGTGTCTTTTGAGCCTGACTCGGATTTGACTCAACTGTTGGAAAAAATACAAATACATCTGGGGGGGGATTCTTCATCAATGCAGGCACTTTTAGCCTCTATTGGTAATCAATCGCCCGATCAATTGCAGGACTTGGCTGAACTGCTTGAGCGTCGCACGGATCAAATACGAGGATTGGCTCTGGAATCACACCGCCTTCAAATTCAAAAGCAACTCAGGACTGAATTGAAACAAGCGGAACCCCAACGGAACCTTCTCAGAGCTGCGCTGTTGGTCGCCAAGCATGATTACCCTGAACTGAACATCCAAGCTTATGAAGATGCAGTGAACCGCATGGCAGAGGATATTCGAGATTACCATTCTACGGAGGCCGGAGAATCTGATTTAATCCAGTCACTTATTGATTTTTTGTTCAAGGAGAATGGGTATCATGGGAGTTTTTCAGATTATGAAAATGCTGCGAACAGCTATCTCAACAAAGTCATCGATGATCGTGAAGGCTTACCGATTACCTTGTCAGTTTTATTCATCGAACTTGCTGATCGCCTCGGGATCAAGCACGTGACCGGATTGCCTCTACCCGGACACTTTATAGTCAAGCACCAGCCACAGGAGGGGGAAGTGGCATTGATTGATGTGTTTAATTCCGGAAAACAACTGACATTTGATGAAGCCAATGCCCTTGCTTTGCAATATCAGGTGAATAATGTCAGCTCTGAATACATGGCATCCGCAACAAAGAGAGACATTATCATTCGGATGCTTTCGAATCTCCGTTATTTCACTCGAAGCAATAGCGGATTGAGGGACTCCCTTCCTTACCTGGACCTCATGATTGCAATTGATGAAGAGAATGCTGGCCTCCGTCTTGAGCGTGCCACTATCTGCCTCCGTATCGGTCGGCGTGACATGGCACGATCCGACTTCGAATGGCTTTTGGAAAGACGACCAGAGGGGCTGCAGCTGGATCGCATTCGCGAGGCACTAAGGTCGCTTTGATTTTTCCCGCTCCTGTTCCTAAAATGCGAAACGATTCTGTCACCGCATAACGCTCTGCGGTATTGATCAGTTTTTCCTCTGATCTCTACCTTGCCTTGAGGCAGGACGCATGCATCACATCCTTCAGGTTCCACTGTGGCAGCAACAGCGCGCGGTTTACTTCTGAATCATCCGCAGTCAGGATTTTTAAATTGCTTTTGATTATGCTGCTCCAAGACAAATTTATGCCTTCATCAAACGGTGCGTGATCGAGCTAATGCTGGTTTTTTAAGCCACGTTTAACATCCTCAACAAATGTGCGAACATCTTCCTCCCTCGTATCCCACGAACACATCAACCGGCAGCCTCCTTCACCAATGAATGTGTAGAATAGCCAACCCAGATCATGCATGTGGTCAATGAGTCGACGGGGCATCTCAACAAACACAGAGTTTGCTTCCGGTTGAAACATGATGCGAATGCCTTCGATCGGTGTCAGGAGTTGATGCATCAGTGCGGCCATCTTATTGGCATGGGAAGCGTGTTTGATCCAGTTACTGTTTTTGAGCATTCCAACCCAGGGGGCTGAAAGATAGCGCATTTTGGAAGCGAGTTGCCCGGATTGCTTGCAACGGTAATCAAATTCATTCGCCAGATCGTGATTGAAAAATACCACCGCTTCTCCGACAGGGCTGCCGTTTTTGGTCCCACCGAAACAAAGCACGTCCACACCTGCCTGCCAGGTAATTTGCTTGGGTTTGATTTCCAGCGAGGCAACCGCGTTCGCAAAACGGGCGCCGTCCATGTGCATTCTGAGCCCCAGATGTTTGGCTCGACAGCCAAGTGCTTCAAGCTCGTCGACTGTGTAGCAGGTGCCCATTTCTGTTGATTGAGTTACCGAGACCACTTTGGGTTTGGGATAATGAATGTCCTGGCGCCTTTTGACCATGTCCTCCACATCATCCGGATTGATTTTTCCATTGGCACCCGGGATTGTAAGGACTTTGGTGCCGTTGGAAAAGAACTCAGGGGCTCCGCATTCATCTCGTTCCAAGTGAGAATAATCGTGGCATAGAACACTATGATAGGACTGAGAAAGTGATGCCAGTGAGAGACTGTTGGCTGCTGTTCCATTGAACACAAAGAAGACTTCACAATCGGTTTCGAATAGCTCTCGGATCATGTCCGAGGCATGACGCGTCCATTTGTCTTCCCCATAAGCAGGGAGGTGGCTGCCGTTGGCTTCCTCCAAAGCCTGCCATGCTTCAGGGCAGACGCCGGAATAATTGTCGCTCGCGAACTGCCGTTCACGTGTTGCTTTGTTTGTGTTTTCTGTCATCGGGTATGAGGCTTATGAAAGGTCTGCCATGTCGTATTCTGCATTGCTGCCTGAAACTTGAACAGTCCGAAATAACAAGACCACTTGCAGTTTTTGAAGAATTATCAGATGATTCCCTCGCAGTTAAACTGAAATCAATTGAGCAAACTAAATGAGCGACGCAGCAGAACAATTAAAAGCGTTTCAACCCTCCAAAGATTTTTTTGTAGGGATTGATTCGGATGGATGTGTATTCGACAGCATGGAAATCAAGCACAAGGAATGCTTTACCCCCATGTTTATCAAACATTTCGGGCTTCAGCCTGTCAGTAAATATGCGCGCGAAGTTTGGGAATTCGTGAACCTTTACAGCAAAACGCGCGGGATCAATCGCTTCCCAGCGCTTTCCAATGCATTGAATTTTTTGAAGGAACGTCCTGAAGTACAGGCTCGCAATGTCGAAGTACCCCCCTCAGAAGCCCTCGATGAGTGGATAGCTCGCGAATCCAAACTTGGAAATGCCACTCTGGAAGCCGAAGTTCAAGGTGGGAATCAATCATTGGCGGATCTTTACGAATGGTCCAAGGCAGTCAACGGCCAGGTTGAGGACATTGTTCATGGTGTGCCTCCATTCCCGCTCGTTCGCGAATGCTTTGATAAAATTCGTGAAAAAGCGGATGCAATGTGTATTTCCCAAACTCCTGTGGGCGCGCTTCAACGCGAATGGGGCGAAAATCAGTTGGAAGGCTATGTGGCCATGATTGCCGGTCAGGAGATGGGTACCAAGACGGAGCACATCAAATACGCAGCCGCATCCAAATACCCCGCACACAGAATCCTGATGATTGGTGATGCTCCGGGTGACTTCAAGGCTGCCAAAAGTAATTTCGCACTTTTCTATCCCATCAATCCTGGTCGTGAGGAGCAATCCTGGCAGCGCCTCTATGATGAAGCTCTGGATCGTTTCTTCAATGAAGATTATGCTGGGGATTATGAGGATTCACTGGTGGCAGAGTTCAATCAGTGTCTGCCTGAGAATCCCCCCTGGATTGTTTGATGCGCGGGAAGCGAATTTCTTGTCATACATTTTTCAGACAAAACCGGTTACTGCTGCAAGGTTGTTTCCGGTTTTGTTCTGCCTACAGGAAAGTTTCAAAGTGATTCCAGATTGTTGCATGAACGGTTTGAATATCATGTGTGGCATCAATGACCTTGATGCGATCACTAGCAGATGTAGAAAGAGATTCGTATCCCTGATCGATGCGTTCAAAGAAGGCCCGCTCACTTTCCTCGAATCGATCTCTGGATGCAGGATTGCTGCTGTTGCGTGTTGCTCTTCTCTCCTCACTCACGCTGACTGAAACCTTCAGCAGAAAAGTCAGTGAGGGTCTTGTATCACCGATTGCCACATCGATGATCTTCTGTACCAGGTTGATATCCAACCCGCGCCCGTATCCCTGATATACAACAGTGGAATCAAAAAATCGGTCAACAAGAACCACCTCACCACGATCAAGGGCCGGCCGAATGACTTGGCGCACCAATTGAGCACGACTCGCATTCATCAAGAGCAATTCAGCCACGGGATCTATCGCCACTCCATCCTTCGGTGTTTTCAGAATGTCCCGCAAGAGTTCTCCCAGTCCAGTCCCGCCGGGTTCCCTAAGTTTGATGACGGTTCTGCCGGTGGCTTCAAGGCGTTCTTGCAGCAGGTCAATTTGCGTTGATTTACCGCTTCCCTCGTTGCCTTCAAATGTAATCAGCAGGCCTTTGGAATCTGTCGTTGTCATCATGGTTGTAATCGAGCTAGCTTGGGTTCGAAATCTGAAACAAAGAAGCGTTTCCCACGTTGCTCGATGGAATGCCCTTCGTTTTCGAGCTTGGCTTTCAGATCTTCCACACCCCCTGGGTATTTAGCGTTGAGTTCCCCGCCTGTCTTGAGTGTTCTCCAGTAAGGAGTGATCCTTTTGCGCCCTTTTTCTCGAGCTTCCTCAGCGGCATGCGCGGCTATCCAGGCAAAGATGCCCGTTGTCATCGGACAAGTCGCCCTTACTCGATGCTTAGCCGCAAGAAATGTTCGAACAAGATCAATCGTGATCAATCGTCCTTTGCGCACTTGCTGCATCACTGCATTTACTTCGACAGGTGAAGGGATGAGCATTTTGCCTCGACCCCACCGTTTCATTAACTTTTCTGGCATCGTTATCGTTCTGGGAAGGTCTTTGGCGTCATTAAGTTTTTCCTCCCATGATCTTTTTTTACGGCTCATGATGTTGTTCTGATTCGTCAATGACTGTTTGTCCGGTATTTTTGGACCAAAAATGCCGCAAGTTTTTCGATGCGCTGAGTGTTCAAAGGGCCACCATGATCTTCATGAAATCCGGGCATCAAGGTTCTTTCTTTCCCAATCGCAATCCATTCTTTCCAGTAGGCATGGTTGCGTTCGATTCCTTCAGGTTTTTTTTCAAGGTCAGGAACCATGCTTGCCCTGTTGAGTGTATCGTGGCAGATACCACAGGCAGACTGAAAAAGCTCCTCACCTTCCTTGCCCTCGGATGGATCAAAATGGCATGACCGACAATGGCCTTGAAAAACGACCTGACGATTTCGTCTGGCCTTGTCGATATTGCTCATTCTTATCGCCATGGATCTACTTTTTTTCTTTTCACGACCGGTGAGTTCAGGAATGTGTAATTTGAAAGAAAGGGACTTACGACCTGCCGTGCTGAGAACTGTCACCGATTTGCTGATGACACCTGATTTCCCCATCAGATCGACCGTGAGATGAAGAAGATCCGCTTTGCCCGGATTCAAGGTCCAGGGCAATTCAGGGCTTTTTGCAGCTGTGCAGCCGCATGATGGCATGATGGCGGTAATCGTGATTGGCTCCAGGGTCGGGTTAGCGATCTCGAAAAAGAGCGCTACTTTTTCCGATCTTGAATTCGGATGGATATTTTTGTGGGTAGCGTCATATTCCAAGAGAGTGTCTTTCACAAAGCGCCCATCAGAATCTCTGGGTGTTTTCAGCGATTTCGTTTTCTTGTTTTCGAAGCCCGCTCCCTCTTGCCTGCTCAATTCAGGATGAATTGGCAAACGAAAGAGAGCATCAGATTCATTGTCCGAGATCACCTGAGCGAAAACCGTTCCCAGCCAAAGGTTCAAAAAGACGACTGCCAGAGATTGCCTTTTTGTAATCCAATTTGACTGTTCCATTGGGATCATGACCGAGAAAAATCAGGTTTTCTTGGGGCGGGGTCCCTGAGGGGTGTCCTCTATGACCCATCCCATTGATTTCAATGCATCGCGAATGCGGTCCGCCTCAGCAAAATCTTTTGATTTTCGTGCCGTGAGTCTTTGTTCGGCCAGTGACAGCACTTCAGCCGGGATGGCTTCTGCCTCCTCCTTCAGCTCAATCCCAAGAACCATGTTGACTCGACTCCACCCATGCAATTCGGCTGCTGCGGCTTCAGCTGACAGGGTGCTGTCAGCCATCTGTCGATTCATCTGGCGAACCCATTCGAATACCGCTGCCCAGGCAGCTGAAACATTCAGGTCGTTATCCATGGCTTTTTCAAAGCGCGCGGGGAGATCGGAACTTCCGCTGGCCTTGGAGTCTCCAGTCAATTCCTTCAGTTTATGCAAACATTCATCCAGGCGATTCAGGGCTGTTTTGGCACCCTGAAGCCCTTCCAAAGTAAAATTGAACGTCTCACGGTAATGAGCTGACATAAGCACGAATCGAATTTCCCGTCCGGTAAATCCTTTATCCAGAAGATCCCTGAGTGTGAAGAAATTCCCCAGTGATTTGCTCATTTTCTTCCCCTCTACCAGCAGGTGAGAGCCATGCACCCAATACTTGACGAATTTCTGACCCGGTTCCTGCATGGCAGCACCTTCGCTCTGGGCGATTTCATCTTCGTGATGCGGGAACACCAGATCCTCACCACCCAGATGAAGGTCGAAACTTGAGCCAAGGAACTGCATGCTCATGGCACTGCACTCAACGTGCCAGCCAGGACGCCCTTCACCCCAGGGGCTGTTCCAGTAAACTTCTCCGTCAGCCTCGGTGCGGGCCTTCCATAGAGCGAAATCAGCGACGGAATCCTTGGCATATTCATCCGATTGAACACGATCACCGGGGCGCATTTGATCGAAATCAAGTTTCAAAAGCTGACCATAACAACAGCCGAGTTTCTGGTAATGTCCGATTGAGAAATAAACGGATCCATCATTGGCAGAGTAGGCGATACCGCGATCGACAAGTCGCTGGATCAAATCAATGATGGATGGCATGTGCTCTGTTGCCCTTGGTATTTCAGTGGGCA
>Ga0315331_10004849_pt1 | contig 10112 bp, 10 predicted proteins | sample M160m34915metaG_FD_203456 | JGI IMG/M metagenome (GOLD analysis project Ga0315331, IMG submission 203456) | Ammonia-oxidizing marine archaeal communities from Monterey Bay, California, United States - M1 60m 34915 | ecosystem: Environmental > Aquatic > Marine > Intertidal zone | place: USA... | reverse complement strand
GCTAAACGCGACGTCCTGACCACACTTCCTTATGTTCGCACCCGCTACTGCGCTCCTATCAAGATGAACCATCCCCAACTTTTCCTCACAGAGCTCCTGTATTGCGACAGTATCTGCCCCCAAAGGGATTTCCGCGCCTGTAAAAATCCTTGAGGCAGTTCCACGAACTAAAGGTGGGGCCTCGGCCCCCGCAGTAATTCTTTGAGATATGGGTAAACTAAATTTTGCAGCAACCGCATCTTGGAGGGAAAAAGCATATCCATCCATCGCACTATTATCAGCTGGAGGAACATTACATGAAGCCCTAACATCTTCAGCACTCACCAAATTCTGAGACGATTCCAACGAAACTGAAAGAGAGTCACAACGAACAACAGACTTCTGAATTAAGGCCTCAACAGCCTCATCAACGGCCAGCATTATTTATCCTTTTTGACAACATGTTGGATAAAATTGCAGGGCTCAAAGGTGCTATCGAGTTGCTCACGGATAATACCATCCCAACCAGTCTTACAAGCTCCTGTAGAACCAGGCAAACAAAATATAGCTGTATGGTTAGCTAATCCTGCAAGACTGCGCGATTGAACGGTTGACGTTCCTATTTCAGAGTAAGAAAGCTGCCTAAACAACTCGCCAAATCCCTCAATATGCTTATCAAAAATGGGAGCTAATGCCTCAGGAGTGCTGTCACGCCCGGTAAAACCTGTCCCTCCCGTGGTCAAAATAACATCGATATTGTTATCAGCAATCCAGTTTGATGCAGTCGCTCGAATTTGATAAATATCATCAATAACTAATCGCCGCTCAATTAACGTGTGCCCATCCTTCTCAACAGCCTGTTGAAGCCACTCTCCAGAGGTATCAGTATCGAAGCTACGAGTATCAGAAATTGTTAGTATTGCGACCCTTAAAGAATGCCGATTTGTCAAATCACTTCTCCCCATAATATTACCTCAAAGTTCATGAGAGCAGACCATACATGTCTTGTCTCTCATCGATGTCATTGTTAACCACTGGCCGCGCTTACCATCGTATCTCTGCATTTCTCCATGCTGTTGAAAATAACCAAGCAACATTCTTATAGCGATCGTAGCCTGTAAACTTCCAATTACTCCTAAAACAGGTCCCACAACTCCAGAGTTAGCGCAACTCATCACAGGGTCTTGCAATTGACTATTGATTACACAATTAAAGCATGGACTAGAGTAATTATTAAAATCAAAGCCAATAAGCTGCCCCTCCCAGCCCAAAGCGGCAGCGCTAACAAAATGTATTTTTTTCTCAGAACACTGCTTATTCAATATATGACGAGCCGGCAGGTTATCCGTGCAATCAATGATTAAATCATAGTGATAATCTAGAATTTCAGTATCCACAGCCCTTGGATATATTTCGATATTCACGTTGTCATTGAGAGCTTTCAACCGATCTTTTGCACAACTCACTTTAAATTCACCACAATCTTCTGATCGAAAAAGGACTTGACGTTGTAAATTCGTTTTATCAACCCGATCAGGATCACAAAGAGTTAGAGATCCAACGCCAGCACCAGCCAAATAGGTAGAGACTGGGCATCCTAATCCTCCCAAACCAACAATTAATATTCGCGAATTACTGAGCTTTTCTTGTCCTGACTCACCAATGTCATCCATCAATAAATGTCGGCTATAGCGCATAAAATCATCATCATTTAAGGGCATAACAAACTCTTTGCAAAAAATAAATCTTGTTCTGTATTGATGTTAAAAAAAGGATTTATGTTTTGCTTCGGCCAATCCAAGTACTCAGATTTTAATCTCTTCAGAAGAGGTTTAAATCCTCCTAACTGGTCGACAAGTAGAGCCTGCTTAACTGAATCTAGCACACGCTTATTCCACAATGAAAAAGTAGCCTGAATGAAGCCTTCATACCTTACAACAGCAACATCAGCATCAAATTGAACAACAGCTTCATACAGCTCTTTGACGAGGTTCTCAGGAATAAAAGGTCCATCGCAAGGAGCTAGGAGGAGATAATCAGCATTCGTTAATTTCGGATACAGGAGAGTGCTATAAAGACCGGCTAGAGGACCTGAAAACTTTGCACCTTGATCTTCAATGATTGGATATCCAAGATTCGTCAGAGTCTCTTTATTTCCGCTTAGACATAGCAAATCAACTTGTGATGCCAACCTGTCGGCAACATGATTCACCAAAGGTTTTCCTGCTAGTGAAACCAATGCCTTGTTAGGCACACCCATTCTCCTGGACTGCCCACCAGCTAAAATAACCGCGTCGACATTCACCTTAATGACCGCCCCACTTAAGCATCGCATCCTCATCACTTGATTTCGAGCTTACCCAACGCCACTGACCTCCAATCATAACTCGCTTCCAAAAGGTCGCCTTGAGTTTTAAGTAGTCCATCAAAAATTCAGCTGCATTGAATGCTTCAGATCGACGTTCACTGGCAACGCCTACAAATACAATTTGGTCATTAGGGGATAACTTTCCAACCCGGTGAATAACAGTTACGCCCAGCAGAGACCACCGCACCGCGGCCTCCTCAACAATATTAGTAATGAGATCCTCTGTCATCTCAGGATAATGTTGCAAATCCATTGCGCTCAATGAGTCATTCCCGACTTTTTGATTCCCGCTATCCTCAAAATCACGAACTAACCCAGTAAAAGTGACAACAGCTCCGATCTGATGGCATAACAATCGAAGACGTTGATATTCCAACCCTACGTCGAAATTCTCATACTCAACTCGAATATGACTTTTCATGTCAAGATCAACCCCCTGTGACTGGAGGTAAGAAGGCAAGCTCATCTCCATCATTAATGGGATGACTCCATCCCACTATGACTTTATTGACTGCGACAAGCACCTGCGCTGCTGCCAACTCTTTCCCCAAATTTGCATTATCTTCAGAGAGTAGCGAACGAACTTTATTTGGTGTGACTTCAATTTCAGTGCACTTAATGTTTAATTCAATATTTTCGGAAAAGTCACCTAATCGACCAAAAAATAAAAGCTTAATCAATAGTTTTGCCTCCCACCCCGTCGGAGATCCAATGTCCAGACTTGCCCCCTATTTTTTCCAGCAATCGAGTATCTTTGATCACAATACCCTTATGTATGCCTTTACACATGTCATAAATCGTAAGAGCAGCGATAGAGGCCCCGGTGAGCGCTTCCATTTCAACACCGGTTCTCCCGGTAGTTTTGCATAATGCATAAATTGACAATATATTCTCTGACATCTCAAATTTAATGGTCGCTTTGGTTAGAGGTAATGGATGACACAAAGGTATCAGCTCACTACATTTTTTAGCAGCTTGAATACCCGCGATCCTGGCTGAAGCAAACAAGTCACCTTTGGGCACATTACCATCATTTATTGCTCTTAAAATAGTCTCAGAGAGAATCACTTGCGAAATAGCAAGAGCGCTTCTACTGGTATCTTTTTTAAGAGAAATGTCAACCATATTGGCCTCTCCATCACTATTAAGGTGAGTCATCTTATTCATAATTCAGGCTCTTGATTCGAAAATTAAACTGCGCTCTGCTTCGTCTGCAATAGTACCGCAAATTTGTTGTGGGCGGCATATCTATCGAAGTTCAGAGGGCATTTTACCTGTGGAAGAGCTTCAACCTAAATGTTAGGATTTGGTAGCTATTAAGCGTAACTTCAAACCAAGAATATAAGGATCAAAGGCAAATGCCTATCAAGCTTATTTTATTTATCGCATTGTTGATTCTTTGCAGTTTGTGTCAGGCCCAGCTGCTCAATAAAAAAGATCGGCCACCTAATTTTATTTTGATTTACACTGATGATATGGGGTATGCCGATGCTGGTCCCTTTGGTAATCCTCTGATTGCAACACCATCCATAGATGCCATGGTCGAAAAAGGGCAAACTTGGACAAACTTTTACTCTTCAGCCCCAGTGTGCACCCCTAGTCGAGGCGCTCTCCTTACAGGAAAACTTCCAGTTCGTACTGGACTTTATGGTAACCAAATCTCTGTATTTTTCCCTGGTAGTAGAAGGGGTCTTCCTCACTCTGAAAATACTATCGCCGAAGTCTTTCAACAAGAGAACTATGCGACTGGAATGTTTGGAAAGTGGCATTTAGGTGATGCTAGAACCTACTACCCTACTCGACATGGATTTGACGAATGGCTTGGCATTCCCTACTCCAATGATATGGATTGGGAAGTAGATGGTATAAATATTGGCAATATCTTTAACCCACCTCAAAAAATAGGTGAGAAGTGGGCGTTAGTAACACCAAAGATAATGGAAATGGTGTATCAACCAAACATCAACGATTGGCAGGTTCCTTTAGTACATAGTCGAAGGGAATCTCATGGAGTGTTCAAAGATAGAGAATTAGAGAGGCCGGTAAAACAGAAAGTTATTACCCAACGATATACAAACGAGTCAATAAACTTTATTCGGCGGTCAGTAAGAGAAAACAAACCCTTCTTTGTCTATGTTGCTCATAGTATGCCGCACGTACCCCTTTTCAGATCTACTGATTTTGAAGGAAAGAGTCGAGCGGGAATCTATGGTGATGTTATTGAAGAAATAGACTGGAGTGTTGGGAGCATTCTCAAAGAGATCGAAGATCTGGAGATTGATGACAATACTTATGTTGTTTTTACAAGTGATAATGGCCCATGGCTTCTGTATCGAGAACATGCAGGTTCAGCGAAACCTTTGAGGAATGGGAAAGCAACCACTTTCGAGGGAGGCATGAGAGTAATGACAGTGTTTACCGGACCTGAGATTCGGCCCGGGATCACTAAAGAGTTAGGCATGCAAACTGATTTATTTGTTACCTTTGCAAAACTAGCTGGGTTTGACACTCCCAAGACAGCGACAGATAGCTTTGACCTGAGTCAAACCCTTAGATTTAATAGATCAAGTCCCAGAGAATTTGTACCCTATTACAGTGGGTCTGAACTTAGAGCGTTTCGTTATAAGGATCATAAAATTCATTTCGTGACAAAAGGAGCTTTCCAACAGCCTCCAAAAAGAGTCGTTCATGATGTGCCATTGCTTATGGATTTAACTCGTGATGTGGGCGAAAGAATAGATATTTCAGAGTCTAATCCAACAATACTTGCTGAGGTCATCCTGCAAGCTGAACGTTTTAAAAACTCAATTACAGTTCAGCCCTCGATAGTAGATATGCAATTCAGCGAATAAAATAGCGGTCTGTCTTAATTAAATGTGGCAGACTCTATGGCTAAAACTTATATCAAGAGTATTTTTTCCCAAAGGATAATTTCGGGCATTTATTTCATCTTTTGGATAGCCGCCAGTTTTTTAATAGCACTGTAAGAGATACTCGTAAGACCCAAATCCTCTTTGTCTATCTGCTCGCTGATCAAATTTTTCATCGGTGGCGACCAAAATTTTTCCAGATGTTCTGAGACTTGCACGGCAACGAAATCTTCTTCACCATTTGAGCGCATATTAAGTGAAATTTGATTAACCATTTTCACCAATCGATCTATTTTTCTCGCACTCATTTTAATTCACTTATTAGTCGTTGTTCGTTAGCGTATATTACGTGCCTGTCGCGTCTAGAGAAGCCAACTAAAGTTAATCCACATTTCTCGGCCAATTCAATAGCTAGCGAGGTTGGAGCTGATACAGATGCCAGTATCGGTATATCTGCGTTAGCCGCTTTAGATACCATTTCATAGCTTGCTCTGCTGGTTACGAGAGCAAAACCTGGATCAATAGCTTTTCCACGAGCCCTCGCGCCGATCAATTTATCCAAAGCATTATGCCGACCAACATCCTCTCTGAGTACTAAAATATCACCTTCAAGATTACACCAAGCGGCAGCGTGGACCGCACCTGTCTGCTTTTGAAGCTCTTGGACCTCAGAAATTGTAATGATCGCACGCTGCAATGCAGCATGGCTTAACACAATTTCACTATTCACCAATTTAGGGTTTGGAACCGCAATTTCTAATGACTCAGCCCCACAAATGCCACATCCTGTCCTACCAACGAGGTTCCTACGCTTTTCCTTAAGTCCAGCGAACCTCTCAGCGGTAATCAATGCGTGAAGTTCAATTCCTTTGTCCGTGGAGATCTCTTCAAGATCTAGTAATTGATCAGCGGTTTGGACAATTCCCTCAGTAAGACTAAATCCAAATACAAAATCTTCAAGATCCGAAGGAGTTGCCATCATCACCACATGTGAGATGCCATTAAAAACAATTGCCACAGGAGTTTCTGTCGCTACCTGATCTTCAACTGTTGAGATTTGACCGCCCTGCCAGACATGCCGTTGGACATAACTTGCGGGGTCAGTACTCATAATCATCAATGCCTAGCTTTTGCCAGTAAATGCTGTTGCTGGGTATTAAACATTTTTTGACGTTCCTGCCAACGAGATGGGGCCGTAACCTTGCTAATCTGCACTGCTGTTACCTTGAATTCTGGGCAGTTGGTCGCCCAATCACTATTATCAGTAGTAATCACATTCGCGCCAGAAACTGGATGATGAAAAGTAGTATAAACCACACCTGGTTTAACACGACTAGTCACATCAGCGTGTAGAACAGTATTTCCAACACGGCTTTTTATACCCACCCAATCACCGTGCTTGATGCCTCGCTCTTCCGCGTCATGGGGATGGATCTCTAAGGTATCCTCCTCATGCCACTCACTGTTTTTAGTTCGTCGAGTTTGAGCTCCCACATTGTATTGAGACAGAATACGTCCAGTGGTCAAAAGAAGGGGGAATTTGCGATTAGCACGTTCCTCAGTGGGTACATACTCAGTTATCGCAAAGAATCCCTTACCACGAACAAACTCATCAACGTGCATAACGGGCGTTCCAGCTGGTGTGTGATCATTACATGGCCACTGAATACTTCCCAATTTATCAAGTTTTGCGTAAGAAACGCCGTTAAATGTAGGAGTGAGACGAGCGATTTCATCCATAATTTCAGAAGGATGATCATATTGAAACTTGCAACCCAGAGCGTTAGCTAGAGCCATCGTACCCTCCCAGTCGGCCTTTCCACTTAGAGGTGGCATCGTTTTACGAACTCTTGAAATACGACGTTCAGCGTTAGTGAAGGTACCATCTTTTTCAAGAAACGATGCGCCCGGAAGAAAAACGTGGGCAAACTTAGCTGTTTCATTAAGAAAAATATCTTGGACCACCAAGCATTCCATGGAACTGAGCGCTGCCTCAACGTGCTGAGTATTTGGGTCAGATTGCGCAATATCTTCTCCCTGACAGTATAGGCCCTTGAATTCACCATCAATAGCTGCATCAAACATATTAGGAATTCTCAAACCCGGCTCGGGATCAAGCGTGACTCCCCACTCACCTTCAAAAAGATTTCTTGTCACTTTACTGGAAATATGTCGATATCCTGGCAGCTCATGTGGGAAAGAACCCATGTCGCATGAACCCTGAACATTGTTTTGGCCTCTTAGTGGATTAACACCAACTCCCTCTCGTCCAACATTTCCAGTTAACATTGCTAAATTAGCTATAGCCATCACAGCTGTGGAACCTTGACTGTGCTCTGTAACACCGAGGCCGTAGAAAATTGCCCCATTACCACCTTCCGCATAAAGTCTTGCTGCCGCCCGTAAATCGCGCGCAGGAACACCGCTAAATTGCTCAGTATTTTCCGGGGAGTGACGATCGTCACTTATGAAAGCTGACCATTTTTCGAATTCGTCCATTTCACAACGATCTGCAATATACTTTGATGCCTGCAGACCTTCTTTAACAATCACGTGTGCGAGCGCATTCAATACTGTTACATTGGTGCCCGGTCGAACTGGTAGATGAAAATCTGCGCTTATGTGCGGAGAATTTACCAGCTCAATTTCTCGCGGATCGATCACAATTAACTTAGCGCCCTCACGTAATCGACGCTTTAATCGAGATCCAAATACTGGGTGAGCTTCAGTTGGATTAGCGCCCATCACAATAATGACATCTGCTTTCGCTACGGAGGCAAATGTCTGTGTGCCAGCGGATTCCCCTAGGGTAGTCTTTAAACCAAAGCCGGTGGGCGAATGACAAACTCTTGCGCAAGTATCAATATTATTATTGCCAAATCCCATACGAACCATCTTTTGTACCAGATAGACCTCCTCATTGGTACATCGAGAGGAGGAAATTGCGCCAATACTTGTACGGCCATACTTTGCCTGGATTTCTTTAAAGCGCTTGGCTGTATGATTTACCGCCGTCTCCCATGAGACCTCTTGCCAAGGGTCATGAATACTCTCTCGAATCATTGGTTGGGTTATACGATCTTTGTGAGTGGCATAGCCGAAGGCAAATCGACCCTTGACACACGCATGACCTTCATTCGCCTTTCCATCTTTGTAAGGGGTCATACGAACTACTTCATTCCCCTTCATTTCGGCTTTAAATGAGCAACCCACACCGCAATATGCACACGTCGTAATAACGGAATGCTCTGGCTTTCCAGCTTCAATAATACTTTTCTCAGTCAGAGTTGCAGTTGGGCAAGCAGCAACACATGCTCCGCAAGAGACACAATCAGAGTCCATGAAATCCTCTGACTGTCCTGCACTGACTTTTGACTCAAACCCACGCCCATCAATCGTGAGTGCAAATGTGCCTTGAGTTTCCTCACAAGCTCTAACGCATCTTGAACAAACAATACATTTCGAAGGATCGAAGGTAAAATAAGGATTTGATTCATCCTTTTCCGCTACAAGATGATTGTTCCCCTCAAAACCATAACGCACAGATCTCAAGCCTACTTCACCTGCTGTGTCCTGAAGCTGACAATCTCCATTGGTAGGGCAAGTTAAACAATCCAAAGGATGATCTGAGATGTACAGTTCCATTACATTACGTCGGAGCTTACCAATCTCACTTGATTGAGTGATAACCTGCATACCTTCTTCGACATTGGTCGTGCAAGAAGCAGGGAAACCACGCCTACCCTCAATTTCAACCAAGCATACCCTACACGATCCAAAGGATTTTAAAGAATCTGTGGCGCATAATCTTGGAATCTTAATCCCTTTCTCTGCAGCTGCTCGCATCACCGAGGTACCTTCAGGCACTGTAACATCTGCACCGTCAATCGAGAGGGTAACCATAGTTTCACTTTCTATTTCAGGCGTACCAAAATCTGCCTGCGGTTCATAAAATTCAAGCATATTAATGATCTCTTCGACTATTAAGGCCAAAGTCCTCCTCAAAGTGAGTCAAGGCACTTCGAACTGGAAAGGGAGTCATCCCTCCCATGGCACACAATGATCCTAACTCCATTGTATCGCATAACTCATGCAACAAAATTAGATTATTATCTCGATCCTCATTAGCAACAATTCTATCGATAACCTCAACTCCGCGGGTAGATCCTATACGGCAGGGTGTGCACTTACCACACGATTCAATTACACAGAATTCCATTGCAAAACGAGCTTGAGCAGCCATATCCGCCGTATCGTCAAAAACAACAACTCCACCATGCCCTACCATAGCTTTAAGCGCAGCAAATGCCTCATAGTCAAGTGGCGTATCCCATTGAGACTCAGGTAAAAATGCGCCCAATGGACCACCCATTTGAATTGCGCGAATGGGACGACCAGAGAAAGTACCCTCTCCAAAAGTTTCAACAACCTCTCTCAATGTCGCACCAAATGCGAGCTCTATAAGGCCACCCCTCTTAACATTTCCAGCCAGCTGAACTGCCAAAGTGCCTCTCGAACGACCCATACCAAAATTCTTATATGCATCAGAGCCTTCTTCCAAGACAGTTGCCGCAGCACCTAATGTCAAAACATTATTTACCACCGTGGGTTTACCAAAAAGCCCCTCAATAGCGGGTAAAGGAGGCTTAGTTCTCACCATTCCTCGTTTGCCCTCTAAACTCTCCAAAAGAGAAGTCTCTTCACCACAAATATAAGCGCCAGCTCCTAAGCGAACTTCCAGAAAGAAATCTTTTCCTGACTCACAGATGTTGGATCCTAAAAACCCGGCTTCAGTAGCTCTCTTAATCGCATCATTCAAAATCTTATGAGCAACAGGATACTCAGATCTCAAGTAAATATAGCCCTGGTTAGCCCCAACAGCTAAACCAGCAATA
>Ga0315331_10004847_pt1 | contig 10116 bp, 6 predicted proteins | sample M160m34915metaG_FD_203456 | JGI IMG/M metagenome (GOLD analysis project Ga0315331, IMG submission 203456) | Ammonia-oxidizing marine archaeal communities from Monterey Bay, California, United States - M1 60m 34915 | ecosystem: Environmental > Aquatic > Marine > Intertidal zone | place: USA... | reverse complement strand
CGACGTCGAGTTGATGACGGCAGACGACGGGGACGCAGCACTCTCTCTCGCTCGCGCGCGGCGACCAGACGTCATCATCCTCGACGTCGTCATGCCGGGCCGCAGCGGCTACGAGGTGTGCGAAGCCCTCCAGCGAGATCCGGCGCTTGCACAAATCCCCGTGTTGCTCCTCACCGGAACCTTCGAAGGCTTCGATGAGGGCCGCGCGCGACAAGTCGGCGCCGTCGGCCACATCACGAAGCCGTTCGAAGCGCAGGTGCTCGTCGACCGCGTGACAGCGCTCTTCGACGCGGCAGCGACGCTTCCGCCTCATGCCAATCCGTCGCCGTTCTCACCCGCAGAAGAAAGCAGCGAGCGCGCCACGGATCCTTTCGATCTGTTCGAAGATGACCTCGCAGATCTAACCGCCGCGGCGTTCATCCCCAACGAGGTGCGACCTGAGACGCCTGGGGAAGCCGCAAGCGTCGCAGGACTCCCTGGGGGCGACCCTACGCCGCAGCCCACGGAGATCTCCCACCAGGAGATCGACCTCGAGCTCGACCTGGACCTGGCCGACTTCGCACTCGATGACGGTTTCGCCGACGCGAACCTCGGTTCATCCGCGTTCGAGCCACGCGACGCCGAGGTCTCGCCCGATTGGCTCTCGCATAATCGCTCCGACGCGCCGACCCACGAACCGAGGGAGCCCGAAGTCCAAGCCCCCCTCGACGCGACCATCGTGCCGCTCGGTGCCGCACCGACGTCCGAGGCCCCCATGCGTGCCGCTGCCGAGCCCAGCGCCGCGCCCAACGCATCCGAGGCGCTCCCTGCCGCAATGCGGGAGCAGCTCGCAGAAACCCTCGAAAAGATCGCATGGGAGGCCTTCTCCGACTTGTCCGACCAGGTCGTGCGAGAGGTGCTCCAGCGGGTCGAGACGATCGCGTGGGAGGTGATCCCGCAGCTGACCGAGACGATCATCCGCGAGGAGATCCGCCGCCTGAAGGACGAGCCCAACGAGCGCTCATAACGGCCGCACACGCGGACCGGCTCCAGATCCGAGACCCGCTCGGGGGACCGCGCCTGCTAGACTTCCCGAGCGGTTACGCGCGAAGGATGCGGCTGTGACCCAGGGAGGTTTCCAGTGAGCCCGGGGGCCCATCAGACCGCTCCGATTGAACCGCAAACACCCGGCTGGTGCGCGCGCGAGGCCCAGCGCTGATGCGCAGCTCGACGACGACGCTCCCGGACGCAGCCTGGCAACCGCTGCTCGAGGCCGCCATTGCGGAAGACCTCGGCACCGGCGACGTCACGAGCGAGATCACCTTCGGCGCGTCAGACCGGGCGGCAGGCTACATCGAGGCCCGCCAGGAGCTCGTGGTCTGCGGGCTCGCGTTGGCCCAGGCGGTCTTCCATCGCGTCGACCCCGAACTCGCGGTCAGCGACGTGCTGCCGGAGGGGTACGCCGCGAAGCCCCACGAGCCGCTCTTGCGCGTTCGCGGCTCGGTCCGCGGCATCCTCGCGGCGGAGCGAACGGCGCTCAACTTCCTCGGCAGGCTCTGCGGCGTCTCTAGCCACACCGCACGTTACGTCGAAGCCGTCGCGGGGACTCGCGCGCAGATCGTGGACACACGCAAGACACTCCCTGGCTGGCGCGCCCTCGACAAATACGCGGTCGCCGTCGGCGGCGGCACGAACCATCGCATGGGCCTCTACGACGGGATCCTGCTCAAGGACAACCACGCCGCGGCGGCCGGCGGTCTCGCCAGCGCCGTCGAACGTGCGATCGCCACCGCGCCCCCCGGATTGCGCGTCCAGGTGGAGGTCCAGTCGGAGGACGAGGCCCGCTGCGCCCTCGACGCCGGCGCCAGCTTTCTCCTGCTCGACAACTTGAGCCCCGAAGAGACCGCGCGTATCGTGGAAGCGTGTGGAGAGCGCGCCGAGCTCGAGAGCTCGGGCGGCATCACCCTCGAAAACGTCCGGTGCTACGCGGAGACCGGCGTCCACCGCATCTCGATCGGCGCGCTCACGCACTCCGCGCCGAACGCCGACCTCTCACTCGAGGTCGAACCTTCCGGAGGTGAGGCGTGAACGAAGCCACGGCTCGGGTGCTCGGAGCACTCCGCTCCGCGTCGGGCCCGTGCTCGGGCGAAGACCTCTCGACTGCGCTCGGGGTGTCGCGCGCGCAAATCTGGAAGCACGTCGAGCAGCTGAGAAAGCGTGGCTACGAGATCGACGGTGAACCGGGTGGCGGCTACCGCCTCGAGTCGATCCCGGACCGACTCTACCCCGAAGCCATCGCCGCACACCTCGAGACCCGCTGGCTGGCACAAACGATCGAGCACCTCGAAGAGACCGATTCGACGAACCGCGTCGCCAACGAGCGCGCCGCAGGAGGGGGCGACCATGGCTACACCGTGGTGGCGGAGGCCCAGACCGCCGGCCGGGGCCGACTCGGGCGCTCGTTCTTCTCTCCGCCGCACCGCAACCTCTACAGCTCCAGCATCCTGAGACCACAGCTCGACACGAGCGCCGCGCCGACCTTGATCCCCAGCGCAGCGATCGCAGTCGCCGATACGCTCACCGAAGAGCTCGGGTCTCGCGACGGCGTCGAGATCAAGTGGCCCAACGACCTGCTGCTCGGCGGCCGCAAGACCTGCGGGATCTTGATGGAGATGCACGCTGAGGACGCTCGGGTCGGACATCTCGTGCTCGGCATCGGGGTCAACCTCAACAGCGACCCCAGCCAGTTCCCCGAAGAGTTTCGCGAGCAGGCGACGAGCCTGAGCGCCTTCGCAGGCCGCCCAATCGATCGCATCTCCTTCGCGGCGCGACTCTATAGTAGGCTGGAGGCCGTGTTGGATGAACACGCACGAGGCGGCTTCGCGCGCCTCCGCCCCCGCTATGAGGACTACTTCCAGATGTCCGGTCGCCGGGTCGGCGTCGTGCAGATGGACGGCTCCCAGTGGGGCGGCGTCGCAGCCGGAGTCGACGACGAGGGCATGCTCCTCGTTGATCGCGAAGACGGTGTCCGCGCCCGGGTCGTCGCAGGCGACGTCACGCTCGCAAAGGACATCCGATGAGCCACACGACTCTGCTGGTCATCGACATCGGGAACACGAACGTCTCCCTTGGCGTGTTCGAATATCCGACGGGAGACAGCCCCGCTGAGCTCACCCATCACTGGCGAGTCAGCACCCACCGAGAGCAAACCTCCGACGAGCTCGGCATCACGCTGCTAGCGCTCTTCCAACAAGAGGGCCTCGAAGCCAGCGCGGTCACAGACGTCATCGTCTCGAGCGTCGTTCCCCCGCTGCAGCCCATCTGGGAGCGCGTCTCAACGAAGCTCTTCGATCGCCCCCCGCTGCTCGTCGGTCCCGGGATTCGCACGGGGATGCCCGTCCGCTACGAGAACCCGCATGAGGTCGGGGCGGACCGGATCGTCAACGCCGTCGCCGCCTACGACATCTTTGGCTCGGCGACGATCGCCGTCGACTTCGGCACCGCCACGACGTTCGACTGCGTCTCCGACGCCGGCGAGTACCTGGGCGGAGCGATCTTCCCCGGGATTCACATCTCGATGGAGGCCCTCTTCGACCGGGCCTCGAAGCTGCACCGCGTCGAGCTCGCCCGGCCGCGAAGCGTGATCGGCAAGACCACGACCGGTGCCTTGCAGTCAGGACTCCTCTACGGCTATGCCGGGGTCATCGACTCGATGGTCTCACGCATCCGCCCTGAACTCGGAGAACACGCACACGTCATCGCGACGGGGGGACTCGCCGCGCGTATCGCTAGTGAAACCAAGTCAATCGAGCGCATCGAACCGTTCCTCACGCTGCAGGGACTCCGATTGCTCTTCGAGAAGAACAGAACAGACGGAGCCCAAGCACGCAAGAACCCTAAGTAGAGAGGAAAGCCGACCATGCAAGCCACATCGATTCGCAACTTTGCCCTGATCGGTCACTCTGGCGACGGCAAGACATCGCTGGGTGAGGCCATCCTCCACGGATCGGGCGCGACCTCCAGCGCAGGCGACGTCACGCAGGGCACCTCTGTACTGAACTACCTCCCAGAAGAGAAGCAAGGCGGCCACACCGCGACGGTCACCTCCTCGACCTTCCGCTTCGAGCACGCCGGCCTCTCCATCACACTCGTGGACACCCCTGGCGACCCCAACTTCCAAGGCGACGGATTGGTGGCACTCCAGTCACTCGACGGCGCGATCGCCGTGGTCTCCGCGGTCGAAGGCTCCAAGATCGGCACCGAGAAGATGCTCAACGCAGCAAACGACCACGGGGTCGTCGCGTTCATCAACGGTATGGACCGCGAGCGCGCCAACTTCGACACCGCCCTCGCGTCGCTGAGGTCCGCCACCCGCAAACCGGTCCCGATCGCGATCCCGTCGGGCGCCGGGTCCACCTTCAGCGGCGTCATCGACCTGCTCACGAACACCCTTTGGACCCACGACGGATCGCAACCGATCCCCGAGGCTGACGCAGATGATGCCGAGACGCGCCGGCTGGAACTGATCGAGCTCGTCGCCGAGAGCGACGACGAGCTGCTGGAGCAATACCTTGAAGACGGTGAACTCTCAGGAGAGGACGTGACACGTGGGCTCATCCAGGGCACGCGCGCGGGCACACTGCTCCCCGTCCTTTGCGGATCGGCGACTGGCGTGGTGGGCATCGAGCCCCTGCTCACAGCGATCGGCAACCTCTTGCCCTCGCCCACAGACGTCCCCGCGCGGATCGCCACCCGGATCGACGACGGCGCGGTGGTCGAGGCGGTCCCGGACCCAGAAGGCACGTTGTCCGCCGTCGTCTTGAAGACCGTGATCGATCGCTACGCTGGCACGCTCAGCGTCTTCCGGGTGGTGTCCGGCACACTCCGCGCGGACACTTCCGTCCTGAACGCAACCACGGGGGACAAGACCCGGATCGGAAAACTCTTCCGACTCCAAGGCGAAAAGCACGTCGACACCCACAGCTCGGGCCCAGGTGAGATCGTCGCGGTCGCGAAGGTCAAAGGCGTCCAGACGGGTCACTCGATCACCGCAGAGAAAGGCGGCATCGCCCTGCCCCCGCTGTCCATTCCCGAAGGTGTCCTCTCCTACGCGATCTCCCCGAAAGCCAAGGGGGATGAGGATAAAGTCTACGCATCGCTCGACCGACTCGTGGAAGAAGACCCGACACTTCAGCTGGGGCGAGAGGCGTCGACCGGCGAATTCTTGCTGACCGGCATGGGAGAGCTCCACATCCGGACGACGGTCCAAAAGCTCGCCCGCATGTTCGAGTGCGAGGTGGAGCTGAAGACCCCAAAGGTCCCCTACCGGGAGACGGTGACGGGCAAGGCGGAGAATGTCGAAGGCAAACTCAAGAAGCAGACGGGCGGCAAAGGCATGTACGGCGTCTGCTACCTGACCGTCGAACCCCGGGAACGAGGAGAGGGCTTCGAGTTCTCCGACGAGATCGTCGGCGGAGCAATCCCCCGGAGCCTGATCCCTGCCGTCGAGAAGGGCGTCCTCGAGGCCTGCGAGGCCGGGCCGTTAGCTGGCTTCCCCGTCGTCGACGTGCGGGTCCGCTGCATCGACGGGAAGCACCACTCCGTAGACAGCAACGAGATGGCGTTCAAGCTCGCCGGCTCCTTTGGCTTCAAGAGCGCGATGGAGCAGGCGCGGCCCGTGCTCCTCGAGCCGATCATGGACATCGAGATCACGATCCCCGACGAGAACGTCGGAGACATCATGGGTGACGTCTCTAGCCGACGAGGCCGCGTGCAGACGAGCGAGGCCAAAGGCGGCGCGACGGTCGTCGTGGCCCAAGCCCCGATGTCAGAGCTGCTCGAGTATTCGAAGGTCCTGACCCGCCTGACCGGGGGCAAAGGGGGCTTCCACATGCACCTGTCGCACTACGACCCCTGCCCGCGAGACGTGCAGGACAAGATCATCAGCGCGGCGCAGGCGGCGAACCGCGACGAGGAGTAACGCGCGGGCCGGCCACACGCGCCGGAGACCGCCGCTCCACGCTCGCTCGCTGCACCCGCCGGGAGAAGGCAGAGAACGTTGGCCGACAACGACGGTGAGAACCGGATCCAGCTGCGACTGAGCCGCGAGGCCATGCGCTACGCCGCGCCCGACGCGCCTCTTGAGGTGCGCCGGCTCGCCGCGCGCGGCGCCCTCCCGCTCGCGCCGATCGAGCTCGCGACCGTCCTGTTCGTCCTCCTTCACGATGGGGACCTTGCCGTGAAGGACGCGGCACGAAAGAGCCTCGAGACCCTCCCAGGCAGCGTACTGGACGCAGTCCTGGGAGGCCCCGCGCATCCAGCGTTGCTCTCCCTGCTCGCTCGGACGCTCGCGGCTGAAGAAGCCCGCTGCACACAGATCGCGCTCAACCGCGCCGCCAACGACCAAACGGTCGCCTTCCTCGCGACGCTCCCGCACCCGACCCTCGTCGACCTCATCAGCCACAACCAGGAGCGGATGATCCGCTGTGAAGAGATCGTGGAGTCGCTCGGGGCCAACCCCCTCACCGGTCGGGCGTCCATCGAGCGAATTCTGGGGTTCCTCAGCCCCTGCCCAGCACCGAGTGAGGCCCTGCCTCCGCTGGAGAACGACGCGGCCGAGGCCGCGGTTCTCGCCTTCCTCGGTGAAGACTTCCGGGGCTTCGCCGAGGACCTGCTGCGCGAGACGGAGGAGGTCTCGAGCGCGCCCGTCGCGGGGACCAACCTCTTCGCAGCGATCCAGTCCATGACGGTGATGCAGAAGATCAAGCTCGCGCGGCTCGGCGGCAATGACGCCAGAGCCCTGCTGATCCGTGACCGGAACAAGGTCGTGGCCAGCGCGGCGATCCGCAGCCCCCGCATCACCGATGCTGAAGTCGCCAGCTACGCTCAGTCGAAGAACCTGTGCGACGAGGTCTACCGGATCATCGCGAACAACCGCGAATGGACGCGGCACTACCCTGTGAAGCGCGCGCTCGCGACGAACCCTAAGGTCCCGCTCACACAAGTCGTCGTGTTCCTAAATCACCTACAGGATCGCGATCTGAAGTCGATCATGAAGAGTCGAGACGTGCCGTCCGCGGTCTGCACGCACGCACGCCGGCTGCTGCAGAAGAAAGGAAAGCTGTGATGACCCCCGGGCCGATGAACGCTCGAATCCTCTACTGGGGTATCGAAGGGGCCGGCAAGTCGGCGAACCTCGATGCCATCTACGCCAAGCTCCGTTCCGATCACCGCGGAACGTTGCGTCGCGAGGCGACCCCGATCGACTCGACGGTCCAGTACGAGTTGCTCCCGATCCGGCTGGGCGAAGTCGACGGAGTCCCGGTTGAAATCGAGTTGGTCACCGCTCCGAGCGGTCGAGAGCAAGCCCCCACGCGCAAACAGCTGCTCGATGAGGTGAGCGGGATCGTCGTCATCCTCGACCCCAGCGTGGGTCGAGCGGACGAAAACATCGCGAGCTGTCAGGAGTTGGTGGCCGCCCTCGCCAGTTACGGCCGAGCCCCAGGGGACGTCCCCATCGTGCTGCAATACAACAAACAAGACGTGATGGACCCGAACACCCGCGCCGACCTGGAGCGCCGTATCGACCTCCCCACCACCGCGGCCTTCGAAGCGGTCGCGACGGACGGCGCGGGCGTACTCCAGACCCTGACGACCCTGTCGAAGCAGGTCCTCAAGGCCCTGCGCGCCGAGCCCCCCGAGACGCCGCCGCCGAGCGAACCCGCGCAACAGAACCCCCCAGGCCTGACGGAGCCCGCGGCGGACGATCGCGGCATGCCGACACCCGCCGAATTCGACGCGCTGGCGCAACCCAACCCCTTCGCGGAACCCACCGCGGTTGCGCCGCACGGAGCGACCTCCCCCGCGTTGAGCTTGCCCGACACAGAGGCGGGCGTGGCGCTCGCGGAGCAGAGCACGCCGGCCGACGCGAGCGCGCGCCTGCTCGAAGACGCGATCGCTGCGGAGGCATTCGCCTCCGAGGTCGACCTCGAGGCCAACGACGCCTTCGAGAGCGCCGCGCGAGCGACTTTCGACGAATCGTATGAAGACCTTCGAACGGAGCCCAAGCCAGAGATGCGACTCTCGATTGGGCCGGATCTGCGCGTGGTTTCAGTCGGCACAGCCACCCGAGAGGATGCGCGGAGCGTACGCGTCCCGCTGGTCCTGGGTGACGCCGAAGGAGCGACCGCAAGCCTCTCCTTGACTATTTCACTCGACGCGCTGCTCGACGACGGCGGGGAATGAAACGACGGGTTGGCATCTTCGGCACGAGCCCCGAGGCCCTGTGCCTGATTGAACCGCTCGCGCGGAGCCCCCGCGTCGAGGTGGTCCGTGTCTTTGCGCCAGACGCCACCGCCCTGCAGGAAGACACGCAGACCCTGCCGCCGGAGGTCGTTGACTTCGTCCTGCTCGTCGGGACCGATGACTTCTCGGCGTTTACTCGCCCCGACGACCTCTCGATCGTCATCGAGGGATCGCGTTGCGGCGAGTTCCGCGAGCGAGCCCCCGATGCCGTGCGGCGCGGCGTGCAGATCGTGAGCCCACGCGCTGCGCAGCTGCTCTGGGGCCCCGCCCTCGGCGCGCGCGATCGCAAGGCGGCGCTGATCGAGGTCTTGTCCGAGATCGTGGAGTCGGTCGAGCTCGCAGCGGACTCGGATGACCTCTTCGGTCAGATGCTCGAGCTCGCGATCGAGATCACAGGTGCAGACGGCGGCTCGCTCATGCTGCTCGACGACACCGCCCAGGACCTGCGTATTCGCGTCGCCTCCGGCGTCGAGCCGGAGCTCTGGCCCAAGATCCGAATCCCGCTCGGCGAGGGCGTCGCGGGTCGCGCCGCCCTCGAAGGCGAGACACTTCACATCCGCGGCCCCGCAGATCGTGAGCGCTTCCGGATCGTGCGCGAGCGACTCGACGTGGCAGCCGCGCTCTGCATCCCCTTGATCGAAGGAGGCAAGACGCTCGGCGTACTCAACCTGCACCACAGCACCCACACCGACGCGTTCTCCGAGGTGGACGTCCGGTTCGTCGAAGAGCTGGCCGCGCTCGACGCGCAGATCATCTCCCAGGCCGAGGAGCACGCGGCGCTCCGCGACCAGGCCGCGCACTATCAGGTCACCCGCGAGCTCCACGCGATCTTCGCAGCCAACTCGCCCGTCCCCACTCGCCTCCACACAGCCTGCCAGCGGGTGTCCCAGGCGGTGGATGGCGGGATCACCCACATTTACCTGATCGATGAAGGCCAAACCTCACTTCGACTCGTCGGGAGCTCCACGGCGCCACTGGCCACTCGAGCCAGCCTTCGTGTCCCAGTCGGCCTCGGCATCGACGGGACCGTTGCGCAGACGAGCCGACCGGCATTCCTGCAGAGCGAAGGAGGCGGCCTGACCTACTGTGCGCTCCCCCTTCGAGCGGACGGAGAACGCATCGGCACGCTCTCCGTTCAGGGTCCGATCCGAGGGCGGACTGCGCGCACCACCCGCGCGTTCCTGCTCGAGACCAGCGCCGTCCTAGCCGAGGGCCTCGCTCAACTCGTGCGAGAAGAACGGGTGCGCGAACGCGCGCAGCGCCTCACCAGCGTCCACGAAGCAGGCGGGCGGCTACACGCCGCGCGCGACCTGCCCGAGCTGTCCGCGCTGGCGACCTCGTCACTCGCGGCGTTGCTCGACGCGGAGCACGTCGTCCTTCGACGCTGCGATACGCACGACTCGCCTGTCCTCTCGTCCTACTCGGGCTCCGCGACGCAACCCGACCGTGCGCGGTGGCTCGCGGCTGACGAGGCGATCGCGCGCGACGCCCGCCAACGTCCGCAAGCGCGTCTCCTGGAGGCGCCTACGACCGAGCCTTCTGAAGGGGCCAACACCGACCCAACACCTCGGCGGTGTATCGCCGCTGCCCTGCAGCAAGCGGGCCGACCGATCGGGACGCTGACCGCCTACGGCAAACGCGCTCCCGGTCTCCTGAGCGCCGAGACGCTCGGACCCGATGATGTCGAGATTGTGAACCGGTTCATCGCTCGGGTCGAACAAGCGTGGCCGCAGCAGACAACGGACGCGGTGTGCGCCCTCCCTCTGCCGAACCCCAAGTGGATCGAGCCGAGTGATCTCGCCGAGCGCGCCAATCAAGAGATCACACGGGCGC
>Ga0315331_10004846_pt1 | contig 10116 bp, 10 predicted proteins | sample M160m34915metaG_FD_203456 | JGI IMG/M metagenome (GOLD analysis project Ga0315331, IMG submission 203456) | Ammonia-oxidizing marine archaeal communities from Monterey Bay, California, United States - M1 60m 34915 | ecosystem: Environmental > Aquatic > Marine > Intertidal zone | place: USA... | reverse complement strand
GTTGCCAGAAACCAAGATTTACAGTGGATGCAAGTAGCGCTACTACAAAAATATGCGAGATTATCCAACTCGGTCTCAACAAACGACGAGACGCCAAAGTCACTCAATTCCAAGCAGTTTTTCTAAGCCGATAGTTAACCCGTTCGGAAGAGAAGCAACTCCTTGCACAGCCAATAAAACTCCAGGCATAAAAGACTCACGATCGGGAGAGTCATGACGTATCGTCAATGTTTGACCTATTGAGCCCATGATTACCTCCTGATGGGCAACCATGCCTTTCATTCTTACTGCGTGTATAGGTATCCCTTTCAATTTAGCTCCACGAGCACCTGCAATACTTTCATTTATTGTCGGGTCTTCATCCCACTGGTTAGAAGCTGATGACATTCTTTCTGCAGTTGCGATTGCTGTGCCTGAAGGCGAATCTTTTTTCTGGTTGTGATGATATTCGATTATTTCAGCCGTATTGAACCAAGGTGCTGCAATAGATGCAAAATGCATCATGAGCACTGCTCCTATTGCAAAATTAGGGACAATTAAACAACTGCTTTCATTGAATTTTTTCTCAATTATTGAAAAATCTTGATCAGAAAGACCGCTTGTCCCTACGACTACATCAATTCCTTCTTCAGCCAGCAAAGGCAAGTTGTTTTTCGAAGCCTCAGCAATAGTGAAATCAACTACTACATCTACTTCAGCTTTAAAAAAATCGCTGATTTCTTGAGTAATTGGAATGCCCTCAAGCATTTCTTCTGACTCGTCCGAAACTAAATCGACAGCTGCCACAAGTTCTAAAGATTCAGCTTGCATAACCGCAGAACAAACCGACTGGCCCATACGTCCAGCCGCTCCTAGGACACCAACTTTTAAAGATCCTTTTCCCATATGTCAGAGGTTAGTGCCCCAACGTGGATTTATTGGAATTGTTTAATAATCAAATTAAACCCAAAGATGAAACCGGCTATCTTCTTTTTCGTTCGCCACTTCTTCTAGAAGAACTTTTACCTAAGTCTCCGTGTACTGCTTCCAGTTCTGCTTGAAAAGCATCTTCAAAAGAAGCTGATGACTTTGACTTGCTTTCGTTGCCTCGATCGTCAGAAGCGGTATCTTTTTGATTGAAATCATCCGAATCAGAAGACTCTTCATCATTGTCTGAAATCTCATCCTCTTCAATAGCTTCAGAAGACTTCTCTTTGGGGCTTCGATCATCATCATCTAATAAAGGCCTAAGAGAAATTTTTCCATTCGGATCTATATCTTCAACTTCGACTTCAATAGCATCACCAAGAGCAAGAACATCTTCGACCCTGTCGATACGTTTCCCACCACCTAATTTGGAGATGTGGACCAACCCATCCCTTCCTGGCAATATGTTCACAAAAGCTCCGAACTTAGTGATGTTCACAACCCTTCCTTCATAAATCTCTCCGACATGTGCTGAAGGTGGGTCAACGATCAGCATTATTTGTCTTTCCGCTTCGGCAACTTTTTCACGGTCAGGTGAAGCGATAGAGACAATTCCTGACATTCCATCATCATCAACGGTAATTTCAGCTCCGGATTCGGCTTGAATAGTGTTTATCATTTTCCCCTTAGGGCCGATCACTTCACCAATTTTTTCAACCGGTATTTCAAAGCTAAGAATCTTTGGAGCGTTCTCCCCTACATCCTCACGTGGTTCAGGAATTGCAGAAGCCATTACTTCGAGTATCTTCAATCGGGCTTCTTTGGCTTGATTTAATGCATCAGCAAGCACGTCTGCAGGAATACCGTCAATTTTGGTATCCAACTGCAAAGCTGTGACGAACTCAGATGTGCCAGCAACTTTGAAATCCATATCTCCGAAAGCATCTTCTGCTCCTAAAATGTCAGTAAGCGTTATGTACTTGTCATCTTTGTAAATTAAGCCCATAGCTATACCGGCGACTGGCGCCTTAATAGGAACACCTGCATCCATCATCGAAAGACTGGAAGAACAAACAGAACCCATTGAAGAAGAACCGTTTGATGCAAGAACTTCAGACACCAAACGAAGTGTGTAAGGAAATTCTTCAAAACTTGGCACTACAGGAAAGAGAGCTCTTTCAGCGAGTGCGCCATGACCGATTTCTCTGCGCTTTGGTCCTCTCATGAAACCAGTTTCCCCTGTTGAAAAAGGCGGAAAATTGTAATGGTGCATGAATCTTTTACGCTCAATCGGATCAATACCATCTACCATCTGATCCATCCGTCCAGTTCCCAAAGTGGTTACATTCAAAACCTGAGTTTCTCCTCTTTGGAAAAGACCGGATCCATGAGATGTAGGAATGATTCCTACATCTGATAACAGGGCTCGAATATCAGACACTCCACGTCCATCAATTCGAACTCCTTCTTTAACAATTCGATCCCTAACGATCTCTTTAGTAACAGACCTGACAGCAGCAGAAATCTGACTTTCAGCGCCTTCTATTTCTTCAAAATCAGAAATGAGTTCACTTTGAATTACTTCTTTGAGATCTGACTCAGCGTTCTGTCTTTCCGTCTTATCAACAATTGTCTGTGTAGCTGCAATTCTTTCTGCTCCAGCATTTTCGACAGCTGTCAAAATTTCGGGACTGTAATCAGCGAAAACCTCATATTCCATTACCTCAGGTTTTCCTACTGCTTTGACTAGTTCCTGCTGTAGTTCAATAACTTCTTTTATGAATTTCTTAGAAAATTCAAGGCCATCGGCCAGCACAGATTCATCAACGAAAGGTGCCCCTGAGTCATAAACATCACAAGTGGCTTCTGTGCCACCTGCTTCTACCATCATGACTGCAACATCTCCATCTTCTAATAGACGTCCTGCTACAACCATTTCAAAAGCTGAATCTGCAGCTTCTTCATAGGTGGGATGAGGAATCCATTCTCCTGAAGCAGCCCAGGCAATTCGAACAGCCCCTACGGGACCGTCAAAGGGTATTCCGGAAATCATGAGTGCTGCTGAAGCTCCATTTAAAGCTAAAACATCATGAGGGTTCGCCATGTCGGCTCCTATTACTGTTCCGATTATGTGTACTTCATTACGGAAACCTTCTGGAAACATAGGTCTTAAAGGTCGGTCAATTAGTCGACATGTCAAAATTGCCGACTCTGATGCGCGACCTTCGCGACGGAAGAAAGACCCTGGGATCTTGCCCGCAGCGTACATTCTTTCTTCAATATCAACAGTTAATGGGAAAAAATCAGCACCTGATCGAGCTGATTTTGAACCCGTTGCTGTCATCAAAACTGTTGATTGCCCAAGTTGAGACAAAACTGCCCCTCCTGCCAATCCAGCCAGACGTCCAGTTTCAAAACTGATTGTTTTTTCTGTCCCTGAAAATGTGTGGGACACGGAAATTGGTTTATTCATTCTTATTCTCTTTTTTCTTTTCTTTACTTTTCTTTACCTGTTCGAAACATTTTCGACCAGGGCGACACCAAGCGATGAAAGCACAATTTAAAACTGCTCACTTCGTAGGGTCTTTTTATATCTGTTCCTTTAATTAACTAAGTTTAGGAACTTTTTGAGCCAACGCCCTAGTGGCGCAAACCTAATTTTGCGATAATTGATCTATAACGTTCAACGTCATTTTTTTCTAAATAATCAAGCAGTCTTCGTCTACGACCTACAAGCATCAACAAACCTCTCCTGCTGTGATGGTCCTTTTTATGGACTTTCAAATGTTCGGTAAGGTGGCTGATTCTTCCACTAATTAAAGCAATCTGAACTTCAGGAGAACCGGTATCACTTTCGTGTAATCGGTGCTCAGAAATTGTTTCAGATTTAACAGGTGTACTACTTGACATATATTCCTCTAATGTCTTCCTCTAATGTCTTCCGCTAATATCGAATTTAATTTAGAAAACTAGCTCTATTAAAACTATCGGCGAGATTAGGAAGATCCACAAGATTTTAATATTGCTTAAGAGGCTTACGTGTTAATGATTCTTAACAATTGGGCCATCTCTACCGCAGAATCAGCAAATTCAGAACCTTTGTTCTCTGCATGCACAGATGCTCTTTCAATAGCCTGTTCAACTGTTTCCGTGGTCAAAATGCCGTAAATTGCAGGTACGCCTGTCTCAAGGCCTATCTGTAGTACTCCTTCAGCTGATTGACCGGCTACATAGTCAAAATGGGGAGTATCGCCTCTTATTACACACCCTAAACAAATAACAGCATCTACAGAAAGCTTTCTTGACATTTGCTTTGCAGCAAGGGGTATCTCAAAGGCGCCCGCCACCCAGCCTAAAGTTACATTCTCTTCGGAAACTCCCAAACTAAGCAGTCGTGCATGAGCCCCAGCTAACAATTGTTCAACAATTATCTGGTTAAAACGAGCTGCCACAATCCCAATCTTCAAGCCGTTGCCATCGAGTTCAACATTTAATTCGTTCATGAATTCTCACTTTTTTGAGTCTTATCTTCAATAAACGAATCATCTAATAAGTGTCCTAGTCGTTCTTTTTTAGTCTCTAGATATCTGATATTTTCTTCATTAGGAATTGTATTAAGTGGCACACGGTCAAGGATCTCTAGCCCATACCCTTCAAGACCACCGTACTTGGCGGGATTATTGGTCATCAGTCTCATCTTTGAAATACCTAAATCTGCTAAAATTTGTGCTCCGACGCCATATTCACGCGAATCAATCGGTAAACCTTGCTGAGTGTTTGCGTCAACGGTGTCAAACCCTTCATCTTGCAGACTGTAAGCCCTTATTTTGTGAGCTATACCTATTCCTCGACCTTCATGTCCACGTAGATAAACCACGACTCCACTACCTGCATCACCTATTAAACGAATAGCTTCATCTAACTGGGAACCGCAATCGCATCGCAAAGAGCCTAATAGATCTCCGGTTAAACACTCAGAATGAACTCGGACTAGTGGTGCTTCAGTTTCTTTTAAATCACCCAAAGCATAAGCAACATGCTCGCCTCCATCTAATACAGACCTGTATGCGTGGGCTGTGAATTCCCCATACCGAGTTGGAATACGCGCTTCAGCAAAATGTTCAACCAACTTTTCATTGCGTCGCCGAAAACGAATCAAATCGGCTATCGAAATGAAACACAAATCATGCTCTGAAGCAAACTTTTCAAGGTCTGGAAGCCGGGCCATGCTTCCATCTTCATTCACAATTTCGCACAAAACCCCAACCTCGGACCTTCCTGACATTTGGCATAAATCAACCGCTGCCTCGGTGTGGCCTGCGCGTTTCAAAACACCCCCTTGACGTGCTCTCAATGGAAAAATATGACCAGGTCGAGCAAAATCATTCACACCAAAATCAGGATCAGCAAGAGCTCCAACTGTTGCTGAACGATCTCCTGCTGAAATGCCAGTGGTGGTTCCCTCTAGTAAGTCAACTGAAATAGTAAAGGCAGTCCGCATTGATTCAGTGTTATTTGCAACCATCAATGGAAGTTCCAAAGAGTTCGCTCTTTCTTCAGTCATAGGAGCGCAAATAACTCCACTCGTATAACGAATCATGAAAGCCATCTTTTCTTCATCCATGGCATCTGCAGCAATTATCAGGTCACCTTCATTCTCTCGATCTTCGTCATCGACCACCACCACAAAGTCACCACGCTGAAAAGCTTCAAGTGAATCTTCAATTGTTGAAAAAACCATCAGACCTTCTCTCCTGAAATTGAAATGTTGCGACTAAATAGAAGATTTTCTATATAACGAGCCAAAACATCTACTTCTAAATTCACCAAACTGTCTACTCCCATGTCTTTAAAAGTCGTTACCTCTATTGTGTGGGGTATTAGAGCAATGTCAAAGTGAAGTTCTTCTTTATCTAAAAGATTTGAAATTCCTGCCACCGTCAAACTAACACCATTGAGAGTTATAGAACCCTTTTCCACGATCTGACCTGCGAATCCATTCGAACAAGTAAACCCAACAAGCCACGAACCATCACTTTGAAAATCTACAGTCACTATCTTCGCAATTCCATCAACATGCCCTTGAACAATATGACCGCCGAACCGACCGTTTGCTGATAGTGCTCTTTCCATATTGACACGATCACCAATACTCATATCACCTAAACAAGTCCTAGAAATAGTCTCGGGTACAGCTTCTACGGCAAACGAACTTTCGGAAAGATTAGTAACTGTAAGGCAGCATCCATTAATTGATATAGAAGAACCTATTTCAGCATCTTCTATTACTAGTTTTGAAAGAATCTCAAATCTTCTACCATCCCCAGATACTTCTATCGAAGAAATTTCACCTACTTCTTCAACTATCCCTGTGAACATCTGTAACCCCTTTACCATCTCGGGTGCACAGATAAAGAACTATTAAACTGTCCTGAACCAGGTCAGACAATTTGTATCTTCTCCCATCCGGACTGTGACCGTCGGCTCAGGAATTCAACCTGATCAACCTCAACCAAAAGCAGAAGTTCGCGGGCTTGCCATATGACTTACCGCCGGTAGGGAATCTCACCCAACCCCGAAGACTGTATATTAAATTTTTATTATACGCCTTAGCCTACAGGCGTTAAGAACAGTAACTTACGAGTTTTTATTATTGACCCTAGTAAAGGTTCAATAACCTTCCTGAAAAAACAACAACTGCAACGATCAAAACTTTCCTAATTAAGCTGGCGCCTCCAAGAACTGCAAACCGTGCGCCGACTACTGCCCCTATGGTCAAACCTGCTGCCAGAATCACCGCTTCTTTCCAGTACACCTGATGGTTGATGATGAACACTGGCAAGGCAAAAATGGAAACAACCAAAGTCACTACTACTTTCACGCTGTTTGCTAACACTAAGTCCAATCCACTCCGTGCTAAAGAAAGCACTAGCAATAGACCTACACCAGCTTGAAAAGCACCACCATAAAGGCCGACTAACAAAAAAATAAACACAGTAAAACTTTTCCCCCATGGGGACTTTTCAGAAGTGGGATTAGGACTTGGCCTTAGTGACAAAACTAAAAGTGGGATCATCACGATCCCAAATATTTTTTCGAATGTTTCGTCACCTAAATTTGACGCTAAAAAGGCTCCTCCGACTGAACCAATTGCAACAGGCAACAAAATTGGACCTGCTCTAGTAAAACCTGAAACTCCGAAACTTTTGAAAGCTGCCGCAGCGCTAGCACTCGAAGCCAAAATACCTAAACGATTAGAGCCATTGGCAGCCCCACCAGGTACTCCCGCAAAGATAAGTAGAGGCACTGTAATGAGTGAACCCCCACCCGCGAGAGTATTAATCACACCTGCAAATAAACCGCCGAAAAATAACAAAAGAGTTTCTTCAAACCCCATAGTCAACTCAGTGCAATACGCGCATCGTCAACATCGAATTCTAGTTGTTTAATCAAAGAGTCAATATTTTCAAAGCGCTTTTGGTTTCGAAGAAATTTTTCAAAAGTTATTTTTGAAAAATCTCCATAAAGATCCAAATTTTCGTCAATCAAATGAACTTCTAAGAGTAAATCCCCATCATTATAAAAATGCGGCCTTGTGCCAAGCGAAATCGCAGATGGATATTTACAACCATCTGAACTCTCATAAAAACCTGCATAAACACCATCTAATGGCAGTAGGCGTTCCGAGGGAACTCTAATATTTGCAGTTGGGAAACCTAATTCCCTACCTCGAGAATCTCCCTCAGTCACATGACCTCGAACCTCATACGGTCTCCCAAGCATCATGTTAGCTTTTTCCAAATCCCCATTAAGAAGTGCTTCTCTAATCGCCGTGGAAGAGATCTGGTTCTCACTCGTTGGTAGAGTTTCATTTATTCCTAGCAATTCAAGCGAGTGGATCTCGAAATTTTCCTCTTTTCCGATTTGTTCCAATAACTCAACATTGCCTTCACGATTCTTACCGAAATGAAAGTCCTCACCCACAGCGACAACCTTTGCATTGAGAGTCTCTACTAAAACTTCCTTAACAAATTCCTCTGCTGATTCTTCAGCTCTCTTTTCATCAAATTCAATGATTTGAACTAGTTCGACTCCCGTCTTCTCTAACTGTTCGAGCTTTTGCTCAAGACCCGTTAAAAGCAATGGTGCACTCTCTGGTCTGACCACACTTGCCGGGTGAGGTTCAAAAGTTAAAACAACCGAGCAAAGATCCCGACTATGAGCAATTTTACACAACTCTGAAATTAGCTTGCGATGACCTAAATGAACTCCATCATAAGTCCCGATAGTGACAGCTGATCCGAGTTTTGCTTTTTGAATTTTTTCGTAATTTCGAGAAACTTCCACAAGATGAGGCTACCCACCGAACTTCATTAGCCGACAAGCACAACTGTAGGTTTAGTTTTTTCGCCATAATTGTCGTAGACAGCTAGTAACCGTCCCTCTTTATTTGCTACCGCCCAAGGACCACCACTGTCCACGCCTAAACGGTCTTTCTCTAGAATCTTTCCAAAAGCCACTTCTTTTTCAACTTCGTCGGAAACTTCAACCGTTTCGAAATCACGCATACCTACAATCGGATCACGTAAAATAACTTCTTCTATCGACATAGCTTCAGATTCATCAAAAGATCCAATTGCTGTCCTACGTAAATTCCGCAGATGTGCACCGCCTCCTAAAGAAGTGCCCAAATCAGCAGCTAAAGAACGTATATATGTTCCAGAAGAACAATCAACGGAGACTTCATACACCAAAGGGTCAGATGTTGGACTCACTTCAAATCGCTTCACAGAAACAGTGCGCGGCGGGCGATCCACCTCTCCCCCTTCGCGTGCAATCTCATGAAGACGTCTCCCACCTACACGTACTGCAGAAACCATTGGAGGCACCTGTTCTATTTCTCCCAAAAATTTTGTAGCTGCTTCTTCCACTTCAGAAAATTTCAATTCACTCATATCATAAGTACAAGTAATCTCACCAGAAGAATCTAAAGTTGACGTTTCCTCGCCAAAAACTATCTCTCCTTTATATGACTTCGGTAAACGAGTTAAAAACTGGAGCAACCTTGTAGCCCTCCCAACTCCTAAAATCAAAACTCCTGTCGCGTCTGGATCTAATGTTCCGGAATGTCCGACTTTTCTAGTTCCAAATACTTTCCTCGCTTTGGCCACCACGTCGTGACTTGTTAACCCCGACGGCTTATCAACAACTGCAATCCCAATTTGTTCCTTCGTTTCTTTTGACATGAAGTTTCTATTCTTGATTCAATTCTCGAAGCAAATTTTCAATTCTTTCTGCTGACTCAGCAGTGTCATCTACAAAAAATGAAAGAGATGGGATTCGGCGTAATCTAGACTGCTCATTTATAGCCCTCTGTAAACGTGACCTGTGGAGTTCAAGTCGCCTACACAGTTCCTCGTCATCAAGCTCACCTGTAACAAAAACTTTTGCTTGAGTGAGACTTTTGTCAGTTTGAACGCCGGTGACTGTGACGAACCCTAAAACCTCGTCATCAATTATTTCGAGTTCTTCAGCAAGAATCCTTATCAGGAGTTCATTTAATCGATCTGTGCGATCATAGCCACGCATACTTTCACACTATTACGGCTCTAACTTAAAGACGACCTACATATTCATGTTTCATAATGACTAGAGTCAAAATATGGGTTTTATGAAACTTCCTAAAAAATTCAACTCTGACGATACTGCATTCGGATGCTGGCTTAAAGTTCCATCCTCTGTGAGTGCCGAAATTGCTGCCCTGTCCGGCTTCGACTATGTATGCATAGACATGCAACATGGTTTTAGTGACCGAAATGACCTAATACCAATGCTTCAAGCGATCCAACCTCACTCCTCCAGGGCTATTGTTCGTGTTCCGAGTAATGAACCTTCAATAATTGGATGGGCGCTCGATGCAGGAGCGACTGGTGTGATAGTTCCACTTGTAAATTCTGCCGAAGAAGCAGAAAAAGCAGTTAGGGCTTGTTTCTATCCCTCAAAAGGGAATCGAAGTATGGGGCCTACTAGGGCTGAAAGAGTTTTCGGTGAAAAATATGCGCAAGAAGTTAAGGACTCGATCCAATGTCTTCCAATGATAGAAACGCTAGATGCTTTAAACAATCTTGAATCGATTCTTTCAGTAGATGGCGTTGATTCTATATATGTAGGACCTTCTGATCTTTCCGTGAACCTTGGACTACCTAAGGG
>Ga0315331_10004845_pt1 | contig 10116 bp, 7 predicted proteins | sample M160m34915metaG_FD_203456 | JGI IMG/M metagenome (GOLD analysis project Ga0315331, IMG submission 203456) | Ammonia-oxidizing marine archaeal communities from Monterey Bay, California, United States - M1 60m 34915 | ecosystem: Environmental > Aquatic > Marine > Intertidal zone | place: USA... | reverse complement strand
AATACTAATCTGATGGACTTCATGAAGAACGACGCCCGCCGGATCGAGCGTCAACTGTCGTCCTCGGAAAAAGATCGATTTGCTCGTTACACAGAAGCGTTTGAAGCGTTACGAATTCGCGGACAGAAGAAAGTACAACTTGAAGATCGCATTAAACGGTTTGCTCCCGAATTGACAAACAGGTACGAGTCGATGATTCCTTCTACTCGAATGGGTCTGCACTTTGAACTCGCAACAGCGGCGCTGGTTACCGGCCTGACCAACGTCATCACGATTCGGCCAGATACGCTGGGCATTATCTATTCCGATCTGGGAATTAATCAGCACGTCCACGCATTGGGGCATCTCGGCGACGGCAAAACAGCCAACGGCTGGGACGGACCACGTGCGCGCAAAGAAGTCGACAAACTGCAACTTGGCTTCGTCGCAAAGATGGCAAAGCATCTGAAGACCATCCCCGAAGGTAATGGGACAATGCTTGATAACACGATGATCGTCTACACATCGTGCGCTGGAGGCCAACACCACGACGGTCAGAAAGACTGGCCCTTCGTCCTGGTCGGTGGAATGAGCAACCGCCTCAAATCAGGCCGCTACATTCAGTATCCGAGTTACCAGAACGCCGGCCATCGCACGATCGCCAACCTCTACTTGAGCCTGCTGCAGAGTGCCGGTCTTTCAATACCAGACAGCTTTGGTCAACTCGACGCTCAGTTGAAGGATCTGGAACTGAGCGGCCCGCTAACCGAGCTGATAGTCTGATTTCTGGACGACGGTCAATCTCGCGGTCCGCTATTACAACGATGCGACGTCTGGCCAGCGATACGCCTGGCTTTGATTCGACCGCTTTGTTGCTTGCTGGAAGAAGTCGCGGACGCCGCGACCGCTGATGGTTACTTTGCAGACGAGCTCTTCGGCGATGAGTTTTACCGCCGTTGCGTGAACTACTTCAGTCAGGGCGTATTTGGCGTTACTCTGCGGCGGGCGTAACACGAAATGCTGCGGTCCACTTTGGCTGCGTGTTTAGATTTACGACACATGCAATTATTCAAAATACATTGTGGGATTTCATTCAGACGACACACGCTAAGACTTATCTCTTCGTTCACCGTTGCCACTTCCGGCAGTCAATTGGCAACCAGTATAATAATTGCGTGAACTGAAGCGGCAATTTACTGCGTGAATTCACGGTTCCAATTGGTTGGTAACTGAAAAAATACACTCTAACAATCGCGTGCGGGTACACGGTCACGTGTACCCCGGACGACTGGATCGGCCTTTCGCTTGTCGCTGAGACAGAGTTGCAGCAGGATGGCGTTGTCCGCAGTAGGATTCCTCAGCGATGCCGACACCTCGATTAAACTCATCCTGTCGCTTATCTGGACATCCTGACTCCTGCTCGGCCGATGCGATCTGCCGGGACAGTCCTGCGACGACAGACTTTCGCCCGGTCCCAGTTTCATCATGATCCCCGTCTGAAGACTTCAGCGCAGTCCCGCACTGACGGTAAGGTTTTCTTCCAAAACCCAGTCGAGAGGACGCAGCGTTCGCTGCCGACTTGCAAGGTCTACGCTGGTATCGACAAGTGGTGTCGGCGACCGGCCGTTCAGCGCACTGAACACGTCAGCATAGACCTCCACAGTTCGATTTTGCTTTGCCATGCACTCATCGCGCAGAAAATGGCTGAACTGCAGAAGCATATCAGGCCGTCCCGACATTTTTCTGACCTGTCGATCGGTCAGATAATCCTCTGGAAACACGATCTGCGTATCCCCAGTCCGTTTGTCGATGAGTCTGAATTGCGCATCGGAGTCCTTGGTCCTTAATTTCATATGCCAGGCAAAGCGATGCCCTTCTTCTGTCCAGTTGGGATCACCCGGATAAAGAAGATGGCGCAGTGGGAACAGCAGCTGAAACACGATGAACACAACCAGAATCCGCAAGGGAACAGACGGTTGAGGAACAGGACCAGCCACATGGACAGTCCGTAGAGAGACTTCAACAACTGGCCGGAACCGGGCAGTACACCGCTGTATCCAGTCGGGTGGCAGAAACACGGGAGCAGTCAACACCATGAACCAGGGGAAAATTCCAATGCTGAACAGAGTCATGTTGAGCATGTGAAAAGCAATCAGCCAGAGAAATCCGAAGACACGCGTCCTGGGGATCAGCAGGAGCGGCACAATCAGCAGATCAAACAGCAATCCACCGTAGCTGAAAGCGTAGACGACCCATTCTTCGCTGAAATACATACCCACGAGCGGAAAGTCGGTCCGCTCCGCCAGCCAGGTCCGCATGGGCTCGCCGTGCAGCCAGTCAGCATTCAGTTTTGCAATTCCACCGTAAACGTACGGAACGGACAACTGGAATCGCAGTAGCCACAGATTCCACACGGGTATCGTCCGCATCTTCAATTCGGGTCTTCGCCAGACATCGAGAGAAAAACTCCGGTGAGCAGGCAGGCAGGCCATTAACAGACTGATCAGACAGATCAGGTAAAAGTGATTCAGATAGTTGGTCTGATCCAGCAGAAAGACATAGGTAAAACCCAGACAGAAGAGAATGGAGGTCATGCGATACAGCAATCCCAGCATCATATAGACAGCCAGCAGGCCGAGGATTGCAAAATGCAGATCCATTCCGAAGCCCGGCCATGGACTAACCCACTCGAACCCGATGTATTTGAAAAAGAACACCGGTTCGACATAGTACTGGTCAATCCAGCCATGTTCAAAAAAACGGCAGACTTCCCATAACAGGACTGCGCCAAACACAACACGAATATAAGCGAGCGGAGCAATGTCAACCGACGCGCTCAGTCTTCTTCTGATTGCAGAAATTCGACTGTCTGCGGCGTCCCCACCTCGATCAGGCGACGCGGACACAGAGCCCGAACTACTGGACAATGCGGACGATTCCACTGCCATTCCCAATCTTTCGGAATGCTTCGATCAAAGCCTGGAAATCTCCATCTCCCACGTGATGGTAACTTCCACCAGTGAGCTCCGCGGCCTCACGGACGTACTGCTGATCAGCTCCGCTGCCGAGCGTGACCGAGTGAATCTCAATATTTTTTGAAAGCGCAACCTGAGCATAGTGCTGGATCGAATTGTTTGGCGTTGTTCCCGGCGCCTCTGAGCGATTGGCCATTCCATCGGTCATCAGGACCATCACTTTCGCAACACTTTCCGGTGACAGTGAACGGCGATTGGCGTCAAACTCATTGATGGCCACACGCATTCCACCGGCAATATTAGTCCAGGGAGCATACATTCCCGGCGACAGTTGAGGGATCCTGTCGAGGACAGGTGCATGGTTCAGACTCATCACACGTTCGAGATGGCCAGTCTCATTTCCACTCTGCGGATAGCTGTAAACTACCAGCCCCAGGCGATCTGTCGTCAAAAGCTCGTCTGCCAGAGCGTAGGCAGCAGCCTTGGTATAAGTCATTCGATTGTTCTCCTGCATGGAACCGGAACAATCCAGGACCAGGATGATATCACGCGGATCATCTTCACCAGTTTTGGCGATCGACTCGGCCGTCATATCGACATCATCGAACCCCAGAACAGTTCCAAAGAACAGCGGCACCGGATTACCTTCCGCCTGGGAGCGTCGCGTAAAAACGCGGACAGCATTCGGTTTTTCGCCGCCCTGTATCGCTGAAAAAGTGCCTGCCGTTGTACTCCATCTTCCCAGAATAATATCCGCATTAACAAGCACATTTCCGTGCGCAGGCTGATTCCGTTCTGCAAATTCCCGTGCCCAGAGCCGCGCCTGCGCTTCGCGACCTTCTTCATCATTATTCGTGTTTGCAAGCACAGCCACCCCAGCCATCGCTGCAGAATCCGCTGCATTCTGCAATTGCGATTTCACCATCCAGATGAACCCCAGGTCTACAGAGAAGGCAGCAAACGCCATGATCGGGATCAGCAGGACGGCGCACAACACCGCCATTGATCCACGTCTTGCTTTGCTGCCGGCATTCGCCGGATACAACTCTGTTTGCCTGCAGGACATCGGCAGAACTCTCTCAAGGAACCAGGCTGATCGCGACAACTAATCGTCGTCGTCATCGTCGTCATCGTCGTCCGAACTTTTCTTCTTCTTACCCTTCTTCTTCTTACTCTTCTTACCGCCGCTCTTCTTACCGCTGCTCTTCTTACCGCTGCTCTTCTTACCGCTGCTCTTCTTGTTCTTTTTCGACGGCGGATCGTTTTTCTTAGACGGTGGATCACCTACATCCCCATTGTCATCTCCGGCATCCCTGACAGCCGGCATGATGCAGACGCCAGCCAGGCTCTTGTTTCCCATAAACCTGGGAGACGGCAACCACGCCACTTCGGAGTGCGGAACCGTAATCGTGACCGATACGGGATCCAGATGCTCGGCTGATCGCGGTGGTGACGGCGACACTGCAATCTGGTATCCGGCCAGTCCGGCTTTTTCGAGCGCCTGATCCACAACACTTGTAACATCGTTTGTCGTCGCCCCCTGCATCGAGGCAACACGACAGCCTGCGCGGGCAGCCTCTTCAAGAACATGCTTCACCATGACGGCCCGGCCCATCTCAAGGCCACCAAAGATCAGCAGTAAAAACACCGGCAACACCAGGGCGAATTCCACCAGGGCCGCACCTTTACGCTCAACCTTCCAGGCAGAAAGCCAGTTCATCAGTTGTTGGCGAGTTCTCACAATGTAATTTCCTGCTTTTTGATGAAGCCTGAGCTTCACCCGGTAGAGCACAGGTCTGTCGCTTTATGATCTGAGTCCCAAAGTCAACGGACTTACCCAAGAGTGCCCCGTGACTTAAGCATAGGTCACAAATTCCGGCCTTGACTGCAAATTCAAAGGCCGGATGAGCTTGTCAGTTCAGCTTCCCAGGAAAAAATCGTAATGACGTGACTCTCTGGCATTGTTTACTGCTTCGTATCCAAACCTTCCCCGGAGCACACCACGGCGCAGGTGCTGTCCACAGGTACGGCCTGCGCAGACTGCAGGGCAGGTCTGAATGCAGTCACAATTCCGGTTCGTCCGGAGTTCAGTCAGGCAATAATGTCATGAATGACCGAGCCACGATTGTTAGTCAGGCTCTGCTCACGACCGTCATGGAAGAATGTCAGGTTGTCATGATCCAACCCTGCAAGATGCAGAATTGTCGCATGCAGGTCGTGCATACTGACCGGATTTTCAATGGGCCTGTAACCAAACTCGTCAGTCCTTCCATAGGTAAACCCGGGACGAGCGCCACCGCCAGCCAGCCACATGGTGAAGCCAAACGGATTGTGGTCACGTCCATCACGATCCTGAGACGTCGGTGTGCGTCCGAACTCGCCTCCCCAGACCACCAGTGTCGAATCCAGCAGGCCCCGCTGCTGCAGATCCGCCAACAGCCCCGCAATCGGCTTATCCGTTTCAGTGCAGCGCTGACGATGATCTTCAGCCAGGTTTGCATGATGATCCCAGTTAGCTTTCCAGCCACCATGATAGATCTGAATAAATCGCACACCGTCCTCAACCATCCGCCGCGCCATCAGCAACTGATGTCCAAATGCCCGGCACTCAGGGTCATCCAGCCCGTACAGACTCTGAGTCAGCCGGCTCTCCTGCGAAACATCAACCACACGTCCAGCTGAAGACTGCATCCGGAATGCGGTTTCAAAACTTTCAATGCGAGCCTGCAACTGGGACTCGGCTGGATGCTTTGCAGAATGCCTTCCATTCAATTGCCTGAGCAGATTCAACTGGGCTGCCTGCGCTGATCGGGACAGTTCAGTCGGTCTTTTCAGGTACAGGATCGGATGTGCCGAAGGCCGAAACATCACACCCTGATTCTCACCAGGCAAAAACCCTGTATCCCACAGGTTGGCTCCTCCTTCGGGTGCGCTCCGTGGATCATGCATCACAACAAAACCTGGCAGGTCTCTGCTGGAGCGTCCCAGGCCATATGTCATCCAGGAGCCAACACAGGGAGCTCCGACCCGTATGACTCCGGAATTGACCATATAACACGCGGGAACATGATTCTGAGCATCTGAACGACAGGCCTTCAGAAACGTCAGTTTGTCCACGTGGCGTGCAAGGTGTGGATAGACTTCCGAGACCGTCGCTCCGCTCTCACCATGCTTCCTGAACATGTAGGGAGACTGCATCACTGGGCCTGGATGCGGAAACAGTGTTTCAATTCCTCCTGGAAATGACTTTCCATCCCATTTCTTCAGGTCAGGCTTATGATCGAACAGGTCGATGCCTGATGGCCCTCCATTCATAAACAGCCAGATCACAGACTTCGTCCGCCCCGCTCCACTTTTCCCTGTAGAATCTCCGGCGCGGCTGTGTTGCTCCTCCTGCAGCAGCGAAGCCAGTGCCAGCAGGCCACATCCTCCGCCTGTACGAGAGAGAAACTCGCGCCGAGTTGGCATTAACACATTTCGCTGCCGGGTCGCTGAGTCGCTTTGCATCATCGTAATCACTCCTTAATCAACGTAGAGAAATTCGTTGGTAAGAAACATCACGTGACAGAAGTCAGCCAGCTTCTGTATTTTTTGGACGGCATTGTCTGCATCTTCTATCTCCCGAAGGAACTCAACACCCGCAACCAGTTCCTCCCGATCCGGTTTCCGGCTGAATGCGATGACATACACCCGTTCGATGAATTTCCGGATGTCCATCTCAGCCACAGTAATCGTGTCCACTTCTGCAACTGTACGTTCAGCCATGCGACGGGCCTGTCGTCGCAGTAATTCCGAATGCCACAGCGCCAGAGCCTGTGTCGGCACTGTTGTAATTTTGCGTTTTCCACAGGAAAAACTTCCGACTGGAGCATCAAACAGTTGCATAATCGGTACAGGAATCGTGCGTTTGAGCATGACATAAATGCCGCGTCGCCAAAGAGTCGGTCGATCCTCATCAGTCCGAATCGGCCAGGTCTCTTCCGCTTCTTTCTGTGTGTTGAAAACCGCTTCCCGGCAAATCGGAGGCTGAATGCCCGGACCATACATCACGACGGGCAGATTGCCTCCGGCCAGATGCAGCGTATCCCACATCATCTCTGCAGTTATCCTCTGCGGACGGCGTCTACTGAGAAATCGATTCTCCGGATCGATTCGCAAGCTGTTCGGATGGGCACCCGCGTTCAGTCGATATGTGGCACTGGTGACGATTAACCGATGGATGTGTTTCAGGCTCCAGTTGTTGTCCATAAGCTCACATGCCAACCACTCCAGCAGCAATGGATGAGACGGCAGTTCCCCCTGCTGGCCAAAATCATTTGTCGTACGCACCAGTCCCTGCCCGAAATGCTGCTGCCACAATCGATTCACAATCACACGAGCCAGAAGTGGTCCAGGGCCACGCTGGGTATCTGTCATCCATCGAGCCAGCGCCCGGCGCGGAACACTTGCTGAACCTTCCGCATCCGATTCATCCCACGCTTCCCAGGCACCGTTCTCCCAGACTGGAACGCCACTGGTCACCGCCGTAACAAATCCGGACTCTACTTCTCCGTCCCTGTGTCTGAGATCGCCGCCAATCAATATCGGCGCCTGGGTTGCATCTCCTCCTGACAAAGTAAGTCCCATGGGTGGACGGGGAGGCAATTTTGCTTCAAGGCCCTCAATCTCATCCAGTAACTGCGCAAATCGCGTTTCATCCTGTGGAAGCGCCTCTATCTCATCGTCTATCTGATCATCCATGATCAGGAGACAACGCTCGCACAAAGAAATAAGTCGTTCCTGTTCCATGTTGTCTGGATCAATCGGTTGACGGAGCAGATCTTTTTCTTCCTCCGTAAAACCTTCCAGTTCCTGAATATTATTTTCTTTGATCCATGCCGTTCGAATCTGTTTGACTTCTTCCAGCCGTTTATTCACTGGATCCGCCAGAATACGATAATCCTGCCCGCCATCTGGAATCAGGTAGCTGTGAGTCCGTCGAGTATTGAAGAACACGGCAATCAGGCCGTAGTAGTCGCGTGTGGGAATGGGATCGTGTTTATGGTCATGACACCGGGCACAGCCGACACTCAGACCAAGCATCGAACTGGTCATCGTTGAGACCATGTCATCCAACTCAGTAAACCGTTCTGCTTCCTGAGGAAAAAACGTGTTGTACGGTGCAGCAGTAAAAAAACCGGTGGCTGCAACTGCCAGCGGGTTGTCCGGTTCGATCAAATCTCCAGCAATCTGCCAGCGAATGAAGCGGTCAAACGGCAGATCCTGGTTCATAGCCCAGATCACAAAATCGCGATATGGATAAGCATGAGGACGCAGTTCGTCCTCTTCATAGCCATTGCTGTCAGCGTATCTGGCAAGGTCCAGCCACATTCTTGCCGAGTGTTCTCCGAATCCCGGATTCGAGAGCAGGCGACTGACAAGTCGCTCGTACGCCATTGCACTTTCGTCGGCCGCATATCCCATGACCTCTTCAGGCGGTGGAGCGTGTCCGACCAGACCGTACCACAGCCGGCGACAGAGAACCTGACGTTCAGCTTCCGGATTCGGTTCGAGCCCGACCTGCTCAAGTTGTGCAGCGATAAAGCGATCGATCGGATTACGCAGCCATGTGGTCGACTGTACCTGTGGCGGCGTTGGGCGATTTAACGGCTGAAAAGACCAGAACTGTGCCTTTTTGCTGGTCACGGCATGTGTGGCAGCAGTACCCGTCACGGCACGGCGGAGCGGACCTTCTGACGGCAGATGGACATCAGAAATGACACGTGTCCACTTGAGACGCTCCTGGAACGTTTCCCGGTCAGCCTTCAGGTATTTTTGCCGGCGTTTCTCATTCTCCTGATCTTCGCGCTCCTGTTGTTCCTGCGCATTTCTACGCAGGATTGTCGAAGACTGGACGACGACTGCATCTTCACAGAATTCGCGAAATCCAGCTTCCGAATTCCACCCAAATCCGCCATAGACCAATAGGCCGCACAGCGTCAGACAAATCAGGCTCGTCCAACGGACGTGGATCGCAGACCAGTTTCTGAATGCATGTCTGAAAACAGCCATTGATACTTCCAGCCCGTCGTGGCAATCGCCGGAGAGTCAGGGGCTCATCTCCTCTCCGTCGGCACTCCTGCCTGTCCGGTCTCGGTATGCACTGCGTCACATGTCGTCCTGAATTATCCCCTTCCTGAAGCTAGTACGAGGACCCTGGCGGCGAAGTTTTTACTGTTAAACTGCACCCTGAACGTTCAAAATCGCGGCACACCATCCATCAAAACACGTAAAATCGTTACTTCCAAATTCCGTAAATGAGTTCACGCTCTGGACTCGGTAACAGTTTGTCGCTCAGATCACCTCAACGCAAAACGGGCGTCCGAATCAACCGGACGCCCGTTCACATTTCCGAGGAAATCTGTACCGCAGAATGCACTATTTAGTGCTCTTTTTTTTGACCTCGAAACCCTTATCGAAAGCTATGTCTGCAAATGCTACAGCGAGCTGGGCATCCCCTTTTAACCTGGACGCTTTGCCCTGGCAGTTACCGCAGCAGAAAGCGACTGAGACACCGCTGATCCTGACGGACTTCGACGGGTCTGCTTTACGACCGGCAATCGGACACTTGACCTGTTTTGCCTGCGCCGTCAGGAACAACTGATGATTAGCTTTCGTGGCAAACGGTGAGGAGTCTTTCTCAAATTTCCCCTTGCAGTTATTACAGCAGACGTACGCACTCGCTCCGCGGTATTTCACTGCAACAGCTTTGACAAGATCGATTTCTTTACCGGCGACAACACATTTGACCCGGGTCACTTTTTTTGCTTTTTCATCAGCCTGTGTACTTGCAACAGCAAACACCAGAGCAAGTCCGGCACTGCACAGCAGAAGACGATTTTTCATGATCGATCCTTGTGGTTGATAATTAGAACTGGGTTCTGAAGCTTTGACTCCACACACCAGTGGAATCACAACTCTATGAGTGAATGTCTAAACGCTGTCAGATGGCGTGACACGCACTCGACTAAATCAACCATACAGATTTGAAAGCGTGCAGCTGCGACTTGGAAAAACCTGCCTGCACGTCCAGCGTGAAACAGACAGCGGTATACGTCACAGGCGGCACCAGTCTCGTCCACTGCAATGCAGCCTTCGGCAGACTGAACCGGAAAGTCCCCAG
>Ga0315331_10004844_pt1 | contig 10116 bp, 8 predicted proteins | sample M160m34915metaG_FD_203456 | JGI IMG/M metagenome (GOLD analysis project Ga0315331, IMG submission 203456) | Ammonia-oxidizing marine archaeal communities from Monterey Bay, California, United States - M1 60m 34915 | ecosystem: Environmental > Aquatic > Marine > Intertidal zone | place: USA... | reverse complement strand
ACATCGCCACTGGTAGTAATTTCAACTACGCGATCAAGGGTATTCTGATACTGATGCAAGCTTAATATAATACTTCCTCTTGGAGTAATAGTCATTCCACCTGGGCTATGGGTTAATTTAGCAACCTCAGCTAAACTAACTCCCCCACCCCTACCAAACAGCTGGGCATTAACATTCGATACGCAGACAATTGTATATAAAACAATAAATATAATGTTATACTTAATCATCAACCAATCAGTTCAGGATAACTATCAAGGGCAATCTTTTTACATCTCTCAAGGATTTGATCTGGACTTATATCAGATAAAGCATCTTCAGCCATCGATTTACACACATTATAATCAAGGCTTCGAATAGCATACTTAATTGCAGGGACTCGGGGAGCACCCACACTTAACTCATCAAATCCTAATCCAACAAGTAATGGTGTAAAATACAGATCCGAAGCCATCTCTCCACACACTCCAACCCAAATACCAGCATCATGGCCGGCTCTGATAGTCTCTCTCAGTAATCTTACAACAGCAGGATTTAAAGGTTGATACAAATCAGAGACTTTTTCATTGATGCGGTCGACTGCCAGAGTGTATTGAACGAGGTCATTAGTTCCAACACTAAAAAAGTCAACTTCCTTGGCAAGTTGATCAGCAATAAGGGCCGCACTAGGAACCTCAATCATAGCTCCAATCTCAGCTGGCCTTTGATAAACAGCTCCCTCATTTATCAGCTCATTTTCAGCTTCGTAGAGAAGCTCTTTCGCCCGCTTCAGTTCATCCAATGTAGAAATCATTGGAAACATTATGCCTATCGGGGCAGAAGATGCAGCTCGTAATATTGCGCGCAATTGAGCTTTAAATATTTTAGGCCGACAAAGGCTCACTCGAATCCCTCTCCATCCTAAAAAAGGATTTAATTCAGCTTTAACTGAACTTTCGAGAAGCTTATCTCCGCCAATATCGAGTGTTCTTATTATTACACTTTCTGGATCAACTCTATTAGCTACTTCTGAATAAGTTTGAAACTGCTCCTCCTCATTCGGAGCGCCAGAAGCATTCATATAAAAAAACTCTGTCCGAAACAATCCAACTCCTTTAGCTCCATTATTCTTAGCCAAATCAGACTCGTAAGCGAATTCAATATTTGCAGATAATGTGATTTTCCGGCCATCCTTTGTTTCTGCATCTTTGTCGATGAACTTCTCCAATCCTTTACTAAGCTTATCCTTTTCCTTCTTGAGTAATTCATATTCAGAAATTGTGCTTCCAGAGGGATTAATGACAACAAGTCCATTATAGCCATCAATTAATAATTGATCCCCAGTATGCACTTGCTCGCAAAATCCGTTAAGCCCAACAACAGCAGGCAACCCAAGTGATCGGGCGATAATAGCTGCATGAGATGTATAGCTACCAATCTCAGTCGCGAAACCTTGGACTAAAGAGTGATCCATTTGTGCAGTATCTGAAGGAGTTAATTCTGGAACAACTAAAACGTGATCATGCCTAGCGCTATGCTCAGCCTTCTCTCCTGACGAAAGATTGCGAATAACACGCCTCATTACATCCTCTATATCAACGACTCTTTCACGCAAATAACTATCATCAATTTTCCTAAGAGTCTCAATGTAGTTACTCATAGTCCTATAAAAGGCGTACTCAATATTCAGATTATCTTCTCGTACATTTCTGCGAACCTCATCAAGAACAACCGTGTCTTCTAGTACAAGCAAATGAGCATCAAAAATATTTTCTTCACCCTTACTGTTGGCGGCTTCGCGAACTTGATTCTTGAGTAACTCTATTTGCCCCTTTGTTACTTCAATTGAATCTTCTAATCGAGAAATCTCATCATCCTTTGCAAAATCATCAATTATGTATTTGTCAGGTTCTACAAAAAAACTATTTCTGACAAAAGCACGCGCTAGTGCAATTCCAAAAGAAACCCCAATGCCTGAAAATCTTTTTTCAGCATTAGCTGCGTTATGATTATCTTCAGAAGCCATCAATTATTTGAATAAACGATCCAAATTCACAAATTAATGGATCTCATATCGCTATGATATTTAATTTTCTTCAAACCCCCCCTCAACAAGACTTCCAAGTGCTAACAATGCAATTTCAGCGTCCCCTCCTTTTGCTGTTACGAAAACTTCACTTCCTGATGGAGCCGCCAACATCATTAATCCCATAATGCTTTTCCCATTCACTTCATCGTCTTCAAATTCTACCCACACTTCAGATTGAAAAGTATTCGCCAACTTCACAAACATTGCAGCCGGACGCGCATGCAATCCAAGTTTGTTACTTATAATAAATTTTTGTTTTATTGAGTTTTTATTACCCGCCATTACATAAAAAAGGATTCAATATTATTGTCTTCGAATTCCCATTAAGTACTAAGTTAACCTATCCTCTTTTCCGCAATTCTTTTCAACAACTTCTTATCAAACTCAATAGCACTATCATGGCCGAATGTTTTAAGCTTCTGATCAAGAGCCGCCACTTCCACGAGACTCGCCATATCACGACCCGGCGCAACTGGCAATTCGATATGGGGAACTTTGATATTCAAAATTTCATAATTCTTTTTACGAATGCCTACCCTCTCTATATTTTGAGTTTTTTCGACAGATCTAAGAGTTACCACTAAATCCAAACGCTTCTCTACCCTCATAGAAGCAACACCAAAAATTCTTGGAACATTAATTATACCCAAACCCCGTACTTCCATATGGAATCTCCCCATGCTCGGAGATGTACCTATAAGTTCTCTTCCTTCAATCGAACGATAACGAACAATGTCATCTGCAACTAAACTCGCACCTCTCTCAATTAAACCCAGAACACATTCACTCTTACCGGTGCCGCTATCCCCTCTAACCATCACACCTATACCTTGAACATCGACCATGCAGCCATGCTCACTCGTAATGGGCGCGAAGTCCCATTCCAAACGAATAGTTGCTGCATTAATAAATTTCATCGATATCATCTTTGTTTTTAAGATAGAGATGCCTTTACTCTCAGCTATCTCCAACAATTCCTGAGGAATTTCATACCCCCTTGAAATAACAATGCATGGAATTTTCCGACTACAAAGATCAGTAAATTGCTTTGCTCTTTGGCTAGCCGTCAGGTTTTTTAAATATGAATTTTCAGAATTGCCTATGACTTGAATTCTTTTATAGGCAAAATAAGTATAAAATCCAGCCAAAACCAATCCCGGACGATTGATGGTAGGCTCCTTGATGAGACGATCAAATCCCACATCAGAACCTTGTAGCGATAACCCCAACTCGTCCCCGTAACGCTTATAAAACTCTCCAACCGAAAGTTCATAACGCCTCTTATTTGATTTTCTTTTCTCAGCCATAGCAGATCAATGCACTATAAACCCAATGATTAAATGTTCTTCTTAATATGAACAGAATAATAAATTTTTACATTTTGAAACGTTCACCTAAATATAATTTTCTTGCCTCAGGATCATTGACCAAATCTTCACGCGAGCCTTCCATTAAAACTCTACCTTCATAAATCATATAAGCTCGATCAACAATTCCTAGAGTTTCACGAACATTGTGATCAGTAACAAGGATAGATAATCCTTCCTCCTTTAACTGACAAACAATCTCCTGTATTTCACCCACGGCAATTGGATCGACCCCAGAAAACGGCTCATCAAGCATTAAAAGCTTTGGATCTGTAATAAGAGAACGAGCTATTGTTAATCTCCTTTTTTCACCACCTGATAAAGTGATCGCTAGATTATTAGCCAATTTATCAATACCAAAACGCTCCATTAGAGAATGACACTGTTCCTTTCTTTCAGAAAAACTCAGCGGTCTCGTTTCAAGAACAGCCATCAAATTCTCATAAACTGTAAGCTTACGAAAAATTGATTCCTCTTGCGGTAAATACCCCATACCTAACCGCGCTCGTTGATGCATAGGAAGTTTAGTTGCATCAATACCACCAAACAGAACCTGGCCATAATTAGGTCTCACAAGACCAACTATCATATAAAACGACGTAGTCTTGCCTGCACCGTTAGGACCAAGCAGACCTACGACCTCGCCTTCTTTTACATGAATATCAACACCATCAACAACTCGACGGTCACCATAAATCTTAACCAAACCATCAGTCTCCATGAGACAATTAATCAATTTAGATTTACCATTGTGTCTATCGGATTTAGTCTTTGAAAGCCCAATTTCTTCCACAAGCAAATCGTTTACACTGGGATAACTAGAACGACGGCCAATCTCTCTGGCAGCAACTGGTTTTCCCTTAGGAATACTATCTTCATCAGCAGACATTCTATTTCTTTTCACCACCCAAAATAAATTAATTAATATTCAATTGCATTAACACTTACATTCAAAAAAAGCAGCTCTATCGCTCTTCTTTATCTCTAATTATTTTCGTACCAACACCCCTAGAAACCACACTGCCATCCCTTTTTAGAATAATCTGGGCATCTCGGCGTGTTGCTACACTAGAATGTTCATTAAGCCTAATTTCTGGCCAATCGTCTAGAACCATATCCTTAGTATCTCCAAGAAACGTAACCTTGCCGGCTTTACCTAACTGAACTTCACCATCCGCAGATCGCCGCTCCACTTGAACTTTTTTGTTCTTCGCCCCCAATGCAACTGCTTTATCAATCACTCCTTTTTTAGTAAAAGGACTAACATACGCAGTTAATTTCTCAGACAAAAGATCAAATCCTGGGTCTGCAACAGCAACATTACCTTCAAAAAAAAGTTCGCGGTTTTTTGTTCCTGGCTTCATTCTATTAAATACAGCCCCTTTTTCAGCATCAATAATTGTCTGCCTATATGCTCCTGTAGAATTAGATCCTGATTGGTTCCCTGCCTCTTCCTTAGAATTAGAAAATCCACTCCCTACTATTTGTGTTCTGACTGGCCCTTCAACAATCATCTCATCTCCTTTTAATATAATTCGAGTGCCTATTGATTTTGCTATTACGCGGTTCCGACCCCGTTGGACACTAGGATAAATTTCTAGTACAACCTCATCCAAACTTTTCTGATCATTAATATTTTTTGCTTTATATGTTACTTTACCTGCTTTGGCTACTTGCAGTTCATTATCAGACAAAACCCTTGTGACCACCACTTCTCTACCAGTTGCTTCAGCTAACTCCAAACGACCTCCGCCTGTATTACGCCTAGAATCCGTTTGTGCCCCGCTTCGATTATTCTTATCCAATCGCTGAAAACGAGCTTCCAAACGATCACTTTTCATCATAAACTCTGGGTTTTTCATAACAACATTATCTTCGAATATAACGACTTGAACTTCCTCACCAAGGCTACTGCTACCATCAAAGATAAGACGTCCATCTGCCTCAATCACTGTCTCCGAATTATTGCCTTTAGCTGCTCTAACTCTTTCAGGAAACAATGTTGATGGAGGATTTTTTATAGAGTCTTTTTTATCTGAATTATCACTGCTAAGATCTGGAGGGATAGGCAATCCACCTAATTCCTGATCAATCGGACTGATCTTTTTGGGTTCATCCTTAGCTCGAATTTTAGTCCCGTCATCTTCTGGTGCATCACTATTGTCTTTATTAATTAAATCTTTCGCAAAAGACTCCGCTGAAGAAATCTTGGATTTAATTTCTTCTATAGCTTTATCACTAAGCCGATCCGATGCATTACGAACGGAATCGCGTAAGCCCTCATGCAGTCTATCCACAGATATTTTTTTATTAATTCGTAAAATTTCTTTTGCGACATCCCTTTTTCTAACCTCTTCGATTTCTTTCATCGCTTCGGCAAAAGAGTCGCTCTTTATTTTAGATAGGCGATCCTTGTTTAGCTTTGATTTAGATAAATTATCTTTGCCCTGCCCCGCAAGATTCGGGGCGAGCGAAATAATAAGTACCAAAATAAGAAAATATTTATTTTTCACTGTTTTCCTTCCCATTTTGTATTGCTTCACACATTAACCGAACAGCACTTAAGACGGGAAATTGATAAGGCTTACTTGCACCAATATACCTATCTTCTCTACCAGAGGACCCAACTAATTCGTCAGAATCATGCAAAACCATCCTCACTTTACCAATCATTCGCCCCTGTCTCTCATCAATATCAAACTCTATAGATTCTCCTGTTAGAGTAAAATAATTAGGCCTGCTAACTTGAGTCACCTCCTTACTTTTAAGCTTATTTTTCATAAGACTATAGGTAGCGCTCTTAAAATAAACTCGCATCTCTTTATTAGAGTCACCATAAAAATCAATATTCATTCCTTTAAGATTTATGTCATCCTCTGTGATGCGTGTCATTTTTTCAGCACGTATCACGCAATCTAATTTCCCACCCTTAAATTGAGGAATTTTAATCTTAATGTTTGGTTTATTGATGGGCATAAACTGTGCAGCCCTTAATCCACGATTAGGTTGCTTATGATCCCCATTAAAATCATCTGCAATAGCGATAGTAGGGAAAAAATAACAAAAACATAAAATCCCAAATTTAGATAAATTATATCTGAACTGACGAATTATCATTACAAGCTATTTCTTTTATCAGAACCAGCTGAAGCGATTTCATGAATTGCTAAAAGTGTTTTTAATACAGAGGGCAAATCACTAAGAGGTATTTGGTTCGGTCCGTCTGACTTAGCCTGATCAGGGTTTGGATGCGTCTCAATGAAAACTCCATCACATCCCGTCGCCACAGCAGCCCTTGCAAGAACAGGAGCCAAATAACCATCACCCGATGATTTATCGCCTAACCCACCAGGTTTTTGTACTGAATGAGTTGCATCAAAAACCACCCGACACCCTTCCTTTTTCATCCAGAACAATGAACGCATATCCGCAACAAGATTATTATATCCAAACGTAGTACCTCTTTCAGTAAATAAAAATTTATCACAGCCAACAGAACGGAGTTTGTTTGCAATAGGTATAATATCCCAAGGAGCAAGGAATTGTCCTTTTTTCACATTCACAGCCCTCCCGCTACGGCCTGCCGCATAAATTAAATCAGTTTGCCGACATAAAAATGCGGGAATCTGAATGAGGTCAATTTTCTCTGATGCAATTTCAATTTCTTCAACTGTGTGAACATCTGTCGTAACCGGAACTTTCAATTCTTTGCTAATTTCATCAAGCATACGGCAACCTTCTTTAATTCCTGGTCCTCGAAAAGAATCAGATGAAGTTCGATTTGCCTTATCATATGAAGCCTTAAAAATAAAAGGAACCCCTATTTCAAGAGAAATACTTTTAAGATTTTTTGCCAATTCCCATATGAACTCTTCTCCTTCTATAACACATGGCCCTAAAATAAATACCGGTAAATTTCCATCTAAAGACACAGACCTATCTTCATCATTTCCAATAAGAAATGAGGTGTCTTGCTGCGATTGTTTAGCCATCACCACTTGTAAGTTAGAGGAATGAGCACTTACAGCAAGTCGTGAGACATTAATTTTAAATAATTAGCTGATTTTATTCTTAGAAGCTTTACGATGCCTTATTTTCCAGTCAAAGAAGGCATATATTAACGGTAAATAATAAATAAGTTAAAATTACATGAACCCGCAATCACATCTAAAGCATCAGTCATCTCGTCGAAAATTTCTTAAGTCTTCAGCAGTTGCATCTGCTCCATTTATACTTCCATCACACATTTGGGCTGCTAAAACAAAACCCAACGATAAACTCGTTATGGGTTTCATTGGGATGGGAAAACAAAATGGAGGTCTTTTACGTAACTTTATGGGGCAGGGAATTCAAGCTGTTGCCGTTTGTGATGTTGATAGCAATCGTCGCAAAAATGCACAGAACATTGTTAATAAACACAATAAGAACTCAGACTGCAGGGCTGTAATTGATTTTAGAGAAATCACTGAAGATAAAGGAATAGATGCAGTGTGTGTTGCTACACCAGACCATTGGCATTCCGTAATCACTATTTCCGCTATCAATAATAAAAAAGATGTTTACTGCGAAAAACCGTTAACTCATAACATTCACGAATCCATTGAAGTGATTAAATCTGTAAAAGAAAATAATAGGATCTTACAGACAGGGTCAATGCAACGATCATCTAGCGAATTTCGAATTGCTTGCGAGTTAGTAAGAAATGGTGTCATCGGTAAAATCAAAAATGTCGACATTTCAGTAGGCGATCCGGGTAGACCTTGTGATTTAAAAGAAGAAGAAATGGAACCCGGACTAGATTGGGATTTATGGTGTGGCCCTGGTCCATTGCGAGGATATAGCTCCGTACTTAGTCCGCGCGGAATACATAATCACTTTCCTGCATGGCGTAATTATATGGAATATGGCGGAGGAATGATCACTGACTGGGGAGCTCATCACATTGACATCGCACAGTGGGGACTAGGCACTGATGATTCAGGCCCCATAGAAGCCCGACCTCCTCAAGGCTGGAAAAAATCGAAAAGTAAACGAGGAGCACAATTAGTTTACTCAAATGGATCAACTATTACTCATAAAAATGGGTTCGGAGTTCATTTCCAAGGTGCTGATGGTGAAGTTAAAGTTAATCGTGGCCGCTTTGCTTTCACATACAAGGGGAAAGAAATTTCCAAATTCGAAAAACGGGGTGATGGTTCTCTAGGAAGCGCATTACAAAAAGCTGAAAAAGACTTCCTCTCTGATTCCAAGGTTAAGCTATATAAAAGCAACCACCATATAAGAGATTTCCTTTCTTGCGTGGAAAGTCGTGAGAAACCCATAACAAATGAAATCGTAGGTGCGAGGTCTGCAATTTGCTGCCATTTAATGAATCAAGCATATTACAATGGGGAAGCTATTAAATGGGACCCCAAACATAATACCTTTGCAGACAAATCGGGAAATCCTAAATGGCTGACTAGAGATTATCGAGGTCAGTGGAAAGTTTAATTAGGAATCTTTATTACAAATAAAAAAAAGGCGCTTTGAGATTTCAAAGCGCCTTTTTTATTTAAGTTAAAATACAATTTTTTATTCCTTTTCCTTCTCTCCCTCCTCACCCGGACTCCATTCCTCAGCAACTTGGAATGCTTGCTCCAAGCCCACAAGATCCGAACTCGGTCTAAGGGCATCAAAGGCAGCTGTTTCTTTCTTAAGTTGTTCATCAGTATAGGAAGCGGCTTTAATTGAAAGTCCAATGCGGCGCTCTGCCTTATCAACTTTAATGACACGGGCCTCCACTTCATCTCCAATGTTCACGACTTCTTTTACTTTACCGACGTGCTCTTCACTAAGTTGGGAAATATGCACCAACCCGTCAACATCATCTTCTAACTGAACGAATGCACCAAAAGCCGCAATCTTCGCAACAGTCCCTTTAACCAAATCACCCACAGTAAAGCGATTGCCAATTTCTTCCCAAGGATCCGTTTCCAGCTGCTTCACGCCTAGACTAATACGCTGACTGTCTTTATCTATTTCTAGTACGAGTGCCTCTATTTCGTCCCCCTTCTTAAGCGTTTCACTCGGATGATTAATCTTTCTTGTCCAACTAAGGTCAGAAACGTGGACCATACCATCAATACCATCCTCAAGCTCAATAAATGCACCATAAGGCGTAAGGTTTCTAACCTCTCCTTTAATCATACTTCCTATAGGATAACGACTCTCAACATTTTCCCAAGGATTAGGCTCTAATTGGCGAACTCCCAAGGAAATTTTCTGCTCTTCAATATTAATACCTAAAACAACGGATTCAATTTCTTGCCCTAACTCTAAAACATCAGAAGGCCGAGTGATTCGTTTAGTCCATGACAATTCAGACACATGTATCAATCCCTCAACACCCTCTGCCACCTCAACGAAAGCACCATAAGGAACAAGCTTTGTAATTTTACCCTTAACTTGATCTCCAACAGGAAATCGATTCTCAATATCTTCCCATGGATTTGGAGTTAATTGTTTAAGACCTAAAGATACTCTCTCCTTTTCTTTATCAACCTCTAAGATCTGTACTTTTATGGGCTGAGCAATGGTAAGCATCTCACTAGGATGATTCACTCTACCCCAACTCATGTCTGTAATATGGAGAAGACCATCCATTCCTTTAAGATCAATGAACGCTCCAAAATCAGTGATATT
>Ga0315331_10004842_pt1 | contig 10117 bp, 7 predicted proteins | sample M160m34915metaG_FD_203456 | JGI IMG/M metagenome (GOLD analysis project Ga0315331, IMG submission 203456) | Ammonia-oxidizing marine archaeal communities from Monterey Bay, California, United States - M1 60m 34915 | ecosystem: Environmental > Aquatic > Marine > Intertidal zone | place: USA... | reverse complement strand
GAGCAGCGCGCTTCCGCCGTCCGTGTGGTGGACCTCGGGGTGGAACTGCACCCCCCAGACATCGCGCCCCTTCCAACGGACCGCCGCGTTCGGCGACCCCTCGCTCGTACCGATCACCTCGAAACCGTCCGGCAGCGTGAGCACGCGGTCCCCATGGCTCATCCAGACCCGGCGGCTCCCTCCCCCCTCGATCCCTGCAAAGAGCGGGTCGTCCGTGCTGTGGTCGAGTCTCGCAGGCCCGAACTCTCGCTCGCTCGAACTCTCGACCACGCCCCCCAGTCGCGCTGCCAACAATTGGAGGCCATAACAGATCCCCAGCACCGGAACTCCAAGGTCCACGATCGCCGGGTCCAGGTCGGGAGCACCGGCTTCATGGACGCTCGCCGGGCCGCCAGACAAGATGATCCCCGCGGGCTCGAAACGTTCAATGTCCTCGATCGACATTCGGAACGGATGGATCTCGCAGTAGACGTGATGCTCTCGGACTCGACGCGCGATCAGCTGGGTGACCTGCGATCCGTAGTCGAGGATCAGGATGCGATCCCGATCGGCGTCGCGCGGGCTAGGGGGCGGCTCCGGCATCAGCATTCCAGGCGCGTTGGGGGGCATCGAGCCTCCCTCCGCAGGTCAGGGTTCACGCGGAGGCGCGTGCACCAGATCTTTCGAGACACGGTCTCTCGAGGGGGTCGATCGAGGCTACTCCATGCGATAGTTCGGCGCTTCCTTGGTGACGATTACGTCGTGGACGTGACTCTCCGCGAGCCCCGCAGACGAGATCCGAACGAAGCGAGAGCGCTCGCGAAGCTGCTCCAGATCGGGCGTTCCGCAGTATCCCATGCCCGAACGGAGCCCACCCAGAAGCTGGTGCAAACTGCTGCCAAGACCGCCGCGGTAGGGAACCCGGCCCTCGATGCCCTCGGGGACAAGCTTGTCGGTCGCAATCTCGCTCTGGAAGTATCGGTCGCGGCTCCCGTCTGCCATCGCGCCGAGGGATCCCATCCCCCGATACACCTTGTAGGAGCGCCCCTGGAAGAGGACGACCTCGCCCGGCGACTCGTCCGTGCCAGCGAACAGCGAACCGATCATCACGGTGCACGCGCCCGCAGCGAGCGCTTTGACCACGTCGCCCGAGAACTTGATCCCGCCGTCGGCGATGACGGGGATGTCGCTGCGGCGCGCCATCTCTGCCGCTTCGGAGACTGCCGTGAACTGCGGGACGCCAACCCCCGCCACAACGCGGGTCGTGCAGATCGAACCTGGCCCCACGCCAACCTTGACCGCTGAGACACCCGCCTTGATCAGCGCCTCGGTCCCCTCCGCCGTGGCGACGTTTCCGCCGATCAGGGGGAGATCGGGAAAGTGGTGCCGCAGCTCCCGGACCGCCTCCAGCACCCCGGTGGAGTGACCATGCGCGGTGTCCACGGCGACGACATCGACACCGGCATCGACGAGCGCCTGCGCCCTCTCCAACCGGTCGGGGCCAACCCCGATCGCGGCGCCGCACCGAAGGCGACCCAGACCATCCTTGCTCGCGTCGGGGTACCGCTCTGCCTTCTCGATGTCCTTGATCGTGATCAGACCGCAGAGGAAGCCCTTGTCGTCCACGACGAGAAGCTTCTCGATGCGATGGGCATGGAGGAGCTCCTTCGCGCGCTCCATGCTCGTCCCGGGAGCGACCGTCACCAACCCCTCACGCGTCATCACCGCCGAGATCGGCTGGTCAGGGTCCTGGATGAATCGCAGATCGCGGTTGGTGAGGATCCCGACGGCCCGACCGTTCTCGGTCACCGGTAGGCCCGAGATCTGATAACGCTCCATCGCCGCGAGCGCCTCGTCGATCCGCTGCTCGGGTCGCATCGTGATCGGGTCAACGATCATCCCCGACTCTGAGCGCTTGACCTTGTCGACCTCGCTCGCCTGGCGCCCTACATCGAGGTTCTTGTGGACGAAACCGATGCCCCCGTAACGCGCCATACAGATCGCGGTCTCGTGCTCAGTCACGGTGTCCATCGCGGCGGAGACCAGCGGCATCCCGAGCTGGATGTCCGGGGTCAGCCGGGTCTTGAGGTTGGCCTCTGAGGGCAAGATGTCCGAGGCCCCAGGCAACAGCAGTACGTCGTCGAAGGTCAAACCTTCTTGAATCCGGCTCTCATCCATGCGAGTTGTCCCCACTCAGTTCGATGCCGACCTTGCCCGTCCAGCGGGCGCGCACGCCGTCCACGCCCCGCCGGGCCACGCCGATGCGTTTGGAGCGCTCGTTCGCGCCCAGATGCACTGCGAAAGGCCCGTTTTGACGGGATAAAAATCGCGCATGTGATTGGCGGGGCACAACCGGTTCGTTCCAGATTGCCGACGCAGTGTATGGCCCGAGTGGGAACCGGTCAATGCAACGAGGAGTTCTCTCCGGCCTCTGACGCCCCAAGGCCACCGCGCGCGAAATCCTCGTCCGCCAGGCCGTCAAGCGCCTCTCGCAGTGTCGCGGCCGTCTCGCGCAGAATAGCCTCCAGAAGACGACAAGCGGTCCTTGGGTGATCCTCGACCAAACGGTGCCACTGGCCCCGCGGGAGACACCACAGCTCGCAGGGCGCAGCCGTCTTGGCCCCCAACTCCCGGGTCCCGACCGAGACGAGCGACAGCTCACCGAGCGCCGCTCCCGCCTCCACGGTTCCGGCCGTCCCCGTCCGTTCCGCCGAGAGCTCGACCTCCCCGGACCGCACCAGGAACAGCCCGTCCGACTCACCGCCCTCCCGAAACAGCCACCGGCCGCGAGCGAGCTTACGCGCCTCGAGCATCGGCACGAGGGCCGCCAGGTCCTCCCGCGTTAGGGATTCGAGCAGCCGAAACTGCCCGGGATCGAGGTCTTCGGGGTTCATGGGGCTCACCTCGCCGTGCGGGCGCGCTGCCGACGGACATCGCCTGCGTCTTCGGTCAACCGGTGCGCTGGCTAGAGCCCTACCTGCCCCAGCACGACCGAGGACGTGGCCCGCTCCGACGCCGCTGTCGACTCGGGCGCCCCAATCAGCGAATGCGGGGTCGCTTCGACCACTTCGACCGCGACCACGTCCCCCGGTGCTAGCCGCTCGGCGGACCCGTCGATGTTTACGACCCGGTGAAAAGGGTCTCTTCCGCAGATCTGATCACCGCCGCGACGACTGGGCCCCTCAATCAGTACCTCCGTCGGGTGGCCGACACGAGCCCGGTGATACGCCAGCGTGAGCGTCCGCTGGAGCTCTTGAAGCCGCTCGAGGCGCTCCTGCGCGACCTCCCCAGGGACAGAATCGGAGTCCGGGAGCACAGCGGCGGCCGTCCCTGGGCGCGGCGAATACTTGAACGAGTAGTGATCGACGAACCCCACCGTCTCGACGGCAGAGAGCGTCTCCAGAAAGTCCGCCTCGGTCTCTCCTGGGAACCCAACGATCAAGTCGGTCGTGATCGCGATGTCGGGCCGCGCCGCACGCAACTGCTCGACGATCCCGAAGAATTCCGCCCGCGTGTACCGACGCCGCATCGCGCCGAGCATCCGATCCGACCCGCTCTGAAGAGGAAGGTGGACATGAGGACACAACGAACCCAGCGTGCCGTGCGCGCCGATCAGGTCGGGTTCGAAGAAGCGCGGGTGCGGACTCGTGTACCGGACCCTCTCGATGCCTGGGATCGCGTCCAGGTGCGCGAGCAGCTCCGCGAAGCCCAACGTGCCCTTCGCAGCCGCGTTCCCGCGCCGCACGTCATGCCGCCCGTAGGCGTTCACCGTCTGGCCGAGCAGCGTAACCTCACGCACGCCCGCCGCGGCGAGGTCCTTCGCCTCCGTGAGGATGTCCGCCGCCGGCCGGCTGATCTCCCGCCCGCGTGTCTGCGGGACGATGCAGAAGCTGCAGAACATGTCGCAGCCCTCCATCACCGTCAGGAACGCGCGTGCCGGCGTCTCGGTCGCGTAGCCCGCATGTCGCGCGGGGAGGTCGAAACGTTCCAGCGAGGTGGTCTCCGAAGTGTCCGCGGCGCGCCGCCCGTCGACCGCCCCGGCTGCCATCGCCGGCACGTGCCGCAGGTTGTGCGTCCCAAACACGAAGTCTAGATGCGAGAACCGCGCGAGCAGACGGTCGCCCACGTGTTGGGCTACACAGCCGCCCACCCCGAGCACACGCCCTGGAACTTCGTCTCGCCAGCCTCGAAGCAGCCCAAGGTCGCTGTACAGGTGGTGCTCCGCCTTGTCCCGAATCGAGCAGGTGTTGATGATCAACAGATCGGCGTCTCCCTCCGCGTCCGTTGCCCGATAGCCCGCGTGATGGAGCAGGTTCGCCAGCTTCTGGGAGTCGTGGGTGTTCATCTGGCACCCGTAGGTGCGGATGAAGAAACTGCGCTGCGTGTTCATCGCTTCCCTCGCGGCACGATTCCTCGAGCGCAAGGACTCGTGGCCGCGAGGCCGGAGGCCCCCGGCAACCGTCCAGAGCACGCCGCACCGAAAACCCGAACAACTTTATCGATATTTAACATCTAAATTACTGATTTTTATAGTCAATTCATTATCTAACAAAATACTATAGAACACGAGTTGACAACCAGGGGTGACACAGAACATACTAGAGCAGTTGGTAAGGAACACCGAGAGGCACAATTCGAGCGACAGTAGGCAGTTTACGCCGATGCCTGGGTCGCGACAAAGTTCTGGAGTGGCGGCGGGTTCAGGTCATTTCTTCTGGAAATGTCCAACCTCTCACCCCCCATCATGTAATCCGTCGCCCTCCCCTCTTACGCCCCGTCAGCGCTCCGCTGGCGGGGCGTCCTTCTTCCGGGCAAGCCCCGCCCAGCGAGCGCTCCGCCCTCTCTTTCAGGACGGTGTCCCGACAGCACCGCCGGGGGCGCGGCTTGCGCTTCTCGCTAGAGGACGATGTCGTCGACGATCCGGGAGAGTTGACGCAGGTTCCGACACTCCTCGACCACGTCGCAGTACGGCATGTACCGATCCATGACGGAGTCACCGAACCCCCAGGCGCTCGGGCTCTCCGGATTCAACCACACAACGTTCTTGGCCTTGTTCTGGATGTCACGAATACACCAGGCCTTCGGGTCGTTGTAGTTGTTCCGCGCGTCGCCGAGGATGAGCACCGTCGTCTTATTGTCGATCGCAGACAGATGGTTCTTCCAGAAGTGGTGGAATGCAAAGCCGAAGTTGCTCCGGGTGTACACGTTGATCACGTCGCCGCCATCGAGCGCTGCGTCGACCGCGGCGGAGACATCCCGGTCCTGAAACGTCTGCGTGACCTCACCTAGTTCAGAGACGAACACGAACGCTCGAATCTTCGTGAATGCCTCCTGAAGCTCGTAACAGAACTGCAACATGAACCGGGAGACGTTCGCCACCGAACTCGACACATCACAGAGGATGACGAGCTTCGGCCGCTCCTTGCGCCGTTGCTTGAAGATCACCTCGAACGGGATCCCGCCGCGCGCCATGTTGCGCCGCAACGTCGTGTGGAGATCAAGCTTCCCGCGCTTGAGCCGCTTCCGGCGAATCGACAAGATGTTTTTGATGCGTTGTGCCAGCCTGTGGACGACCTCGCGCATCTGCTGGATCTCGGCCTCCGTCAGGTGGTAGAAGCTCTTCTCCGTGAGCATCTCCCGCCGAAACTTCTCCATGTAGTCATGGTTGCGGGTCTGCAACTCACGCTCAGTGAAGTTGCGGACCGACTGGCGGAGCGTCTCCATCAGCTTTTGGACCATGTCGCGCAGGCCCGCGGCCTGCTCATCAGAGAGGCCCAACTCCGAGAGGCGGGAGGCGAGCTCCTCGAGCTCCTGCCCCGCGCCTTCCATCCCCATTTGTTCGAGCGTACGCCGCGAGAAGAACCCGACCTGGAGCATGTTCTCGATACGCTCCATACCGGCTTGCTCGGACGCGTCGCGGATCATCTGCTCGAGATTCGACAGGTCCTGGGTCAGGAGCGCCCTGGCGAGCTCCGAGAGGTCCAGCTCGCCGTCGTCGAGCTCGCTCATCATCTCTGCCAGCTGGCGAAGCAGGTCGTCGACATCCACCCCGGCCTTGGCCAGATCGGCGTTCACATCGCCGAAGCCCTGCTGGAGAGAATCGTAGAACCCGCTCCAGAACAGATCGAAGAGCTGGTCATAGGTCGGGATCTCGTCGCCGCGCTTGACCATCGAGGCACGCAGCGCGTCCTTGAAGATCTCGCGGTCGTCCAATGACAGCTCGTCGAGCGACTGGAAAGCGTCGATGGCCTCAGCGACCGAGACGCGCACGCCGCTCTTGCGGAGCAGGTTCGCGAACTCGATGACCTTCGCCTGCATGCTCAATGGAGAACACCCTTCTTGGCGTTTCCGGAAGCGGGCTTCGGCGCCTCTTCTCCCTGCGGACCTTCGGACGCGATCTGGGCGCTCTTCTTGTCGATGAGCTTGCCGAGCTCGCTCTGCGCCTTCTTCACGTCTCCCTCATACTTGAGGATGACGTTGAGCGTATCGCTGACGATCTCCTCTTCGATCGTGCCTGCGTTGAGCGCGAGCAGCGCGCGGGCCCAATCCAACGTCTCACTGATCGAAGGCCGCTTCTTCAGGTCGAGGTCACGGATCTTGTTCATGAGCTCGACCACGTCCTCAGCGAGGCGCTGCTCAATGCCCGGGATCTTGGTGTCGAGGATCGAGACCTCGAGGTCCGCCGACGGATAGTCGATCCACAGGTGCAGGCACCGACGCTTGAGTGCGTCGCTCATCTCCCGCGCGTCATTCGACGTGAGGAACACCAAGGGCACCCGCTTGGCCTTGAACGTGCCGATCTCGGGCACTGTAACCTGGAAGTCGGAGAGGACCTCGAGCAAGAACGCCTCGAACTCGGGGTCCGACTTGTCGACCTCGTCGATCAGGAGAAGCGTCGGATTCTCAGCGGTGATCGCAGCCATCAGCGGACGAGCGACGATGAAACGATCAGAGAAGAAGACCGTATCCTCACGGCCGACCCTGTCGGCGGCCTCGGCCATGGTCTTCGCATCTTCCATCGCTTCCGCGAAGCGATCCTTCAGGATCTGCGTGTAGAGGAGCTGCTTGCTGTACTCCCACTCGTACAACGCCTTGGCCTCGTCGAGCCCCTCGTAACACTGCAAGCGGATCATGTCCTGCCCAAGGGCCGCGGAGACCACTTTCGCGAGCTCAGTCTTTCCGACACCTGCCGGGCCCTCGACCAGGACGGGCTTTTGCAGTTGCTGTGCGAGGAACACCACGGTCGCGATGTTCTTATCGCAGATGTAACCCTGGTCACCCAGGCGGCTGATCACGTCGTCAACGGAAGCGAACATTCGTTCTCCTGAAGAGCTAACTCATGAGGTTGAGGACGTGCCCGAGCTTCTCTTTCTTCGTGCGGAGATACTCGAGATTGTTCTCGTTGGGTTTGATTTCGAGGGGAATGCGCTCGACGATTCGCAGGCCGTAGCCCTCGATCCCCGCGCGTTTTCCAGGATTGTTAGTGATCATGCGCATCTTCCTCACACCGAGGTCAACCAGGATCTGCGTTCCGACCCCGTAGTCGCGCAGATCCGCGGCGAACCCGAGCCGATGGTTCGCTTCGACGGTGTCGAGTCCTTCGGTGTCTTGCAGTCCATAAGCACGAATCTTGTTCGTGAGACCGATCCCGCGCCCTTCCTGCCTCATGTACAGCAGGATGCCCTTACCGGCCTCGTTGATCATCTTAAGCGCGCCCTGGAGCTGTTCCCCGCAATCACAGCGCCGCGACCCAAAGGAATCTCCCGTCAAGCACTCACTATGGACGCGGACGAGGATCTCCTCTGTATCGTCCCACTCTCCCTTGACGAGCGCGACGTGATCGACACGGTCGATGTCATTTTCATACACGATCGCTCGGAAGTCGCCGTGATCGGTAGGCATCGTGGCTTCGGCAGAAGGCCAAACCAGCCGCTCATTCCCAAGCCGATACTCGACGAGATCCTTGATCGTGACGATCTTGAGCCCATGCTGCTTCCCGTACTCCACGAGATCCGGCATTCGAGCCATCGTTCCGTCGTCTTTCATGATCTCACAGATCACACCGGAAGGCCGGAGGCCAGCGAGCCGCGAGAGGTCGACGGACCCTTCGGTCTGTCCCACGCGCCGTAGCACGCCCCCTTCACGTGCGCGCAGCGGGAAGACATGCCCGGGGCGAGACAAATCGTTCGGCTGCGCGTCATCGGCAATCGCCGTCTTGATCGTATGCGCACGGTCCGCGGCAGAGATGCCCGTCGTGACCCCTTCGCGCGCCTCAATCGACACGGTAAAAGCCGTGCCGTGCTGGGCGCTGTTCTCGTGGTCGGGGACCATCATCTCAAGCTTCAAGGAGCGCATGCGCTCTTCGGTCAGCGTGAGGCAGATCAAACCGCGGCCTTCGCGCGCCATGAAGTTGATCGCCTCGGGCGTGACCTTCTCCGCCGCCATGCAAAGGTCACCCTCGTTCTCACGGTCCTCGTCGTCGACGAGGATTACCATCTTGCCTGCGCGAATGTCTTCGAGGGCATCCTCGATCGACGCGAGCGCGGATCCAGGACTACCTGCGGCAGCGCGAAGCGCGCCATCGCCGGTCGGTTCATTGGGCTTGCTGGTCATTCTCTCTCCCGATTCGGACCGTTCGAGCGAGTCGGCGGGCGACGTTCGCAGGTTCCGGCGGGCGCGTTGCGGCGCAGACCCGCGCCGCTGGGGTTGGTCGTACCGTGGCCCGACGATCCGGAGTCAACGAGCAGGTTCCGGCCGCACGCGGTCCGGCACCGTCCCCGACGAGCCCTCGAAAACGGACTCTAAACGCGTGGTTGCGGAGTGTCAAACACACAGGGGAGACGTGGTAGAGCGGTGGGATCAGGTGGCGGAGTGGGTCTCGTGGAAGTTTCGCATCACGCCCTTGACGAAATCCTGCTCGGACAGCGAGAAACCCGATGCGAAACCGTGCTTCCCGTCCAGGCCGCGGTAGAGCTCGAGCAGGACGGCGTGGAAGGTCTCGAGGACCCCCTCGCCTGTCGTCGCGACCGCCGGAACGGTGGGGACGCCCTCCCAGGCCTCCCGGATGTCCGCCAGCGGTTTGATCTCCGGCAGGTCCCGCTTGTTGAACTGGACCACCTTCGGGATCGCCTCGAAGTCGAACCCGTTCGCGCTGAGATTCGAGACCATGTCCCGCCAGGCGTAGGCGTTCGCGCTCGCGGATGAACGCTGCGAATCCGCGACGAACGCGACGGCGTCGACCCCTGCGAGAACCACCTTGCGCGTCGATCCGTGCATCACCTGCCCAGGCACCGTGAACAGCTTCATCTTGATCGTGAAGCCGCCGGCGGCCTCGAACTCGACGGGGAGGAAGTCGAAGTACAGGGTCCGATCATCCTTTGTGTCGAGCGTGACCATCTCACTGCGCGTCGCGGGGTTCATGAGTTCATGCAGGACCACCAGGTTGGTCGTCTTGCCCGAGCGCGCGGGTCCGTAGTAGACGACCTTCAAGCTGATCGATCGATTCTCTACGTCGACCTGCGCCATTCCGCCCCCCTACGCGCCGCTCACGCGGAGCCCTTTCCTCTCCTCTGGCATCGGCATTCGCAGCCGCGGGGTGAAGCGGGTTCGTTCGGCCAGCGGTAAACCCGGCAGGTTCCACTCGTACGCGAACGTTGCACCTCCGCGCCCCGGGAAACCGCCGCGCGAGCGCGGCCTAGCGGGACTGAAAGGTTGCCAACAGCGCGCGCGCCGCTGCCGCCGGCGTCGTTTGCTGTGTCTCGACCGCCGCCTCCAGGCCTGCGATCTCGGCCGCCACGCCCGGGTGTTCCCGGAAGCTGCGCTGAAGCGTCTCGTCGACCAACGTCCAGAGCCACGCGCGATTCTGCTGACGCCGACGAGACGCAAGCTCGCCCGTCTCGGTCAGCTTGCTCCGGTGGTCGAGGACCGCCTCCCACACTTCGGGAACCCCGGTGCCCTCGAGCGCGCTCGCGCTCAGGGCCAGCGGCTGCCAGCTCGGGCTGGCCGCTCGGATCAACCCCAAGGCCCCTTCGTATTCGACGCGCGTGCGCTCCGCAGCGGGCGCGGTGTCGCCGTCCGCCTTGTTGACGACGAGCGCATCGGCGAGCTCCATCACGCCCTTCTTGATCCCCTGCAGCTC
>Ga0315331_10004840_pt1 | contig 10120 bp, 6 predicted proteins | sample M160m34915metaG_FD_203456 | JGI IMG/M metagenome (GOLD analysis project Ga0315331, IMG submission 203456) | Ammonia-oxidizing marine archaeal communities from Monterey Bay, California, United States - M1 60m 34915 | ecosystem: Environmental > Aquatic > Marine > Intertidal zone | place: USA... | reverse complement strand
CACTTTCCTGAGACAGAATGGCTGTCTCAGACAACGCTCGAAATCCACGCATGGGGTCACGCCTAAACCTTCAACACCTCGGCACTCTCTTGTGAAAATCACAGAGGGTGAATAGACACGCGACATGAATATAGGCAATATAGAAAAGACAGTGGAGACGGCATCCGGGAGCTACGGTCCGTGAATCCGTCTGCAAAACGGCCTCATACCTGTGGGTCACGCCAGAGAAAGCACGTTCTTGAATATGTCATCACCTTTTCCACAACTTCTTGGTCGCGGATTGCGGTTCGCAATCACACGGCTTCAGGCTAAGTCCCGATCGAGTCGAAGACAGCGTTTTTCCGCCGTGGCGTCCGCCATCGAAGTCGTTGAAGAACGCCGGGTGCTAAGCGCCTTCACCGTATTGAATCTCAACGACAGCGGCCAGGGGTCACTGCGGGATGCCATTGCAGCGGCTAACGCCAATCCCGGAGCCGACCTGATTCATTTTCAGCGGAGACTAGGTGGAACAATCCATCTGACCACTGGTCAGATGGAAATCACCGACGACCTGACCATCCGAGGCAACGGCGCCCGTAGATTGACCATCAGCGGAAACGAGACCAGCCGAATCTTCCAGATGGAGGGCACCGAGACTGATGTCGAGATTAAAGATCTGACGATCGCCAACGGTCGGCATACGATGAAAGATGACATTGGGATCATCCTTACCCGCGGCGGGGGGATTCTGAATGACGGTGGCAATCTAACTCTGTCACGAGTAACAATGCGCAATAACAAGGCCATTGACATCAATGACCCCGTCGTCTCGTCTGATGTCGTCGGCGGCGGCGCAGTCGCCAACACAGGCAATGGCAGACTGACTGCGACGCACTGCCGGTTCATTGGGAATGTCGTCAGCGGAGGCCTCAGGTACGCGTTCGGAGGAGCCATCGCGAACGTCTCCGATTCAATCGCGGTCATTAATAACAGCGTCTTCGTCAGGAATGAAGCCATGGGGGGCAGCACAAGCTACGGCGGGGCGATCGGAAATTTCGGCAGTAGTCAACTGACAGTCTCTGGTTCTACCTTTCGTTCCAATACGGCCCGTGCCCTCGACAGCCTGACCGCTTCGGCGCAAGAAGCATTCGGAGGCGCGATTGCGACGCGGCCCGGTACGGTGGTCAGTTCAGGCAGCACAACGACCATCGATCGCAGTTTATTCATCGGTAACCGAGCCCTTGGGGGCGCGGCGGGTGATGGCGAGGCGGGCGGAGATGCTGGCGGTGGAGCCCTTTACAGCGTCGCATCGACTCTCACCGTCGGCCGGAGCCGGTTCCTCCGCAATCACGTGGTCGGTGGCAAAGGCGACGTCGCTGGAGGAAATGCCTGGGGTGGTGCGATCGAGGCTACAGCAGTTAGCTCCACGGATCTGCCCCTCACTCACATCAACACCAGCCTGTTTTCAGGAAATCGCGTCCTGGGCGGGGCTGCCGGCGGTCAGAATGGAACGGCTGCGGGGGGTGCCCTGTTCAACTCGTTCGGCCAGATGGATGTCAGCCAGACTCGCATTCTGAACAACGGAGCTCGGGCGCGAAACGGTGGCAGTGCCCTTGGCGGAGGAATCTTTAATGGTGAGTCATTTAACGGAATTTCGGCAGTTCTAAACATCAACGATTCATCCGTGATTCGCAACTTCGCGCATGGCGGTTCCGGGGGCAACGGCCATGGAGGCGGAATCTATAATGGTAACCAGGTTGCTGGCGCGAATCCGGTGGCCACAATGATTCAAACAAGGATCGTGGCCAATCGCGCGACCGGCGGTCCCACAGGTCAGGGAATCGGCGGTGGGATCTATACCGTGGGTACGTTCAACTTCACTGGGGGGCTGCCTCGCGGAAATCACGCCTCGACCCGTGATAAAGATATATTTGGAATTCTAACCCCGGTCTGACTCATAAAGAGGTGTTTGGGACGATCACCCATCGGCCCCGACCCATAGCCGAACACATCGCTCTGCGAATAGCCCCAGGGCCGATAATCCTGCGGGAGCATGTAGATCACCTGCCTCGCGGATGCGCGCCGTCTCGGCCGGCCAGGCGAAAGGTCCGCTCCGAGAGCACCCGTACCACTGACGACTGAGCACAATGGCGACCGCCATGAGCACCAGCGAATCGCGAGTCGACCGGACCTCGATTCCGGTCAGGAAACTCCACCGAATGAAGACTTCCTGATAATCTGACATTTCGAAAGGAGGTCTGGTGCTTCGTCCGGTTTTCGACCGGGGGGGCAAGCTGCTGTGTGCCGACACATTCGGCAAGCCCCCTTGTCGGCAAATCAACACCCCGTAAGATATGCGGGGCAAACGAATTTGATCATCGATAATTCGGACAGGAAATGTTAGATTGTCCTGACACACAACTCCGGTCATTCACAAGCCTGGGAGCAACCTATGAAGTGGACAACTGCACTGGGCGTCGTAATGGCCATTGCGGCAGATGAGTGCAATGCCAGCAATCAATTCTTTATGCCGGGTGATGCGTTCTTTCACAGCGTCTTGACGAGCAACCTACTTGACGAAATCGACCGCTCAGAGCATCCAGTGTTTACCTACGACCGACCGGACTTTCTACCGTTTATGTTGTGTGGATACACGGGTTTTCATAAGTTGCAATACAACGGGATGCCGGCATCGATGAAGAAGAATCTCCGACAGGTGTATGATGAGATTCGGGAGTCCACACCGAAGCGAATTGAAATCACCAAGGAGACCACGACTAGAGCAACCGACGACGGCGATATTAAAACCCCGACAGGCAGAGAACTGCAGACAGAGATCAATGGCCCAGCAGTGTTGTTTTACAACCACTCGTTCGACATGGCACGGTTTCGGCTGGCACTAAAATACAACGAGAGGTGGGCCGATGACTTCGTAGAATTCGGGCACTCGCGAGATCATGCGGTACTCGAATCTTTCGTTCCGATTCCGGAAGCGATCGCAGAGGACTGGCGGGATGGAAATCTCGTTGACTCTCTAAAGGCCAAACTCCCCCCGATCTCGGTCAAATCATTAAACACGCCCATCGAAGTGGACTCGGACGTTGTTGCGGTCATCGCTTCAAAGGCAGACTTTAAGTTCCTTTACCACGGTTCAGGATATAGCTGGGGAAAACCTTCCGTTTACCTCGTCACGGCCGACGGGATCACTCGCCTCGATGCAAGCAACGGTCATTGGCATCCAATCAGGATGGCCCCCGGAGGCGGTTTTTTCAGCCTGGACACACACTCAGAACCGCGCGAAGAAGAGTAGCGTGTCGACAGATCTGCCCTTTTACAACCCAGTGTCAGTAAATCCAAACGACGGTTTGAAATGCTGTTAACGGCCTTGTACCGAGCTTCAACAAAGGCGAGATCTGTGCGTCAGAATGAGCCTGCGAACGCGAAAACAAAGTCCGACTACAGCCGATTCCATGACCTGATGAACCAGCGGTCGACATCATGGGCGGCGGACACCAACACTGCTGAATCCGCATATAACTCACGGATCAGATTTTGCGGAGCACGCCAGTCGAAGGCAGACCGTCAAGACACGTTAAAGCGAAAAGATGACTCACCCGGTGTGTCTCGAATGAATGCAACAGAACCTCTGCCCATCATGATGCGGCAGAATCGAAGCCTCTGCAATTGCTGTGAGTGACGGCTCTCAGATCGTCATTCACATAACGTGGCTCGGCAGGCATTAGTGGTTAAACAGAAACTCGGGGCTGTTGATCAACGCCCAGAGAACGTCTTCCATACCACTGCGTCGGTCGGCAGCAGCGCTGACGACGGTGGCACAGTGTTCCAGTTCTTCCGCAGATGGTCGACGACTGAACGTTACAAGATAAAGTTCGATGAACGCATGTTCGTCGGCGCATCCGCTTTCAATCAGTTTAGAGATCCGGCCCTGCGTGTCCGTGAGCTTGCGATGCACAAGCTCTCCATTGGCGAGTTGCAGCACCTGAGCCAAATTGGGTTCCGCCGTCCGTTCACACTCGCAGGAAACGATTCGCTGAGGCCTACCAAGAGTATCCAGGAAATACGAGCTGAACTTGGGATCAGGCAGTTCGATGGCTCGAGTTCCAAGTGGGACTCCCGTGAATCGTTCCCGCGTGCCGCAGGCCGTATCAATTGCGTCCAGCAGGACTTCGGCGGGGAGACGTCGGGACGGAAAGTGCGAATAGAATCGTGTGTCGCCCGCGTTGCTTCCTGTGGCAGTGGACGTGAGTTGAAAAGTCTTCGAGACCATAATGGCTCGCATCAGTTTCCGCAGATCGAAGTCGTCATGTACAAACTCTTCGGCGAGCGAGTCGAGTAATTCCGTGTTTGAAGGTGGATTCGTTGCGCGAAGGTCATCGATTGGTTCGACCAGAGCAACTCCCATCAGGTGCCCCCATGTGCGGTTGACGATGTTACGAGCAAACAAAGGATTCTTCGGAGACGTCAGCCATTCTGCCAGCGGTTTACGAAGGTCTCGTGACGTAATTGATTCCATCGGCATGCCGCCCAGCGGAGTGGGAGGAACGATGGCACCGGAACGGGGATGCTTGATGCTTCCGGACCTCTTCAGCCTGACGACCGTGTCATTGCCGAATACTCCAAAGGCGCTGCTTCGTTTCGTCGTCACCTGCGTAAAGAAAGCGGCCAGACCGTAGTAGTCCGACTGTCCGTAAGATTCGAACGGATGCTGATGGCACTTCGCGCATTGCAGCCGCACACCCAGAAAGACCTGCGCAGTCGTTTCTGCCAGATCGGTTGGCAAACTGGAAACCTTGTAAAAATTCGCCTGACCGTTCTGATAAATCGAACCCTGCGCCAGCAGAATCTCGGCAGCGAATTGATCCATCGGCTTGTTCTCACGAAGCGAACCGCGGATCCAGTTTGTGAATGCCCACATGCCGATTTCACCGACTTTGTCGCGATTGTTTCGCAGCAGGTCACCCCACTTCTGAGTCCAGTAGGCGCTCCACGGCTCGATGAAGACGTCACGCCCTGGATCACCTGTCAGACCGAGCAATTCGTCGATCAACCTGGTTCGCTTGTCCGGCTCATTCGACGCCAGAAACGCTTCCACTGATTCCTGCGACGGAAGCGTGCCGATCGCCGACAGAAACGCTCGCCTTAGAAATTCCTCGTCGCTGCACATCGGAGACGGTCGCAGGCCGATTTTCTGCCATCGCGACTTGACGTGCTCATCCACAAAATTCTGCGGATGAAATCCGGACAAGTCAACGTTGGCTGCATATGGTCGAACGACCAAAGACACTTTCGCGCGGCCTCGGTACCGAACCATGACCGCCGCCTGGCCCTGACCGTCGGCCGTGATGAGACCAGTTCGGGTCACGGTGGCGATTCCCTTTCCGAGACTGTCATAACGTGCACAGTGCGTCACATCGCGCTGGCTGCCGTCGCTGTAAGTGGCGACCACACGCAACTGCTGAATCTCGTTCTTCTGATATTCACGCTCGTTCGGTGTGACACTGATGTCAGCAATTTCCGGTTCGCTCTTCAGGGGACCCGCCGCACCGGATTTAATCCATCGTCTCAACGTCTGAAATTCTACCGAATTGGCATCCATTCGTTTCCCGCCGCCATGCGGAATCGCGGCGACGGCCTTTTGCAGTAACAGACTGTCAATCGGGGAAACCAGTGCAACACGTCGCTGACTTGCTTCGCGCACGATGGCTGGATGATCGTGCTCCGGTGCATATCCCAGCAACGACAGTTTAAAATTACCCTGACCAAACTGGCTTCCATGACATGCCCCCTGATTACAACCTGCCTTTGTGAGCACAGGCAGCACCTCTTCCGTGAAACTAACGGGATGATCATTCGAGATCGCGGTTACGACCACGGGAACTTCCACAACCTGTGACTGATAGAGAACTCGCAACAAACACCGACCATTGGCGACGGGAACAGCCTGTCCGCTTCGCGAAACTGTCGCGACGGTGGGATCACTCATAGTCAGCGTCGATTCCGCAATTACATCGACCGTGCGGCCGCCACTCATGGTTGTCGTAACAACAACCTGCGAACGGCTCAACGGACCGGTCAGTTCAACAATGGCAGGCTCAACATTAATAACAGCAATCGACGCGTCGTCAGCGCAGAACGAAACGCTTTGCGAATGGGTGAGCAGGCACAGAATGGAAAGGAACACGGCGAACCACTGTTGCATAGCGAAGCACACTGAATTTTGTGGAGTGTTCGAGGCAGGATCAGGGTGTAGAGCGGTACTGACGGGATGCATTGTCCGAAACGGCGCGTGGCGCAGCAAGCACCAACAGACAATTCCACGCACCCATGCGACTTTTACATGCCCCCGGGCGATCCGGAAAACCTTTCTCATAGACATTTCTCTGCCCCGGAATTATTATCTACCGGTAGGTGTAAACTGCCAGCCGAATCTGCCTTTCGCAGAATTGGAAGCACTTCCTCCAGCCGTCTCTCACCCTCGCCAACGCCGGTTGTCTTCAACAAGCCCACCTTATGCTGAATCTCTTTCCCCATCGGCACGGCAACTGCCAGCACGGATCCCGGCGTTCGTTTCTCATGCACGTCGGCTCCCTTACAGGGTTAGGTCTGTCGCTGGACACCGCCCTGCGTGCCCGGGCCGAATCCAAAGTTCCCGGCTCCGATTTGAACTGTATTCTTATCTGGACGCGCGGTGGTACAAGCCACATCGATTCAATCGACCCGAAGCCCCACGCCAACGCCAATATCCGCGGTGAATTTTCGACAATCTCAACAGCACTTCCCGGCATTCAGTTCACAGAACTGATGCCGAACTTCGCAAAAACACTGGGCACATTCTCCCTGTTGCGTAATCTCAATCCACGTAACGGCAGTCACAGCGTGGCCGATGCAATTATGATGTCCGGCAGGCCTTTGAACCCGACGATCACGTATCCGTGTTTTGGTTCCGTTGTGGCCAAGGAAAGAGGTAAGCGAACATCCCTGCCGCCGTTTATCCAAATCGGATCACACGTTGATCGCCGCGAACGCGCAGGGCTGGCGGGCTATCTTGGAATCGAACACAACCCCTTTGAAGTTCCCGGCGATCCCAGCAGCGGAAAATTCTCAGTGCGAGATGTCACACCGCCCGGAGGGCTGTCGCTGTCACGTTTTGCGCAGCGTCGCAAGGCGCTCAAACTGCTGGACACATTGCCCCGCAAGGCAGACGAATACGCCGGAACACTGGAAGCAACCGATAAATTTTATGAAAACGCATTCGAAGTGATTTCATCACCGCAAACGAAGAAGGCCTTCGACCTGACGGCGGAAAAGGAACAGACGCGTGACGATTACGGTCGACATTACTTCGGGCAAAGTTGCCTGCTGGCGCGGCGGCTGATCGAATCCGGGGCGAGATTTGTCACAGTCAGCGATGGCGGATGGGACACGCACAGCAGTAACTTTAAAACGCTCCGTAAAAAGCTGCCACCCATTGACCAGGCCATGCCCGCGCTGATCGAAGATCTCCAGCAGCGAGGTCTCCTGGCAACGACTCTGGTTGTCTGGATGACTGACTTCGGCCGCACACCTGTAATTAACGCCAACGCCGGTCGCGACCATTCGTCAACGGCCAGCTACATCTGTATGGCCGGAATCGGCACTCCCCCGGGAACCGTTATCGGCAAAACAGATTCCACTGCGACACGAGTCGAGGACAACGAATACTACGCTCATGACGTTGCCGCGACGATCTACACGAAGCTCGGAATTCCACTCGACACGTCGCATATTGCTCCCGATGGAAGGCCCATCTGGCTTTGCGACGGAACGCCTATTCCGGAATTGCTAATCTAGCGAAATTTACCTGTTCGCGTTTCCGCCGAACATCCTGACAACACGCACTGCAAAGAATCACTCCTCCTCCCTCTTTCCTTGCACTTGAAATGTCGCATTTCGGATTGCCCATGAGACACCTCCTTGCGATTGTCTTTGTTGCTCTGTTCACTGATGCTGCATTCGCCAAAATCGGATTTCGCCAGCTGCTGAACTTTCACCCCGTTGCTGTGCAGCGAGGCACTCAACAAACAGTGAACCTGCGCAGCAACTTCACCCTCGACAATACGTATGCAGCGTTTTTTGATAAGCCGGGCATTGTGATGGAATTCGCGGAAACGGCCCCCATCGCGGCACCGCGCAAAAGCCGAACGCATGTTGGTACGCCCTTTCGCTTCAACGTGAAGGTGCCGCACAGTCAGCCCACCGGCGTTTACGAAGTACGCGTTGCCACACAACAGGCGGTGTCAAGTATTTCCCATTTACTGGTGACGGATTTTCCGGTCGTTACGGAATCAGTCGACGACAACGACAAGCCGAGCACGGCTCAGTCCGTTCCGCTGCCGGCAGCAGTCTGTGGAGTCTGCGATCGTGATGAAGACGTCGACTGTTTTCGGTTTTCCGGCATCAGCGGCCAACAGATTACGGCCCAGGTGTACGCCCAGCGAGTGACTGAATGTATTCACACGATGGTTGTAAAGCATCCGGTTTACCACATGAACCCGATTCTCACGCTGCTGGGGCCCAATGGACAGGTCGTTGCCGAAAACGACAACTTTTACGGTGGTGACTCGTTTCTGTCCTGCGACCTGCCGGAGGACGGCGATTACGTGATTCGTATTCGAGACGTTCGTTATGCCGGCAGCGAAAAGTTTTCGTACTGTGTTGAGCTTTCGGAGCGACCGTTCCTGAAAACTATGTTTCCGTTGGCTGTGCAGAGTGGGGAGTCGGTCGACGCCCGGCCCGTTGGCTTCGGGTTTCCTGAAAACCCACCGCCGGTGAAGCTGACGACGGACGACCGGTTCGTGCGGTATCATACCTCAGAGGGACCGTCCAACGGGGTAACGCTGCTGTCCAGTCCTCATCCGCAATACGTGTTCGGTAGCGGAAGCGACACCATCGACTCAGCACAGACGATCATCATGCCCTGCGGCATCAGTGGTCGCATTGCAGATTCCGACACCTCGCAATACTTTCGTTTCGATGCCAAAACGGGCGACCGATTTGTCTTCGAAATCGAAGCGAATCGCCACGGTCTGCCGTTGGACGGCCTGCTCGAAGTCTTCGACTCCAACGGCAAATTCCTTGCTGAAGCAGATGACACGGCAGGCTCACCTTACGCTGGATTCTGGAGAGAGAAGGATCCGAAATTACGTTTCACGGCACCCGCCGACGGAAAGTATTACGTTGCTGTCAGAGACTCCAACGGACGCGGTGGTGAACACTTTGTCTACTATCTTCGTGCCGAATCTGATCGGCCCGACTTCGATTTGTACGGCGAGTATTACTACGCCATGCTTGCCCCCGGCACTCGAATGCTGTGGTTTGCTCGTATCAATCGGCTGAATGGCTTTGACGGACCCGTTCAGATCGGCATCGACGGGCTTCCGAAAGGAGTGGAATTGACACCTGCTACGATTCCAACCGGGATGAGCCATTGCGCCCTCATTCTTTCCGCCGCCGAAGACGCGAAGATCAGTGCGAATCTCGTGCGCGTTTTTGGCAAAGCACACATACGAAACGCAGCAAATGAACAAAACGAAATCATTCGTTATGGAAAGGTCACATGCGAACTGCAACAGGGCGGAGGAAGCGCGCAGCTGCGCTGGCCCTGTAAGACCCAGGTGGTTGGCATCACCCAGCCACTCGATCTTGTCCGAGTCGACTCCAGCGTTGACGAGATCACCCTGGAACCGGGTGGGCAAGCAGAATTCAGTGTGCGAATTGATCGTCAGGAAGGGAATTCGGACCCCGTAACCCTGGCGATGAGGCATATGTACTATACCAATAGTTGCGGAGATCAGTTGCCGCCAGGAGTGACACTTTCTGCTGACAGCAAGACTCAACTGAAGGCGAATGAAACCGAAGCGAAATTCATTCTCGAAGCAAGCGCAGACGCATTGCCTGTATCCAATCTACCGATCGCGGTCATGGCGCGGCTTTACGTCACCTACAACATCAGCACCAACTACGCATCCACACCGATCTCGCTGACAGTCAGATCGAAAAAGTGAGGCCGTAGCGTCAAGAAACTGTGCGCCAGAAAAAGCACATTAACAATCAGGTGTTAGCAAGCGAATTGAGTCACGAT
>Ga0315331_10004839_pt1 | contig 10120 bp, 4 predicted proteins | sample M160m34915metaG_FD_203456 | JGI IMG/M metagenome (GOLD analysis project Ga0315331, IMG submission 203456) | Ammonia-oxidizing marine archaeal communities from Monterey Bay, California, United States - M1 60m 34915 | ecosystem: Environmental > Aquatic > Marine > Intertidal zone | place: USA... | reverse complement strand
GGCCTTTCGTTTTTGCTTCGACGTGGTTCGCAACGGCTGGTTAGGAGAGATCTTCGAGGTTCACGGGCTGATGTCGAAAGAAATCTCCGTGGAAGAGCGGAAGAGGAACCTGCACTTCCGTGGCGGAATGATGTTCCAGCTCGGCTGCCATTTGATCGACGCAATGGTTCGCGTGTTGGGACCAGCGCAGGACGTACAAGCATACACCCGACGACTGCGGCCGGACCTCGATAATCTCGCTGACAATCAGTTGGCCGTATTCGAGTATCCCCAGGCGACGGCCACGATTCGGGTCAGTGTGACCGAGTTCGACGGGATGAAGCGTCGACAGTTCGTCGTGGCCGGCACGGAGGGGACCGTCGAGATTCGTCCGCTGGAACCGCCGCGGTTGACGCTCACGCTGAATAAACCTCGCGGAAAGTTCGCTAAGGGAACGCACGAGGTCGCACTGCCGGCGACGCCGGGCCGTTATGACGACCAACTCATCGAACTCGCTCGAATCGCTCGCGGACAGGTCAAGTCGGAGTACACGCCCGACCACGATCTCGCCGTGCAGAAACTAGTGCTGCAAGCGAGCGGCATGCCAACTGATCAGTAAGGCGTCAGCGAAACCTGGTGCAGGGCTTCCAAACCACAAAGTTGCGAAACGCAGGATCGAATTCTACCTCGAACAGCTGTCATCAAAGAGAGATGTGATGAAACTCATTTTCTTCCTGACGCTACTTCTCCCGACGTTCGCTTCCGCCGAACCGTTCCTTGTCGAAAACAGGGAAGCTCGGGCGGAGATTATTGTCTCAGAAACCCCGACCCGCGCGCAACGGATCGCGGCGTGGGAGCTGCAGACTTACCTCAAGAAGATCTCGGGCGCGGAGTTGCGAATCGGCTCGGAGCCTTCCGTTGATGTTCCAGTTCAGATCTACGTAGGCGAAAGTGCCCACGCGGCAAAACTCGGCGTTACTGCGGATGGTCTCGAACACGGCGCATACCGCATCGCTTCCGGTGAGAAGTGGCTCGCGCTGATCGGCGACGACACGGACTTCACGCCGAAGGAACCGTGGGCGAAGAACAACTCCGGACGCGGCGAAAAATTGCAATCCGCGTGGGAGAAGGCGAGCGGATTGCCGTTCGGCGTGCCCAATGGCGGGCTTTACAAGTATCGCGAACGGATGCCCGAAGCGCTGGCGAAGGAAGATCGCGAATACCTCTGGCAGTTCGACGAACGCGGTTCGTTCAATGCGGTCTGCGGCTACCTGCGAAGCCTTGGCGTGCGATGGTACCTGCCCGGCGAACTCGGCGAGGTCGTCCCGAAAATGAAGTCGATACCGCTGCCGAAAATCGACGAAACCGTGAAGCCGGATTTCGAGGTTCGGCAGTTCAGCGTGCGGTTCGCTACGGCGGATGAGGAAGTCATGCGCTGGGCTATGCGGTTGGGAATTCGCCATCCCTACGGGCTCATGATCGCCCACGGGATGCACACCATGACGCATCCCGACATCCTCAAAACACAACACCCGGACTGGTTCGCACTTTATGGCGGTAAACGCGATACGCAAACCGGCAAACGCCTGAATCACCTCTGTTATTCCAACGCTGAATTATTCGACGCAACGGTGAAATGGGCTCGGGCTCAGTTCGATGTCTACGACTACAAAGCTGTTTCGATCATGCCGCCGGACGCCTACGGCTCGATCTGTCAGTGTGAGATTTGCGAAGGCAAACAGGTCGATGAAATGGGTGCGCGGGGCAAGCTATCGAATCACGTCTGGGAGTTTGCGAATCGCGTCGCCAGAGAAGTTCGCAAAACGCACCCGGACACGCTGATTGCCTGCTGTGCGTACGGGGCCAACACGCTGCCGCCAACGAACATCGACAAGCTGGAACCGAACGTGCAGGTGATCATCGTCGGTGGCCGACGGCCGCGAAACAGCCTGCCGGAACAACGCGAATACGTTCGCAATCTCCGAGCCGGCTGGCTGAAGAGGACCGACAGACCGATCATCATTTTCGAAAACTATCCCTTCACCGGACGCGGCACGTATCTGCCGGCGTTCGTCGCGCGGACGATCGGGCAAAGCATCAACGCGACCAAGGGCGTTTCGCGCGGCGAAGACATCTGGCTGAGCTTTCCACGCACTCATGACGATCCGAACATCGGCTTCGATCACTTCCAGGTCTACTTCACCGCTCGGATGTGGTGGGGCGGCAAGGAAGCCGATGTCGAGGCGATGCTGGTTGAATACTGCCACCTATTTTACGGGCCAGCGGGCCCGAAGATGAAGGCGTTCTTCGATTACTGCGAGGCGAATTATCAGGCGATGGAAAAGGAAAAGGAAAAGGCCGATACGGCGCTGGAGATGATCGAAAAGGCGAAGTTGGAAGTGTCGCCGGATTCGATCTATGCCAAGCGGATCGAATTGATCAACAACTTCCTCAACGCACTGCGGAGCAAGGCGAAGCAACTTGGTCAGGGACGCGGGCTCGTCGCGAAGATGCGCACCGTCTTGAAGCCGAGCGAGCCTATCGTCGTCGACGGAAAACTCGACGACGAATACTGGGTGAGGCATCGGGAATGGTCGGTCGGACTGCTTCGTGAATTGCAGACCGGAATGCCACCGGTCTTTGGCACATCGGTCATGGCGGGTTGGGATCGAACCGGACAGCATCTCTATTTCGCGATTCGCTGTGAAGAGACCGTGGGGCAGGTTTCTAACCTGCCTCGGCAGGATGCAATCCTGCCCCACAACAAGCTGAACATCTCGGCAACGAAACACGACGATGAGGCGATCTGGTATGGCGACGCGGTGGAGATCGAACTCGCGACGGATTCCCACAGCTACTATCAAATTACAGTCAATCCAGCCGGTGCGCTCGTCGATCTCGATCGCGGAGCCGACAAGTCATCACGATTTCGCTGGGAATCACAGGCCGAAGTCGCGACTCACATCGCGGCAGATCACTGGACAATTGAAATCCGCATCCCCGTGACCGATGACGAGAACGATCCACTCAATCAGGTCATCGGCCGCAAGCCGTCGCAAAGTCTGCCGTGGCATTTCAACATTTGCCGTCAACGAATCCGTGAAACCGGCTCGGAGTACTCGGCGCTGTCCCCCACTGGCACGGCCGGTTTTCACGTGCCGATGAAGTTCGCGCATTTCTACGACGGCGGCTCGCACACGTTTGATGTCGACGAGACGGTGACCGACTTCCTCATCGAAGCTTCGACCGCCCACAAGCTGATGCGCAGCCGGAACTACGATGAGGCTCTGGCTGAGTTTGTTGCTTTGTCACAGCGTGAGAAGGCGACGGACTACCAGAAATCGCATGCACTCTCGCAGGCTGCAGCATGCGCTCGACTTGAAAAACAATTCGAACGAGCGGCCGAACTGGCCAGCCAGATCCCGCTCGAAGCCATCACAAAGACCGTTCAGATGGAGAACCTTCTTGGTGAGCGGAAGTGGGACGCGGTCATCGCACAGTTTGGCAACGACGATATCTCGACGTGGCCGTTCACGCAGATTGGAGCGGCCGCGTTCGCGCGTGGGCGGGCTTACTACGGCCTGAAAATCGGTGATAAGGCGGATGCCGATTTCCGTCTGGCGCTGGAGTTCACATCCGACTCACGAATGCGAATGAGCATCCTCCGCACCATGGGCCACAACCGTGAAACCGTCATCCAGAACGATGATTTGGCGCTGGAAACTTACCGCACGATCGCCTCGTCGAAGACCAACACCGGCAGCGCCGAATACTTCACTGGTCTACAGGGAGCCGCCCGCCTCCTGACTCGACGTGGCGACTATGACGAAGCGCTGAAAGTACTGAATCTCGTCGAGTCCGGAAAGCTCGGCGGAAGCTGGCGCGGCTCCATGCGACTGGCCCGCGGCCAGACACTTGAGGCAGCCGGTCGCAAGGCCGATGCCCTGAAGTCATATCGCGATCTGGTGACGGACGAATCAGCGTTGGAGTCACATCGGCGAGCGGCCAGGAAAGCGGCTGCCGCATTGGAGTCCGGCAATTGAAATGGGCGAGATCCGCGATTGTCTTCGTTCAGCGTGCACTGGACTGAGCATGGCGGTGACCTATCCCGACGGTTTTCGTTCCCTTTATTCTTTGTCTTTCACTTTGTCTTTCTCTTCCGCGGAAACCCTGGTCGCTTCAATCTGCTTCAACCATCCTTCGACAGTGAAATCGTCGCTGCCGAGTTCGCCGGGTTTCAGGCAGGTGAGTTTTTCGCGTGGGGTGCGGCGGATGCCAATGTCCGGCAGGGTTGCGCCCCTGGAATGCAGAACAGTGCCGTAGTGTGATTCAAGTTCGATCCCGTTTTTGTCACAGTAGTCTCCTGAGTTCATAGTCGGCAGAGCACGAATCTGTTCAAGCGTCATCGCCGGCACTCCCAGGTGTTTGTGAATCCATTCCAGTGCTTCTTTGTAAGCGATATAAGGGCGGTGGCCTCCTTCAGCTTCATACCAGGTCTCGATTTTCTCCGGTGCCCCGAGTTGCTCATAAATCCCGGCTGCGCGGGTGACCGATTTATCCATACCTTTCCAGACGCTCTTGTCGTCTTCCTTATCAATGACCCAGTCAGCATCACCGTTCATGATTTTTACCGCGCAATCCGGCGCCGCGAGTGCCAGATACTCAGTCCAGGTCAATATTTCGCGCATCCGCTGATTGGGCAGGCTGGTGCAATACCTGGTGCGCATGTTGATGTTCTGGAATGCCCAACCGGACACGATGGACATCTTGATGCGCGGCTCCACCACTGCGAGCCATCCTGCCTTTGCGCCGCCGAGGGAGTTACCGGCCACGCCGACCTTGTCGTGATCGATGTCGTCGCGTTCCATCAAAAAATCGATGCCGCGCATCGTGTCGAAGAGCATTTTTCCCATTACCAATCGGCCAGCCTTGTCGGCGCGGTCGCTGACAGACTTATGGTCGTGGGCGCGGGTTCCCAGCTTGCCATCCTTATGACGCTCTTCCTCTCCCATCGGGTCAATCGCGAGCGCGGCAAGTCCCATGCGTGCGTAGAGTTGACCGCTGAAGTTGTAATACCACTGACTCTTGCTTCCTCCGTGGCCATTGGTCAACACGATGGCAGGCATCTTTGCCGGTTGATTTCGGGGTCGGTAGAGCACCGCCGGCACGCGTGATCCCGCTTCCGAGGTGAATATCCATTTTTCAACCACGATTCCATCCCATTCGAACTGTCCACGTTTTTCCGCGTTGAGCGGGCCGCGATTTTTCGGGATGCCCAGCATCTTGCGAAGTTTGTCGCGGGTACCAGCTTGCCAATTCCTAAACGCGGCCGGATCAGTCGGCACAGAGGCGATCAGATCTGTCCTGCTTTCAGGCAGTGCAGGTTTCGGATTGCTCCAAATCGCGGTATTGATGGCAAAATACTTATTCCGGAAAGGGGGCTTTTTCCGGCTGGCGTACCAGATGCGCAGAGAGCCGTTCGGCAGACGCATAATCGATTGGCTGGTTGTGTAATTTGATTCCCACGGTCTTGTCGGGACAGGGCGATAAACCGGATTCAGCGGATGTTTGTACCACTTCAGGCCATCAATACTGACCGCGAGGCCAAGTGCAGTCGTGTTGGCTCGAGCGGACCAATAGCTGCCGTACCACATCAGGTAAGCGTCGTCGATTTTGATGACGGTGGGGTAGAAGAGATTGCCTTTCTCCCATGCCTGATCGAGTTTGATAACCGGGTCGGGAAAAACACGCCATCTGATACCGTCCAGGCTGTCGGCCTGGCGAATCATCCAGGGCTTGCCTGACACATCGGCGTACCACATTTGATACCGTCGGCCGATTTTGATGATCGAGGGCGCATACACCCCTTCCAGCAAAACAGGGGAAGGTTTCGACCAGGTAACGCCATCATGACTGCTCGCCTCGTGAAGGGTGTGCCGTCCGGATTTGTCGGTGAAATCGGTACTGCTGAACCACATCCGCAATTTGCCGCTATCGCGCAGCGTGCTTCCGTCCGGATTGCGCAGCAGAGTGGGCGTGAGCACGGATTTCAGGTCTTTGCCAAATCGGAACACCGGGTTTCGGGTAACGCGGGTGAAGTTGCGTCCGTCAGTACTGCTTGACATGCCCAGTTGGAAAACGCGTTCAGCCACGGTGCCCGTCGAGCCGCAATGCCAGAGGGTGAACTTGCCGTTTTGCAGTGCGACCATTGGAGCAAATATGTGTTCGTCGTCGAACTGACCCTTCTTACCAAGAGACAGCACCGGCCCGTCGGTGTCGCGCTGCCAGGCTTGAGGTGTTTCGAGCCAGGGACGCAATTCGCGAGGGACTTGTGCCTGTGTTTGTGGAATCGCAACAAACAAAACAAGCAGTGCGAACACCTGGTTTGCAATGTGCTGACGTGCGGTGGTTTTATGTATCATTGTCTTATCGGAGTTGTTTCTTCAGGTAGGCAAAATCTTTTTTGATGTGCTCGATCCCGGCCAGCGCTTCGGCTTTTGTTTTTGGATGCAGGTAGGGAACGTGAAGTGAGACAGGTGCTGTAAAAGCAGTTTGCTTGAGGCTTTCGTAAAAATCGTCTCCCACCAGTCCTGTGCCCATGGGTACATTCACTGCTTTCGCTTTCTCAAAAACAAAGTCTTTCACATACGCGGCCTGAATCCGATGTCGGATCAGATGGAAGTTGATCTTCCAGGCAGATATACCTTCCACCATGGCGTGGCGGATATCGTACGCAACGGCAACTTCCCGGGGATCAAAATCCTTCATCAGGTAGTGCAGATCCCATACCTGGCCACCGACGTTCGCTGCGCCGCCGTGGTTCTGGTAAACGGCGGTCAGGCCGAGTTCACGGTTGATCGCGGCAAGATCGCGCAGTTGAGGTTTGAGGGCATCCAGTTGGGGCAGGATGGGCTTCTTCAAGTCATACTGGAACTTGGCAAGGCGGTAGCGTTTGATACCAAGCCGGGCGGCGGTTCTCAGCGTTTCTTCCGCGTGCGGCTGATCTGCTCGACTGATACTGCTTGCCATCACGAGGACATTCAGATTGCTCTTTTTCAATGATCCCACCAGCGCGGGTAATTCGTCTTTCGCTTTCTCCGGTTCGATGCGTCCCCCTTTGCGCACCGTCGCCTCTACGCCGTCGAAGCCGATCAACGCCAGTTGTCCTGCCAGTTCTTCAGTACTCAACAATTCCAGTGGCTTCTCAAAAAAGGCGACAGGTGTGACTTCCGGTTTGGAAGCAGCAGCCAGTAACGAAGTGGAAGGCAGTGCTGCGGCACTAGCCGTAAGAACGGATTTGCGAATCCACGCACGTCGTGAAATTTTCATGTTGATGTATGTGATCCTGGTGCGGGACGGCCCGCAAACCGATTCGAGTTGTCTTCGGCGGTCTATTCGAGCTGACGCTCGGAAACGCTCCGTCGTCGCTCTGAAGACTTGACCCAACGTGAACAAACTGACGGAAATAAAAAGTCTATCTTAGTTTAACAGGAATTTGCATAACCCCTTCGAGCAGATTGAAATCAAGCATGCGCAACTCCCACAAAACGAGACACTCAACAGCAGGGCTTGTCTTTCTGTTCGCCACTGCTATTTCTGGTCATCTCAATGCCGAAACAACTTCCCGAAAAACTTCCGCAGAATGGTTTTCAGTTGTTTCGATATTGAAGCATAAGGAGGCGTTAGGTCGTGCCCACGACGTCGAGTTATCAGGCAATCTGGCCTTTGTGCCGGGTAAGGATGGAGCCATCGCGATCATCGATATCGCGCAACCGCAGGATCCTGAACTATTGTGGTACAGGGCGGGTCTCGGAGATTCGGAGACGGTGCTTCTGTACGGGAATCATCTTCTGTTAGGCACGAATGACTTTTATTCCGTGGACATTAGCGATCCGAAAAAGCCGGTATTCCTGACAAAAATATCGGAGCCGACAGATAGGCGAATCGATAAAATCAACGGCATGGTCAAACGAGGGAACACAGTTTTTGCGGCTAACAAATCCGGGTGGATAAATGCCTTCGATATACACGACATCAAAGCCCCGTCCCTGGCAGGCTCTCTGAATGTGGCCGAAAAACACGATCTAATGAGCCCGCACGACATTGATTCGTTTGGCGAATTCGTAATCATCGTCGATCCCCGCAAGTTCGGACGCTCTACCACCGGAACAGGGAAAATCGCCATTATCAAGGCGATCGACAGAGCCTCAGGCCAGGCTCTACCAGCGGATGAATGGGTGCTGGCCGGGGAAATCGAAAACAAGCAATTGAGTGGCGCCAACCGTGTACAGGTCTCGGGGGCATTTGCCTACACAGCATGCAGTTATGGGCCGGAACGGCCCAACCGGGCTCCGATGCTGGGCGTGGTTGATATTTCCAATCCCCATTCTCCGCGCTTTGTGGCCTCCGTTCCTTCTGACTGCAACCATGGCCCCAACGGCTTAACCATCGCAGGAAAAATAGCCTTCCTCGCAGGCGGTGAAACCATCGAGGCGGTGGATATCAAAGACCCGCGGCATCCGATCAAGTTGGGCAGTCAGAAACTTCCAGCCAGCAACATCAATCCAGATTCAAATTATGCGAAGGGCAAACGAAAGACTGACAATGCCCATGACTTGATTTACCGGGACGGGCATCTTTATGTGAGCTGTCAGTCCGACGACAGTTTTATGATCCTCAAAATTAACGATGAACAAATCCTGTCATTAGCCGAAAGTCGCTAAGCGTAGTTTACCATTCCAGGGCGGGTCTCATCCGTTCACTCGGAAACGTCCTCTCGATGAGTGACTGGAGAGAACAAAGAGGCCCCCCTCCGGCGCGTTCGACACGGCTGGCAGCAACTGAGCTGCAAACCTGCGTTGCAAAGTTCTTCGGCGGGCTGCATCCAATCGAAGCCTAGCCTTCCGCCTAGGTTCCAGTTCAGATCTACGCAGGTGAGAGCCCGTATGCGGCGAAACTCGGCGTCATCGCTGATCGTCTCGAACACAGCGCATACCGCATCGCTTCCGGTGAGAAGTGGCTCGCGCTAATTGGAGACGACACTGATTTCACGCCATAGGAACTGTGGGCGCGTCGCAACTCTGAACGCGGCGTAAAACTGCAGCGAGAGTAGAAACAGGCGAGTGGATTGCTGTTCGGCGTTCTCAATGGCGGGCTTTACAAGTATCGCGAACGGATGCCCGAAGCGCAGAAGAAACAACTGGATGACCTGCAAGCCGCTGCGAAGAAGAAAGCAGAAGACCGGAAGAAGAAGTGAGCCTGGCACTGCGAGAGTCAGTCGAATTTGCAGAGCCCTCCAGCCGGTGGCATGGTGGGCTCATTATTTTGCGTGTCGACAGCGGTCGGATCGATGAGACAGGCAACAAGGAAGTATTTTCTGGATGCTACGCAAACAGTTCGGCGAGCGGACTTCCTGTAGAGAGCCGATGCTGGCTGTCTCGCGATGGCACAGTTTTCTGCGGGTCGACTCCCAGGGCGTCGAGGATAGTGGCAGTGATGTCGGCTGGAGAGACGGGGGCATCAGTTACGTAGGCTCCGTTGCGATCGGTGGCTCCGTGGATGTAGCCACCTTTGATGCCGGCTCCCGCCATCAGGATCGTGAAGGCGTGCGGCCAATGCTCCCGGCCTGGAGTTGAGAAGATGCTGCTGATTTTTGGGCTGCGACCAAACTCACCCATCCAGACCACGAGTGTGTCGTCGAGCATGCCTCGATCCGAAAGATCGGCCAGCAGCGCGGCGAGTGTCTGGTCTGCACGCGGGACCAGGCTGTCTTTGATCAGCGGGAAGTGGTTGCGATGCGTGTCCCAGGGATTGTTCACCAGCATTGGTTTCCAGTCGCCGCCCCAGTCCTGAGTTTCCTTTCCCCAGTAGACGGTGACGAATCGGGCTCCCGCTTCGATCAGGCGGCGAGCAAGCAGCGTACTCTGGCCATGCCGGTATCGACCGTAGGCATCTCTGACTGCAGCCGGTTCCCGGTCAAGGTTGAAGGCCTCGTGGATGGACGGTCGCTGCAGAATCCGCATCACCTGATCCTGCAGTGCGGAGAATTCTCTTGTGGCAGAGACGCTTTTATCGGACGTCCTGCTTCGCAGTGAAGTGAGCAATTCGCGTCGTTGCCCCAGTCGTTTTTCCGCCACGTTTT
>Ga0315331_10004838_pt1 | contig 10121 bp, 10 predicted proteins | sample M160m34915metaG_FD_203456 | JGI IMG/M metagenome (GOLD analysis project Ga0315331, IMG submission 203456) | Ammonia-oxidizing marine archaeal communities from Monterey Bay, California, United States - M1 60m 34915 | ecosystem: Environmental > Aquatic > Marine > Intertidal zone | place: USA... | reverse complement strand
CCAGTATCCCGGCTGCAATATTTGGTGGATTACTAAGGGTTGATAATGGGGTTTATGACACTCTTCTTTCGATTACATTAATACTTGCAGCATGGCGGTTGTTGGTTGTTAAAAATAATGATTCAGTTGAGATATTTGTTAAGGCTCCTCCGATTCATATTACTATGATTGTCGGTTTTATAATTGGTTTTTTGAGTGGGATAATCGGTGTTGGGGGAGGAATATTCCTATCACCAATAATTCTCATATTTGGCTGGGCTGATGCAAAAACAACAGCCGGAATTGCGGCTGCTTTTATCTGGGTTAATTCAGCTGCAGGATTGGTTGGAAACTCTATTTCTGGACAACTAGAAATCGAGTTTGTGGTTCTACTACCATTCGCTGTTGCTGTAATACTCGGTGGTTTAATTGGTTCAAGGGTTGGTTCCAAAGTATTCTCACAAATAATTGTAAGAAGAATGTTGGTTTCGGTATTGATTTTAGCCGCGCTAAAAAGAATAATCGACCTTGCTATATCTGTATTATAATCAATTAAATGATTCTTGATGGTCGCAGTGTGGGCAAGTTATTGTGTAACGTGCTTTCTTAGGTTTTGGAACTTTCATAATTGTTCCACACATCTCACATTGGTGTTTGATTGTGTCTGGACCTTTTGGTTTAGCCGCTTCTTCAAGTGTTCTTCCAACATCTGTGGACCAACCAACCTGATCAGTGTAAGAATCTGATTTTTTAAGTTTAGAACTCTTGAGAGATAGGCGAATCTTTCTCTTTTTCTTACGGCGCTTTCCGGGCGGTGCCTTGGTTGCCATGAGACACGGTATGTGTCGCTGTATACAATCACTTCGGCTAATTACTCAAGGAATTATTGTTGATTGGCCATTTATCGGAGTGTGTACTGTATGACCGTTGGATTCCAGTTCTTCAACAAGTGGAGGGCGGGCATGGTTTGGATCTGTGTGGTATACTACTACGGTTTCTGCTTCGCATTGTTTTGCGAAATCAACTATTTCTGAATGGCCAGCGTGTGTTGAAAATGAATACTGGTTAACTTCTAAATCGATTGGTGTTTTTTTACCCCATATTGGAACTTGTTTTTCATCAATAAGCATTCTACCGCCCGAGCCTTTTGCTTGATATCCGGTCAGTAATATTGCGTTTCTAGGGTCTGCTCTTAAGCGGTTAAGATACCAAATGGAAGGTCCACCATCCATCATTCCTGAAGTTGAAACTATACAGTCCGCATTCAGTGCTTTTTTCTTATCTGATTTTGATGAAACCCTCTTACACCATTTCCAAGCATCTTCTAATGCAGATGGATCTCTAAGTGCTTCAGGGTGTTCCATTTGTAACTTAGCAACATATTTTCCCATTCCGTCAACATGAACATTTAGTTCGGGTAGATGTTTATGGAGTGTCATCACAATATCTTGAGTTCGACCATTAGCAAACGAAGGGATTAGTACTGTTCCACCTCTATCTTTTACTTCAACTACTCTTTCAATGAAAGATTCTACAGTTTCTTCTTTTGGTGGATGGTCTCTCCCCCCATAGGTTCCTTCAACGAATAATACGTCGCATTTTTCGGGTTTAGCTCCTGAAGTTAATGGTGAATCTCTTGTATCAAAATCACCAGTGAAAAGAAGTTTGTGAGTATCTGTTTCTACGTTTAGCATTGCGGCACCAGGGATATGGCCTGCTTTGGTTAACTTTAATTTCCAAGAATCTTTTTCCCAAGTTTCACCAAATTTATGTGTATACCAAGAGGATGTAGCCTCATCGATATCTCTCTTATCCCAAGCTAATGGATATCCTTCAATTCGGCTTACTTTGTAACAATCATTCCACATCATATGACTTATTTTTGCAGTTAATGCTGTTCCATGAAGTCTGGTTCTGTGGTTTGAACATAGCCAGGGTGCCATTCCTAGATGATCAATATGAGAATGGGTTATTACTGCATCTTTTACACTCGGTGCTTCTCTTGGATACTTTGGGGGATCAGTAGGGGCTAATCCATAATCAAGAAGCATTTTGGTTCCTTTTTTGTCTTCGAAAACGCACCCAACGTTTCCTACTTCGTCACCACCACCAAGATAGTGATACCTTATTCCTGATTCTGGTGGAAATTCAGGATAGGAAGTAGTTCTACCTGGAGAATAGAAGACCATAAAGAGTGGTATACTCCAATCTGCAATGAATATGTCGGACCCCTGTATTTCCACTGGAGATAGTTTTAGAGATCAGAGATACATTGGAATTGTAAATATGGTTAAGTGCTATACGCGTCAAACATCAATGGGTCTTACTACATTCAGTTGATGTATACATCATTTCTTACCACATCAACATACCAATATTTTCCTTCCAGTGGAAATAAAGGGGTGGTACAACGTACTTCATTTAATATCTCAATCTCATAATTTACGCTTCCTTTGGAAAATATAATCGATTTCGAAATCATAAAAAAATACAATTTTTATTATTTCCATAGGCAATCTCGCCGAAGCAGCAATGAGTGTGTGTCCACTGCAACCAATATGGCCGAGTTAGTTCTACCAACATTTGTTGTAGACGAAGACTTGTGTTATGGATGCGGTGCTTGTATTGCTTTATGCCCAACAAATGCTCTCGAATTAGTCGATCGTCTCGCTATTGTTGAATTGGAAAGTTGCACTCTATGTGAACACTGTATACCATCATGTCCAGTTTTTGCTCTCAGCATCGAGGGTGTTGAATAATGATTGAAATTTCTGGAGCAGGAGTTAGGGGACTATCCTGCGGTATTGAATTACTAGAATCAGGATTAGATGTAACAATATTTGAAGCTAGACAAGAAATAGGAAATCCAGTAAGGTCTCCTGGTTTTATTATAGATTTAAATAAAGAATTCATAGAAAAAACAGCAGCTAAAAAGAATAATTTTGGTTGGGGTTTTAGAAGAGAATGGTTTGAAAAATTATTAGCGAAAAAATTCGTTGATCTTGGAGGAGTAATCAAACTCAAAACCACAGGTCCGAAAAACGCAGTAAATTGTACCGGGGGAAAAACGATCGCACCAGGATGGCCTTCTTCGGGTTCTCAATTCGATTTAGTAAAATGGAATGGAGGTATAGTCATTAATTCTGATATTCCTTTAGAATTCGAATTAAACAATATCGAAGAAGATAGACTCTGTTTTGACAGAGGAGATGGACTTGTTGAGTGTTGGATAAGAGGTGATTTACCCCGCCCTAAGCAGGGGTGGTTAGAGATAATGCAGGGTGAGCACCCAATATCATCATTAGAAATTTCAGCCGATAAAGCGGTATTAGAGGGACAGCAAATAGCCAAAAACATCATTCATTCTCTACAGGAGGTTTCCTAATATGCTACCAGACGAAGGCCTTCTCAATTACGTCCTCGACCGGAGTCAAGGATGCAGACATATCACACTAATAGATCCTGGAAAACAAACTTCGGAGATTGCTACTAGAAGAGCTGTAGCAGCGGTCAACTCTGGTTCAAGAATGATATTTGTTGGTGGTTCTACAGACACACCGGATGAAGTAGTACACAAAACGTGTAAGGAAATTCAAGAGGCATTTGAGTTACAGATTTTTGCAGCTAGCCAAGACCCAACATCGGATGAAGATAAATGGAGAGTTCCTGTTGTATTGTTCCCTGGTGGCGCACACGCACTTTCCCCTGCAGCAGATGGAATTACTTTCATGATGTTAATGAATTCCCAAATTAGAAGATTTTTGGTCGGTGAACAACTTCGAGGTGCACCATATCTAGAAAAATTCGGCGTTGAAGCTTTACCTACTGGATATCTTGTATTTTCACCAGGTGGAAAGGTTGGAGAAGTTGGGGAGGCCGAATTAGTAAATCCGGATGAAACCGAATTAGTAAATTCATACGCATTAACTGCAAAGATGTTCGGTTTCAAAATCCTATATCTTGAAGCAGGTAGTGGTGCATCAAACCAAGTAGACCCCAAGTGTATCGAAGCAGCTAGAACTGTTGATGAATTATGTTTAATTGTCGGTGGGGGAATTAGAGACGCAGATCAAGCCCGTATAGCAGCAAATGCTGGAGCTAATTGGATTGTAACAGGCACACTTACTGAAGACGCATCTTCAATGGAAGAACTTAGCCAGAGAATATCTGATGTAGTTTCCGGGGCTCAGTCTTCGTCTTCGTAAAGAACAGGGTCTCCAGTACCGCCAGGTGATTCAGGTCTTGGAGTTCTATCAATATCCATTCCTTTCTCGATTACTTCCAATGCTGTATCGAGATCTACAGTGCCACCATCGGCAAGAGTATGCATATCTTCCATTTCAGGGGTAGATATCGTTCTTTCATAATCTGGAGAATTAGCGTAAACTTCTTTCTTTAATTCCCTTTCATCATGGCTTCTAACCAAGGATAAAGAATCAGCAAAGACCCTTCCAACAACTTCTCGAGTCCTTTCAGTTCTCTTTACTCCATCCAATTCATGAACAGCAGTATCTCTTTGTGATTCTAATTCTCTAACTTCGGATGTTCTATCTGTTAGCGCAGCCTCTAAATCACCAATAGTAAGCGACATTTGTTGAACTCTTTCGTCTCTCTCGAAAACATCGTTGTGTAATCTTCTCTCTCTTCTTCTAAGAGATTCATACTCTCTATTTCTTTCAAGAAGTCTACGCTTCAACTCTTCAATTTGTTCTACTAAGTAATCGTGTTCTGCAGAAACAGAACGAGGTCCTTGCATTACACGTTCAATTTGCTCTTCTAATTCCCCAAGGCGCTTATCTCTAGCATCGAGAAGACCTCGCAATCTATCTGCGATATCACGAAGCCGCTGTCGCTCCTCCTCTAACGCATCATTAGCAGCCTTTTCAGCATCTAGATCTGCAGATAGAGAATCTGCTTGTGATTTTAACGACCTAACTTCATCAGCAGTTACACTTGTTAATCCGGCATCAGCCGCTCTTTCCAAAGCCTCAACCATCTGAGACATACGACCTTCCATTTCACCAATAACATCATCTTGTTGAGTAGTTAATTCTCTTAGTTGCATAGCCTCTTTTTCAAGAGAGGCGCGCTCTTCTGCAGATAGACCAGATTTACTTTCAGCCAACTCTTTTCTTGTATCTTCAAGCAATCTTTCAATGTGGACAACCTTTGCATTAGATTCTTCCAAATCATTCTCAGCAGCACGTAATTGAGCAAGTTCTGGAGCAACAGAATCCTTCCTCTCTGCTAGGTCCAATTCTAAAACACGAAGTCTTTGTTTTGAAGTAACTAAATCTTCGTTGCGGTCGGCGAGCTCTTGCCATGCGACCAAGACCTCCTCAACAAGTTGATCAACAGGGTAAGCGCGTAGCATTCCCTCGAGTGCTGCACGCTCATCACCAGTCGTTTCAGTCATGCGACGAATGCCACCAGATGTCGAACCGCCGAGCGTCATTGCGCACAATCGTGCAACAACCATTCTTCAACCTTTCATTGGTCAGGGGGTTCTACGCCCCATTTCTAGGACCCTTAGTTGATAGCGGTATATTGCTCATCAGGCATGTCTTGAGCGAGTGCCATAGCGCCTGTAGCGACCTTTTCGATAGGGTCTTCAACACAAGTTACAGTAACATCTCCAATATCTGCGATGTCATTTGCAATTGCATCAGCGATTCCACCGATTAGAGATCCTCCACCAGAGAGAATGATGTTGTTTCTGAGAATAGGTTGGTATTCAGGGTCAGCGGTAGCAACGATTGACTTAATCGCCGCTCCAACCTTTCCAACAACCATTGTACATGCAGCCTTGATTAGGTCTCCAATGTCAACAACTTGCTTCTTACCTTCAACAGACAACTCAACCATCTGCTCTTTGTCTTCTCCATCAACATAGGAGAATTCTTCTTTCCACTTGCGAACCATGTCTTTTGTTACTTGAGCCCCAGTGTACTTCTTCTGAACTAATCCCATTAGTTGCATGTCGATCCAATCTCCAGCTTCTTGGATTGTAAGTTGGTCTTCTTCTGTTGGGAAGATACCGTAAAGACGTGCTATGTCGGTAGTTCCTGCACCAATGTCAACACAGATTGAACCAGAAATTTCACCAATTCCGTACGCAGTAGCGAATGGTTCAGTAACTACCATGATTGCATTTACCTGGCCACGAAGTGTGGCAACCAGGTTGCTCTTGTCAGTGAATGAAACGTGTGAAGGAGAACAAATTACTCCAAACACTTCGTCGTATTCTTCAGGACCAGCGGTTTCGATAAGGTGAGTTACGAAAGCCTTAGCCGCAGCCAAGTTTGCTTCATCATCTTGAGCAACACCAGCAGCCATTGGGCGGTATAGGTTACATGCCAACTTGTTCTTTAAAGCATCATTACCGAATAGAACATCTCTACCTAGGAAGTTACGAGCCACAGGGTCCTTTGGTCTTCCAACAACCGTCTCGATTGTTTCAATTGAACCTGCGCTACTTGCGATAGTTGATTGGTATGTTCCCAAATCAATTCCAACATAGAGTCTTTCTCCCATAATATCTCACCATTGTCCTTCGGACATTTCGCCCATAGAGTCACTTAACTTAATACTCACTCGCGCTTTTAGAGGCTATTCTTCCTCTCTAAAGGGAGATTTGACATCTTCTGACCAATTCCCTTTAACCCCTCTAAACATCACACTGGCCGCCACAAATGCTCCAATAATAACACCTAATATTCCTAATAATAAGGTATCATTTTGTTTATTTTCCAAAACCTCGTCTTCTTGTGGCCAAACATCAGGTTCTACGAAGGTAGGATTCTCCCACCAAATAGTAAAATTTTCAGTATGAAATTGGCTTATGCCGAACTCAGTCCACACAGATGAATTATCATCAATAGCCACGACTTCAAACCTCCAATCATGCCGATTAACCTTCCTTGGAATCAATTCTTTTGAAATATCAACAGAACAACTTGAATTAAAGTTAGAATTCAAAGCAACAGCACAATCTCCAAGATCAACAGAATAGTTTTCGTTTGCTAAACGTATTGCAAGTACAACATTATCTCCTTCTGAATCAATTATTGAAAGTTCTAGAGTCACATTTTCAGTGTAATTAGCTCCACCAACAGGCCCCGATAACATAGTCAAAATTGGTCCGTTATTTGGTAATAATTCATTAGCACCAATCACTGTCAATCCAAAACCAACCCTGTCACCACCAAGCCCCAACATTCCTTCGGAGCCGCCATCAAATACAGATTTAGCAACAACTTCAATTTCCACCCAATCTACATCTTCTAATTGGGCCCCTGAAAGCCTAATCATTACCGTAGTTTCGTTAGAAGATGTTTGTTCTAATGGTGAAAATACCGACTGGTAATACAACTGACTATATCCAGAATTACTAAACTGGTCATCAACAGCAACCCTTCCATCTGATGTTTTAACCAACAATCGCAAATCATCAATATCATACCCCATCGGTCTTGCATTGTAGGATAATGTAACTTCTAAATCTTCACCATTTACAGGCTTAACATATTGGCTCCAAGAGTCATTTTGTGATAAAAAAGGACCCTTCGCTCCACTTCCATTCCATGAGTTATTTTTCATAGAATCTAAACTACCTCCTCTCTCCTGAATAATCGAAACCCAATCTTCTACCTCATAGGAGTCATGAATTAAAAACGACGTATTGAATGATTCTAAGGAGGGCCTACCGTACCCTTGAATTGGATCAGGAGACATTCCAGTTACTGGCTCAGCAGATGCGGCCAACATGGATTTTAATAGTGGAGCGGAAGGAGTGAAACCGTATTTATTCTGAATCATTTCCTGCAATAGGGCAGTAAATGATGCAGCCATTGGAGCGGCCATTGAAGTTCCACTCATGGAATATGTTCCGTTATTCATACTAGTAGTAACCCCGTCTGCTTTCGCAGAAATAATATTGATACCAGGGGATGCAACAAATGTCCCCCTTCTTCCATTTACATCGGGCCCCTGTGAACTACTTGGCCACATAGTTGCATTTTCTTCCGAATTACTAGCTGCAACAGATACGACATTGTAAGCATTCGACGGCTCCAACATTTTCCCTCCATTATTTCCTGGTGCGATGAAAATCAACGCCCAAGGGTTTTCGACAGTCCACTCATCTATCAATTCACTTCGATTTGTGTAATTAATCGTATTATCTCCCCAAGACCACGAATTGATTACAGCACCATGTAGTGCGGCTTCTGCCAACAAATAATCTGCATCTGGTGGTGACCATCCTGTCGAATCTACAATGTCTTGAACCACCAGTTTAGAAGCGTATGACATCGATCTAATGTCAGAATTATTTTCTAATGGGTCGCAGGCAAGAATGCCTGCGACATGCGTCCCATGTCTGAATTGTTGATGGCCCTGAGTATCCCAAGTATCAATAGAATCATTCAGAGCAATAATTTTCCTGTGATTTATACCTGGTTCACCGACAGCATTTTCAGAATCTCTAAAACAGGAATGGTCCATGTCAATACCGGTGTCAGCAACAGCAATTATTACTCCAGAGCCATTTAATTTTTCCAGATTAACATCTGACAACCTTTCACTCCATTGCGACCCTACAGACAAACCATCAGTACCTGTGTTAGCGATGGATAGGGGTGCGATTATGATGAGTAACATTACTACAATCACCACTCGCATAGTGCTTCTAAAACCACATCCTGATTTAACTTTCATACACACGGCTTCGCGCCAGCGCGTTTAAGACAGATTTACAGGTCGGCCGAAATATGCAAGCCTTCCGCGTATCCGGCACAGCACCTTTTGGTAGCCAACGACAGAAGTTCAATCTAGACCTTGTAGCATCATCTGCTGCAGATGCAGAGCACCGTTGTTACTCAATTATCGGCTCACGCCACAAGGCAAACCGCCGTGCCATTACCATAGAATCAGTTTCTGAAATCGATCCTAGAACCTCAACAGAACCACGAATTCTTGATGCATTCCGCGATCAAATCGCAGCAGCAGGTGGCAAAATAGCCCCAGTTGCAGAGGAAGAATGAACACCGACAATCGTCGGGTTCTTGACGGAGAGCCTTCTCCCACTAGGTGAGAGCATGGTTGATTCGAACGAACTTCAGAGAATGGCTCGACTTGTAGATATGAACAGGCAGCGCCTAGAAGAGATACAATCCCAGATAGATCGTATCGAAGCCGTTCAACTTGAGCACGACGATACAAGGCATGCTTTGAAAGCACTATCCAATGGATCTAGTGGACACATTCCACTCGGCGCCGGCGTCATGGTACCTATCCCCAAAAACGCGACAACTGTAGTTGATTTAGGCAGTGGAATTTTTGGAGAAAGGTCACCGGATGATGCTGAAGCACTGGTTACAAAAAGACTGAATGATTTGTCTGAACTCAAATCCCAATTCGAAGCCGACGCAGCACTATTGACTCAAAGAATCGAAGAATTAGCAACAACATTTGAAAGAGCAGCTAAGGAAATGACAGAGCAAAAAACTCCAGAGCCCGAAGAGCAACTAAGCACACCAGAGCCAGCGCCAAGGCGTAGAAGGCGAGGCATGGGTGGAGAATTAACTCTCGATGATTAGGTGTTAAAAATGGGACTTTTCGATAAATTCAGGAAAAAGGTGCAAATCGCAGCATCAGAAGCAGACACAGAATCTCTCTCAGCCGAGGAGGGCTCTGACGAAGCAATTGAAGCAATAAGTCAACATCAAGAAATTCCAAACCTCAGTAATAATCAACCGGCACCGAACAATGATCTAACTGAAGACGATGAAGAAGAGTGGGAAGAATTTGATGAAGAAGAGGAACTAGAACTTCCTTCTGCAAAGGACGACGAATGGGAAGAATTTGACGAGGAAGAAGATTATTCACTTCCAACCAAACTAACACGAAAAGAAAAGAAAATCCTCGCCAAGAACACTAAACGCGAGAAGTCTAAGAAAAAACTCGAAGCCAAGCAACGTAAAAAGAGAGGCGGAAAAGAAGTAGAGAGGCTTGCAGGATCAAAGGTAGACCTTCACATGATGAGAACTACTACTGGCCGACAATTGGTTGAGGTCAAATCAGCACCTACTGGCGGCATAGGTTCTACGGATGAAGATGGAATTACTATCGATCTTGGAGGA
>Ga0315331_10004836_pt1 | contig 10122 bp, 4 predicted proteins | sample M160m34915metaG_FD_203456 | JGI IMG/M metagenome (GOLD analysis project Ga0315331, IMG submission 203456) | Ammonia-oxidizing marine archaeal communities from Monterey Bay, California, United States - M1 60m 34915 | ecosystem: Environmental > Aquatic > Marine > Intertidal zone | place: USA... | reverse complement strand
AATCCCGCTAAAGGACCGTTATCCATAGCATTTTTGAAACCCTTCTCAACAGCTGGTATAAACTCTCTAGGGATTTTACCACCAACAATCTGATTAACAAACTGAAGACCTTCCCCTTCTGCATCCTCATCTCTTGGACCAATTTCAAATACAATATCTGCAAACTTACCTCTACCTCCAGATTGTTTTTTATAAACTTCTTGGTGAGTGGTTGAAGATTGAATAGATTCTTTATAAGCAACCTGAGGTGCACCTTGATTTATCTCAACCTTAAATTCTCTTTTAAGTCTGTCAATAATAATTTCAAGATGAAGTTCACCCATACCTCTCAATACAGTTTGACCTGTTTCCTCATCTGTATTTACTCTTAGTGTTGGATCTTCTTCAACTAGTTTACTTACAGCCATTCCTAATTTATCAACATCAGCTTGCTGTTTAGGCTCGATAGCATATCCAATAACTGGCTCAGGGAAAGACATAGACTCTAAAACAATTTTAGATTTCTCATCTGATAATGTATCACCTGTTTTAATATCTTTAAATCCAACTCCTGCACATATATCTCCGGCAATGACTTTGTCTATTGGATTTTGTTTATTAGAATGCATTTGCATTAATCTAGAAATTCTTTCCTTCTTACCATTTCTATTATTAAAAATATAAGAACCAGCATCTAATGTGCCTGAATAAACTCTAAAGAAACATAACCTACCGACGAAAGGATCTGTAGCTATTTTAAATGCAAGAGCAGAAAATGGTTCATCATTATTGGGATTCCTTGATACTTCCTGATCATCATCTGGATTAGTACCTGTAACTGGAGGTAAATCTAATGGAGATGGTAAGTAAGAACATACAGCATCTAACAATGCTTGAACACCCTTATTTTTAAATGCCGATCCACACATAACCGGAGAAAAAGACATATCAATAACTGCCTTACGAATTGCAGCCATCATTTCTTCTTTAGTTATTGAGTCTGGATCATCAAAAAACTTTTCTAATAAATTATCATCATACTCAGCAACATTTTCCACGAGATTTTGTCTCCACTCATCAACAGTATCCTTTAAATTCTCAGGTATGTCAACTACATTATAAGTCATACCCATATCAGTTTCATTCCAAACAATTGCTTCATTTGTTATTAGATCAACAACACCCTTAAAATTTTCTTCTGCACCGATAGGTATTTGAAGCGGAACTGGCTTAGCATTTAATTTATCTTTTATTTCATTTACAACATTAAGGAAATCAGCACCAGCCCTATCCATTTTATTCACAAAACAAATTCTTGGGACTTTATATTTATCAGCTTGTCTCCAAACAGTTTCTGACTGAGGTTCAACTCCTGAAACAGCACAAAATAAAGCAACGGCTCCATCTAGAACTCTTAAAGATCTTTCAACTTCTACTGTAAAATCAACGTGACCAGGAGTATCAATAATATTTACTCTATAATCATTAGTATTATCTATCATTTTACCCTGTTGTGTAGGATATTTCCAAAATGTAGTGGTAGCAGCAGATGTAATTGTTATTCCTCTTTCTTGCTCTTGCTCCATCCAGTCCATTGTAGCTGCACCATCATGAACTTCTCCTATCTTATGGCTTAAACCAGTATAATATAGAATTCTTTCAGTAGTAGTCGTTTTTCCAGCATCAATATGAGCCATGATACCGATATTCCTAAGATAATTTAAATCTTTAATTTCTGCCATTATTATAATATATTAAAATCTAAAATGTGAGAAAGCTTTGTTTGCTTCAGCCATTCTATGGGTATCGTCTTTCTTTTTAACTGCACCACCTTCTCCCTTAGACGCAGCAATTATTTCATTTGCAAGTCTATCTACCATAGTTTTTTCATTTCTACTTCTAGCATACTGAATTAACCATTTCTGACTAAGTGTGATTTTTCTAGCCGGTCTAACCTCAATTGGAACTTGAAAATTAGCACCTCCAATCCTTCTACTCTTTACCTCAACAGAAGGCATAACATTATTCAAAGCTTTTTTCCAAACTTCTAAACCTTTTTCTTTGGTTTTATCCTCAACTACCTTTAATGAATCATAAAAAATAGCATATGATATACTTTTTTTTCCATCCTTCATTAAATTATTGACAAATTGAGTAACGAGTGTATCTTTAAAAATAGGATCAGGTAAAAAATATCTTTTTTTAGGTTTAGACTTTCTCATTTATTATTTTTTTGCTTTTGGTCTTTTAGCACCGTATTTTGATCTTCTCTGTGTTCTATCATCTACACCTCCAGTGTCAAGAGTTCCTCTAATAACGTGATACCTAACACCCGGTAAATCTTTAACTCTACCTCCTCTTATTAGTACAATAGAGTGTTCTTGTAGGTTATGACCTTCTCCAGGAATGTATGCATTTACTTCTTTTCCATGAGAGAGTCTGACTCTTGCAACTTTTCTCATAGCAGAGTTTGGTTTCTTAGGAGTTGTAGTATATACTCTTGTACATACACCTCTTTTTTGTGGACATGAATCTAATGCTGGAGACTTAGATTTGGACTTCAGCTTTTTTCTTCCTTTTCTTACAAGTTGTTGTATAGTTGGCATAATATTTATTAAACGCGACGCAAAAATAGAAATTCATACGTCTTAAACAAAATTTTTCGAGTCTTTCTAACTATAATAAATCATTTAGGTTGACTATTAACATCAAGAGGAAATTTAGGTAATTCATTAAAGTCTTTTATTTCCTCATATTTCTGTTCATATTTAGAAATGTTATCATTTAAAGCAACAGAAAACTTTTTTGCATGCTCTGGAGTGATAATTATTCTAGAATTAACTTTTGCCTTTGGTACACCTGGCATTAGCTGTATAAAATCAATAACAAACTCACTGCTCGAATGAGCTATCATAGCAAGATTAGCATACTTACCCTTAGATATCTCATCCGATAGTTCAATATTTATTTGATTTTGTTTTTGACTCATTTCTGATCTTGATTATTCTCTTCAAGTACATCTTCGCTAACCTTAGCTTCACCATCAATAATTACATCATCAGATTTCATCATCAGTTCATTATACTCTTTTTCAGAACCAACAATCATATCACCATATTCTCTTAGACCAGTTCCCGCAGGAATCAAATGCCCTACAATAACATTTTCTTTTAGACCTCTTAAATCATCAACTTTACCTCTAATAGAAGCTTCGCTAAGAACTTTAGTTGTCTCTTGGAAGGAAGCTGCAGAAATGAAGCTTTCTGTTCCTAAAGATGCTCTTGTAATACCTTGTAGAGAAGGTCTTGATACTGCCGCATCAGCATTTCTTGCCTCTACAATCTTTTTATCATTTCTTCTTAAAGATGAATTCTCATCTCTAAGTTCTCTAGAAGTAATAATTTGACCTTCTTTAAAAGAAGAATCACCCGGATCAGTCACAACTTTTTTCTCAAAAATCGAATCATTTGTAATCTTAAATACAAGTTTATCAACCTTCTCATCTTGTAAGAAATTTGTGTCTCCTGGATCTACAATTATTACTTTCTGCATCATCTGTCTTACAATTACTTCAATATGTTTATCATTAATTTTAACACCTTGAAGTCGGTATACTTCTTGAATCTCATTAACTAAGTAATCTTGGACTTCAGTTGGACCTTTTATGGATAAAATATCAGCAGGTGTTATTGCACCATCTGATAATGGAGACCCAGCTTTAACATAATCATTATCTTGAACTAAAATATGCTTAGATAAAGAAACAAGATATTTTTTCTTAGTTCCATCTTTAGATTCAATAAAGATTTCTCTATTACCTCTTTTAATACCACCATATGTCACAACTCCATTAATCTCACTAACTACAGCTGGATTAGATGGGTTTCTAGCCTCAAATAACTCAGTAACTCTTGGAAGACCTCCAGTAATATCTCTAGATTGACCAATCATTCTTGGAATCTTAGATAAAATTGTACCTGGATTTACCGAACTTCCTTTATCTACTGAAAGGTGAGCTCCTACTGGTATATTATATGACTTATCACCATCTTTTGATTTGACAATTATTGCAGGATTTTTTGTTTTATCCCTACATTCTATAATTACCTTTTCTTTATGACCGGTTTGCTCATCAAATTCTTCTTTGAATGTAATCCCTTCTTCAATTGATTCGTAATCAATTTTACCCTTTAACTCAGAAAGAATGACAGCATTATATGGATCCCAATTACAGATCATATCACCTTTCTCTACCTTCTGCCCATCTTTAACTTTTAAAAATGAACCATAGGGAACATTATTGGAAATTAAAGTAACACCCTTGCTATTAATAACCCTAACCTCACCGCTTCTAGCCATAACAACTTCTACCTTGTTTCCATCAGTATCTTTTGATGAGACAGATCTAATTCCGTCAAAAACAATTTTTCCTTCAAATTTAGCTTTGATATTTGCGTCAACTGCAATATTAGATGCTGTACCACCAACATGAAATGTTCTTAATGTAAGCTGAGTTCCTGGCTCACCAATAGACTGCGCAGCAATAACTCCAACTGCCTCACCAACATTTACCATCTTACCATTAGCTAAGTTTCTACCGTAGCATTTAGCACAAGCCCCTCTAGTTGTTTCGCAAGTAAGAACTGATCTAATTTCAATTTCATCAATACTAGTTTGATCAATTTTATTAGCTATTTCTTCTTTTATTTCTTCACCAGACTCAATGATTAACTCATTAGTAATTGGATCATATACATCATGAACAGTTACTCTACCTAAAATTCTTTCAGATAATGGCTCTACAATATCCTCATTATCCTTTAAAGCACTTACAGTAACTCCTCTTAATGTTCCACAATCCTCTTCATTAATAATTACATCTTGAGCTACATCAACTAATCTTCTAGTTAAATACCCAGCGTCAGCTGTTTTTAAAGCTGTATCAGCAAGTCCTTTTCTAGCACCATGAGTTGAAATAAAGTACTCAATAACATCTAATCCTTCTTTAAAATTAGAAAGAATTGGGTTTTCAATAATCTCACCAACGGAACCGGATAGATTTTTTTGTGGTTTAGCCATTAGACCTCTCATACCACCTAATTGTCTAATTTGCTCTCTAGAGCCTCTAGCTCCTGAATCCATCATCATATAAATAGGATTGAAACCCTGCTCATCATCTTCTAGTTGATTCATAAGAGTTGTAGTAAGCCTAGTATTAGCTCTAGTCCATATATCAATAACCTGATTATATCTCTCATTATCAGTAATTAGACCCATATAATAATTATCCCAAACTCCCTTAACTTCTTTCTTTGCTGACTCAACTAAAGATTCTTTTGCATCGGGTATTTGGATATCTCCAAGTCCCATTGAAAGACCTCCTTCGTATGCCATGTTAAAACCTAATTCTTTTATATCATCCAGAAACTTTGCAGTCCTAGCAATACCACATACTTTATAAACTATTGAAATAATTTGTTGAAGTTTTTTCTTTGTAAGCAACTCATCAATATAACCTACCTCTTTAGGGATAAGGTTGTTGAATAATACTCTTCCAGCAACAGTTTCAATAACTTTATTTTCAAGTGTTCCTTCGGAAGTTCTAACATTTGTCCTCAGTTTTATAAGTGCATTCTTATCAACTTTTTCTTCATTTAATGCAATAACCACTTCTCTTTGACTTGAGAAAATAAGTCCCTCACCCTTTAAAGGGTATTCCTTAGTTGACTTCCTTCCTTTAGATACATAATATAAACCAAGAACCATATCCTGAGACGGAACAGTAATTGGTGCACCATTAGCAGGATTCAATATATTGTTTGAACCTAACATTAACAATGATGCTTCAACTATGGCCTCATGCCCAAGTGGGACGTGAACCGCCATCTGGTCACCATCAAAATCAGCATTAAATGCTGTACATGCTAAGGGATGTAATTCTATAGCCTTTCCTTCAATTAGTTTAGGTTGAAAAGCTTGAATTCCTAATCTATGTAAGGTTGGAGCCCTATTTAGTAGAACAGGATGACCTACTAAAACATTTTCTAAAATATCCCAAATTACAGGTTCTTTTTTATCAACTAATTTCTTAGCAGATTTAACTGTTTTTACAATACCTCTTTCAATTAACTTTCTAATTATAAATGGCTTAAATAACTCAGCAGCCATGTCTTTAGGGAGTCCACATTCATGCATTTTTAACTTAGGACCAACTACAATTACTGATCTACCAGAATAATCAACTCTTTTCCCTAATAAATTCTGTCTAAATCTACCTTGTTTACCCTTTAACATATCAGTTAAAGACTTAAGTGATCTATTTCCATCAGATCTAACAGCATTAATTCTTCTTGAATTATCAAATAATGAATCAACAGCTTCCTGCAGCATTCTTTTTTCGTTTCTTAAAATAACTTCCGGAGCTCTAATTTCAAGCAATCTTTTTAATCTATTATTTCTTATTATTACTCTTCTATAAAGATCGTTTAAATCTGAAGTAGCAAACCTTCCTCCGTCTAATGGAACAAGGGGTCTCAATTCTGGAGGGATAACAGGAATCATTTTAACAATCATCCATTCTGGTCTATTATCAATATTTTCTCTCGAATCTCTAAATGATTCAATTACTCTTAATCTCTTTAATGCCTCAGCTTTTCTTTGTTGAGAGGTTTCATTAGCAGCCTTATATCTAAGATCTATAGACAAAGCATCTAAATCAATTTGAGATAACAACTCACTAATAGCCTCAGCTCCCATTTTAGCAATAAACTTATTAGGATCATTATTTGGAAGTAAATAATTATCTTTTGGTAAAGAATCAACAATATTTAAATATTCTTCCTCAGTTAATAAGTCCATTTTTTGGCAACCATCTTCTTCCTTGACACCAGGATTAATAACAACATACCTTTCATAATACACTACTTGGTTAAGTTTCTTAGCTGGAATACCAAGCATGTAACCAATCTTATTTGGAAGAGTCCTAAAATACCAAATATGAGCTACTGGAACAACAAGTTCTATATGGCCCATTCTCTCTCTTCTAACTTTTTTCTCAGTAACCTCAACACCACATCTATCACAAATTATACCTTTGTATCTTATCCTTTTATATTTACCACAATGACATTCCCAATCCTTAACAGGTCCAAATGTTCTCTCACAAAATAACCCTCCCATCTCAGGTTTAAATGTCCTATAGTTAATTGTTTCAGGAGCTGTGACTTCACCAAAAGAGTTTTCAAGAATAGATTCTGGAGAAGCTAAGCTTACGATAATCTTAGAAAAGTCACTTGATTTATTATTTTTATTAGATATCATATATTGTATATTAAAATTATTTCATTGTTATTTCTAGTGCCAAACCTCTTAACTCATGAATCAAAACATTAAATGATTCAGGGATTCCAGGAGTTTGCATATTTTCACCTTTGACTATAGCCTCATAAGCTTTAGCTCTTCCAACTATATCATCAGATTTAATAGTTAAGATTTCTTGAAGAACATGAGATGCTCCAAAAGCCTCAAGAGCCCAAACTTCCATCTCTCCAAATCTCTGACCTCCAAATTGGGCTTTACCTCCAAGTGGTTGTTGAGTAATTAAAGAGTAAGGACCAATTGATCTTGAATGCATTTTATCATCAATTAAATGACCAAGCTTAAGAATGTAAATTACACCAACAGTAACTTGCTGATCAAACTTTTTACCTGTCGACCCATCATAAAGATAAGTTCTTCCAAATGAAGGTAATTTTGCTTGATCAAGTTCTTTACTAACTTCATCAGCCGTTGCCCCATCAAAAATTGGTGTTCTATATTTTTTATTTAACTTGAGGCCTGCCCATCCTAAAGCAGTTTCATATAACTGACCTATATTCATCCTAGATGGTACACCTAAAGGATTTAAAACAACGTCAACAGTGGATCCATCTTCTAAAAACGGCATATCTTCTTCTTTAACAATTCGTGCCACAACACCTTTATTTCCGTGTCTTCCTGCCATTTTATCCCCTACTTTCAGTTTTCTTTTCTTAGCTACATAAACTTTTGCCATCTGAACTATACCCGGAGCAAGTTCATCACCAACTTCTAGAGAAAATTTCTCCTTTTTAAAACTAGAAGCTAAATCATTTCTTTTAATCACATAATTCTTAACGGCTCTTGAAACTGAATCATTAATTTTTTTATCTTCAGTCCAATCCTCTAATACAACGTCTTGAATTAAACTTGATTCTTCAGGAACATTTAAACTGTTCATATCATAGTAGATATTCTTTTTTGGAAATAGTTTATCTTCAATTAATTTTCTTGAAAATTTAACACCACCTTTTATTAGTTCATCTCCATATTTATGACTAACACCATTACATTTTTTGTTCTTTAATAGCTTATCAAACTTTTCAATAAGTCTACTTTTAAGATCAACTAAAGATTTACTATAATCAATCTTGAGTAACTCAATTTGTTGTTTAGCAAGCTTCTTTGAATCTTTATCTTTCTTCTGTCTAGTAAAAAGTTTAGTATCAACAACAACTCCATTAAGAGATGGAGGTGCTTTGAGAGAAGCGTCTTTAACATCTCCAGCTTTATCACCAAAAATAGCCCTAAGAAGTCTTTCTTCAGGCGTAGGATCACTTTCGCCTTTAGGGGTAATTTTACCAATTAAAATATCACCTTCTTTAACCTTAGCTCCAACCCTAATAAGACCATTTTCATCAAGATCTTTAATTGCTTCATCACTTACATTCGGGATCTCATTAGTAAATTCTTCTTCACCCCTTTTAGTATCTCTTACTTCAAGCTTAAATTCCTCAATATGAAGAGATGTGAAAACATCTTCTTTGACAACTTTTTCAGATATCACAATAGCATCCTCAAAATTATAACCTTTCCAAGGCATGAAGGCTACCTTTAAATTTCTACCTAGAGCAAGTTCTCCGTCTTCAGTTGCAAAACCTTCACAAATAACTTGACCTTTTTTAACTTTATCACCAACTTTTACTGTAGGAGTTAAATTAATACAAGTGTCTTGATTAGTTCTTCTAAATTTGATTAACTCATAGGTTTTAGACTCTTCATCAAATGAAACTAATTTTTCATTTGAATCTAAATCATATTTGATCTCGATAATATTTGCATCAACATATTTAACCGTTCCCTTACCTTCAGCTACAATTGTTGATCTAGAATCTTTAGCGACTCTATACTCCATTCCAGTTCCTACAATAGGAGATTCTGGTCTCATTAGAGGTACAGCTTGTCTCATCATGTTTGAACCCATCAATGCTCTGTTAGCATCATCATGTTCAAGGAAAGGAATTAAAGATGCAGCAACAGAAACAATCTGATTTGGAGCAACATCCATATACTTCAATTCTTTGTTTTTAGCTAGAGGAAAATCTCCTTCATACCTAGCTTTAACAGTGCTTTCAACAAACTGACCACTTGATTTTAATGGTACATTAGCCTGGGCTATATAAGAGTTATCTTCTTCTTCAGCTGTTAAGTAACTTATCTTTCCAGTCAAATCAACTTTACCTTCAGAAACTTTCCTATACGGGGTTTCAATGAATCCCATATTATTGACTTTTGCGTGAACACATAAAGAAGATATCAGACCAATATTTGGTCCTTCAGGTGTTTCAATAGTACATAGTCTTCCATAGTGAGTATAATGAACATCTCTTACTTCAAATCCTGCTCTTTCTCTAGAGAGACCACCAGGACCTAATGCTGACATTCTTCTCTTATGAGTAATTTCAGCTAAAGGATTTGTTTGATCCATAAATTGAGAAAGCTGGTTTGTTCCAAAAAATGAATTGATTACTGAAGTTAGAGTTCTAGCATTAATTAAATCTACTGGCTTGAAATCTTCATTATCTCTCACATTCATTCTCTCTCTAATAGTCCTAGACATTCTAGCTAGACCAACACCAAACTGTGAATATAGTTGCTCACCAACTGTTCTAACCCTTCTGTTACTTAAATGATCAATATCATCTACTACAGTCTTTGCATTTATTAATGTAATCAAATACTTAACAATTAAGATAATATCTTCGTTTGTTAATACCCTTACATTATAATCAGTATTGATATTTAATTTTCTATTAATTCTATATCTACCAACTTCACCTAAATCAT
>Ga0315331_10004828_pt1 | contig 10132 bp, 6 predicted proteins | sample M160m34915metaG_FD_203456 | JGI IMG/M metagenome (GOLD analysis project Ga0315331, IMG submission 203456) | Ammonia-oxidizing marine archaeal communities from Monterey Bay, California, United States - M1 60m 34915 | ecosystem: Environmental > Aquatic > Marine > Intertidal zone | place: USA... | reverse complement strand
CACAGTTGCGGTTGAGAGCGCTTTGCGCAAGAGAATGGTCGCGCGGGGCAATATCTGGCAAGATTCACACATGCGGCAAGGCTGGGTTTGGGTTGTAAGTATCACGGCGGCTAGCTGGCTTTCCGGCTGTGGCGGCAATCCTGACCAGGCGAATGCTCCTACCGATGTGTTGGTGCTCGATATTGGTGGTCAGCAGCCATCGCTACGTGCCTCATTGGTGGCGATGGGGCGTACTGTGGCTCCGGGGAAGGCCTTGCGACCGCGGACTGTCTCGGACGAGATTAACCCGGCAGAGGCTGATCAGCGGGAGTGGGGCGGCTATGACGATGCCGGCGGTGAGGATCCAGCGTCGCAAGATCCGGCTGATTCGCCGGAGGAGCAACCCGTTGCGTCGCCGACTGTCGCGCCGCCGGAATCTGAGTGGCTGATCGTTAAATTGCCGAAGGATAATACTCTGTCCGATCTGTCTCGCACATACCTCGGAGATTACCGGAGATGGACTCAGATCATGGAATGGAACGGGTGGACTGAGCGCGACACCTGGACGCTTCGGGCAGGTCAAGACGTCAAGATCAAGCGCAGTGAGATGCGCTGATATCGGTGACGGATCCTTTCGTTACCGAGCCGCTAACTGCTATCGGGGTGGTTCGCACCGAGCAGCGACTGCATCACCAGGCCCCGAGGCAGAGTGGTCTTGGGCGAGGATCTGTTGGCGAGTTGCATCTCCATCAAGGCATGCAGAGTGGTCTGCAGGACCTTGAGGGGTTTAGTCATCTGTGGGTTCTGTTCTGGTGTCATCATGCTCGGGGCAAGCCGTTACAGGTCCGTCCGCCGCGTGATCAGCAGAAGCGCGGAGTGTTTGCGACGCGTGCTCCGCAGCGTCCAAACTTGATTGGCATGTCTTGTGTCCGCTTGATTCGTATTGAGAAGCGAGTGTTGCATGTCGCTGATCATGACTTGCTCGATGGCACTCCGATTCTCGACCTGAAGCCGTATCTTCCTTATTGCGATAGCGTCCCTGACGCCGAGATTGGCTACGTCGCTAACTTGCCTGCGCAAGCAGAGGATCATCGGGTTTGGTGGCGGGAGAAGGGCTCTGAGCCGCCGGCGAGCTATTCGAGTTGGTTGCGGGGAGAGTCTTCGCAAGATGACTCGCACGGCGGTGCCGTCCGCGATGCTGCAGCCGACCCTGATTCGGACCAGCCTCGGTAGATCGGGTCGATTTGGGGCTGGCCGGAGGTTTGCTCACCGGCGCTGGCCGTGTTCGGCACGGTGTGGCCCAGATCTTAGTCGAGGGCTCAGATGGATGGCGTGCTCGGGGCTCGTACATGCAAACGGCTCCCAAGGGAGCCGTTTGCAGTGATGGCCGCATCCTCGCTCTTGTGAGCAAGGATCGGGTTGTCGTTACGCGTTCGCTTCTAGAAGCGGAACGGCAAGCGTAGGAACTCGAGTTGCGGACGTGGCGTCGATGGGTTCAGTGCTGGCGGCACTGCGCCACCTGGCTTGTAGGCCATGTCGAAGACGATGTCCCACTGCACGTAGCGTGGTGCGCCATTGGCTTGGATCCAAGCCTGCAGGTTTGGGTCGTTGAAGTCGCGAATGAACTCTTGCTCGCTCGTGTCCGGGAATCGACCTGCCAGAATGTTGGATGGGTCTGGGTCCTGGTGGAACGCGAAGCCGATACGCACGTTGGAGATCGGGGTCGTGGTCCCGCCGAGCGGCGAGTAGGTGGCCCCGAGGCCTTCGGCGCCATTCGTAGTGACCTCGAAGAACTTGGCGCGCACGAGGACGCGATTCGCTTGAGACGGGATCACGCCCGCGGTCGCTTCGACCAGTAATTCGTTAGCCGTATGGCTGAGGATTCGGTAGCCAGAGAGCGTCGCGCCCGTTTGGTTGATGAGTTCCGCTTGGTATTGCACGTAGCGGTTGTTGTCGGCGGTGATTGGTGTCGCGAGTGTGATCTTGTAGGCCGGGCCACCAAGATAGGTCGCGCTTGTGTCGATCGACGCGATGTCGATCGGTTGCACTGCGACTGGATACTTGATCCGCACGGACTGGCCGGCCACTTCGTAGTCAACGTAGCCTGCAACGATGCTTTGTACGTTTGTGCCAGCAAACTCGAAGGTCGGTCCAACGGCCGCGTTGTTCTCAAGCAGTAGGCCGCGTGGCTGATTGTCGATTGCCGTTAGGCCTCGACGCTGGCTGGAGCCTGTGTCGAGCCACTTAGAGCGCACGCGCGACTTGGAGTTGAACGGCACCGGCATCAAGGTCGGTGCGGGGCGGATGTCGCCTTCGTTGTTGGCGATGTCTGTTGGGTTTCCGAAATCGTCGACGAAAGAGCCGAACGCGTCAGGGAAGCCGCGCCAGCCGATTAGTTGGCGCTTGGACGCGCCGGTTAGATCGTTGGTTTGGCCCGGCAAGCGGAAGTGGATGTTGTCATCTAGGCGCGTGTTCGTGCCGTCGGTCAGGTTCTCGCCCGGCGGAACCATCAGTTGCACGATGCCCATGCCGCCAAGGCCGCCGAGCGGTTCGGTGTCGTAAGACGTGCCAGCGAGCATCGCTTGGCCTGAAGCGCGGTATTTGCCCTGCACGTTGACCGCGCCGAAGCCGCCGGTCTTGCAGACGCCGCCGTCAGCCGAGACTGCGAAGCTATAGTCGTTGCCCGTGAATGGGTGGGTCGCTGTCGAGCTCGTCGATGGCGAGCCGTAGACGAAGCGTCCGTTGGTGCCGATGCTCGGATCACCGTGGGCTTCGAAGATGATGCTCTTGGCCGACATGAGGATGACCATGCCGCCAGCACCGCCGCCGCCACCGCCAGCTTCGCCACAAGCACCGACCTGCTCGCCGCCGCCGCCGTTGCCGCCGTTGGCTTGGATGCGACCGGATTGCGTCACGGTGATCTCTTGGAGAGCCTTGACGATGAGCACGCCGCCGCCACCGCCACCGCCACCAGCACTGTAGTCTCCAGCAGGGAAGTTGCCGGTTGGCGTGCAGTTTCGTGAGGGGGAGGTGTCGCCACCGCCGCCGCCACCGCCGCCGCCGACTGGCATGCTCAGTTCACCCGTGATCCGCAGGTTGCGGTTCACGTCGATGGCGCTGCCCCAGAAGTTGTTGTCTTGGCGCGTGTCCGTGAACAGCAGGTCGCCTGGTTCACCACCGGCGAGGAAGCTAGAGCGGGCGGCGCTGGAGCCACCGCAGCCTGCACCGCCGTAGCCGAAGACCTGTTGGAAAGAAGTCGTGCCGGTGAAGTTCGGGACCGTTGATGGTGGGATTGTGCCACGCCAGTTGAGGTCACCTTGGGTGGCCATTGTGCCGCCACCGCCACCTGATCCACCGCCCGAGCCGTTGTAGCCACCACTGACGTAGCAGCCAGCGGTGCAGGCTAGGTAGCCTCCGCGACCGCCCTTGCCTGCCGCTTGCATCGGGCCACGGCCGGTGCCGCCTCGTTGGTCACGTAGTGTGGCGGATGGGGTGCCCTCGCCACCGTTGCCACCACCGCAAGCACCGACGCCACCAGCCTTGGCGAAGTTCGCCGAGTTGAGGGTGTCGACGCGGGCGCCATCACCACCAGAGACGGTCAAGGTGCCGGACACGCTGAATGTGCCGCTGCAGAGCCAGATCATCGGGTTTGGGCCTGTGCCACGCACCGTCACGCCCTGCGGGATCGAGACGTTCTTGAAGTTGAAGACGCCACCAGCAACCGTGAACGGGAGGCCCGCCTTTGGCACGATCTGGGTGAACGAGGTGTTGAGGACCACTTCATTCGCTTGCGGCTCGTATTCGAGAGTGGTCGAGTTGCCTTCGAAGGCGAAGCCGGCACGGATGTAGCCTTGGCCGATCTCCGCTTGTGACTCGGGGAACGAGGCGCCCAAATCGATGTCGGATTCATTGCTGAAGTTCTCAGCGATGCCGTTCCACTGTTGGTCGTAGCTGCTGTTCGTCGTGAACGAACCGAATTGACGGTTGAACGACGGGTTCGACAGGTTGTTCTCACCCGAGATGTCTTCGAGTGTTTGCTCGACGATTACGCGAACCGTTGCGTTGTTAGGGAGCACGCCAGCGGGACGTAGCGCGAGGGTCGCGCCGGTCAGGTCGTTGCGCTCGAGTTCGACGCTTGCTGGGATCCAAGTGTCGAGACCGAGAACGGGGTCGTCATATTCGAGATAGATGCGGCCGCGCTCGTTGATGTCGCGAACCAATGGATCGATGTCCAGGTTCGTCGGGATGTTGGCGTTGTTCGGGTTGAGCGCTTGGTCGAAGTCGAGGCGGATCTCAAGCGGTGGCGCACCAAACAGTCCGAGCGGGACCTCGTCCAGTGATGTCGCTGACGATATTGAGAGGCCCGTTCGAGTTGGTCCGCCAGACTTCGGGTTGCGGTAGAGTTGTGTTGGTTGGGTGCCATCGCGCGTCGCAAACTGGAACGTCATCGGCTGCTCTAGCGCCCGCCCGTTGATGTCGCGCAACACCGTGTTGTTGTTTGCTTCCCCGCCGACGAGCTGCACCAAATAGTTGCGGCCAGCTTTGAAGCCGCCGTTGGTGTAGGAGTTGTTGTCGGCGAATCGAGGGACGAACTGCAGTCGGCGGCCGGGCGCAGCATCGCCTGGGCTCGTGCCGATCGAGAAGTTGCCAACGACCAATTCGGATACCGGGATGCCCTGTTGATCCAATGCCTGGAAGGTCATGGTCGAGAGCGTCGCAGAGTTCAGGTCGACTGGCGTAGAGAAGTCGATGCTGACCGGGTCATTCAGGAAGATGGTGGCAGCGTTGACTGGTTCCGTCTTCAGCACGGAGAAGTCTCCGCCGCTGTTCGCGCCAGTTCCACCAGCGGAGCCGCCGCCGCCACTGCACGCGGCAAACGCGAGCAGGGAAAGACCAAATGGGATGACGCCAATCGAGCTGACGAGTGACAACGAGGCGGATTCGGATCGCTTCATGGGATGACCTAGGAAACCTAGTCCTAAATTGGAAGGGCAACCGCTGTGGGGGAGCAGCACGGGACTCGTGCATACATGCGATTTGTGTGCCTAACCAGTGTAGGAGGGTCATCGAATTGTGACCTCCTGGCTACAGCGGTCAAGATGCTGGGTCTAGGGATTCGCAGGGGTTTGTGGTCTTGGGCGTCCCCGCTCGCAGATCGGAGCGATTCCGCTCGCGATAACCCCCTGAATCCCCGTGTTACTGGGGATTCTGGCACTTGTGCTGTAGCCGTGTTTGGCGGGATATTTTTGATGGCGGATGTGCGGTTCCGGCAAAAGATCTCCGCGGCGCAAAGAAGTCCGGGATCGTGGCTGGGACGCTCGCTTGCTGGGCGGTGGGCTTGCTCCGTTCGGCATGTGGGGTTGGGCCGGATCCGAGGCTCAGCGGTCGTCAGATAGGCCGCCCCACGGCGAGCGAAGTAGCCGTCGATTTCGCGGTCATGACATCGCGCTTGGTCGAAATCTCCTAACCGAGCAGGGCGAGTCAGTCAGCCGATTCACCCGCTGGCCAGGCTGAGGTGTGTGTCGGGGTCACTAGCGGTTGTCATCCGCATGGTGACTCGGGGTCACTCCTCGCTGGTGAACTCTAGATCGAGTTCTTCATTGTCGGGGTCGATGTCGTCGAGCTCGTGGTAGCCCTCGGCCCATTCCGCGATCAGGATGCGCCAACGTTCGACTTCGGCTCGGACGCGAGCCGGTGCGGTGCCGCCGATCACGTTGCGTCGATTGAGCACGGCTTCGACCGAGAGGGAGTCGGCCAGGTCGCAGTTTAGTTGTGGCAGCAGCGTCTTCTGCTCCGCTGCTGGCAACTCGTGCAGTTCGACACCGAGGGCGACTGCTCGGTTGACTGCTGTGCCGGCAATGCCGTGAGCATCTCGGAATGGCACGCCCGCATCGACAAGCAGGTCTGCTAGGTCGGTAGCGTTGAGGTAGCCTCGGCCGGCCTCTGCCTTGCAGCGCTCGGTGTCAAAGATGGCGTTTTCGATTGCGGTGGCGGCGATCAGCGTGCTTTGGTTGGTGGCGTCGAGCGCTGGCAGCAGGATCTCCTTGTCGATTTGCAGGTCACGGTTGTAGCCGAGTGGTAGCCCCTTCATCAGTGTGAGTAGGGATTGCAGCGCACCTTGGACCTTTGCGGCTTTGCCGCGAATCAACTCCATGGCGTCGGGATTGCGCTTTTGCGGCATCAGGCTGGATCCTGTTGCGACGGCATCGCCAAAGCGCACAAACCCGGCTTCAAAGGACGCGAAGAACACATAGTCTTCTGCGAGCCGCGATAGGTTGGTCATCGTCATCGAGCACGCGAAGGCGATTTCGCAGAGGAAGTCGCGCGAGGCGGTGGCGTCGAGACTGTTGCGGGTTGGCCCGTTTTGGAACTCGAGGCGTGCTGCTAGTTCGATGCGGTCAATATTGAATGCAGTGCCAGCCAGCGCGGCGCTACCTAGTGGGCATTGGTCGAATCGGTTGTGCGCGTCGATCATGCGCTCTCGATCGCGCGACAATGCTTCGACATACGCGAGTGCGTGGTGCCCGATCGTGATCGGTTGCGCGCGTTGGAGGTGGGTATAGCCCGGCATCGGATCGTCCGAGTGCTGTGAGGCCTTTTCGACTAGTGCGAGGCACAAGCCCTCTATGGACTCGACGAGGCAGCCGACCCACTCGCGTAGGTGTAGGCGCATGTCGGTGGCGACCTGGTCGTTGCGCGAGCGGCCTGTGTGAATGCGTTTGCCGAGGTCACCAAGGTGCGAGACCAATTGTTGCTCGACGAAGCTGTGTACGTCTTCCGCATCGCTGTCGGTTGGCAGGCCGTGCTCATGCCACTGTGCTGCGAGATCTTCGATCACGGTGGCGATCTTGTCGAAGTCCTCGTCGCTCAATACGCCAGCGCCGACAAGCGCCTCGCTCCAAGCTAGATTGGTGTCGAGGTCGGCAAAGGCCAGTGTGATGTCGTATTGCAGGCTGTCTTGATACTCCGCGAACTGGGGGTCGAGTTCGCCTTCAAATCGCGCGCCCCACATCTTGCCACCGTCACTCAATGATTCGCTCCGTTCTTTGTTCTCGAGTTTTTATATGCGTCCGTGCCTTGGATTCTTGCGGCGACGGATCCTGGTAAGCCATAGAGCTTAACGAAGCCACGGCTATCCACCTGATCAAATGAGGCGCTGTCTCCAAACGTTGCCAAGTCTTCGGAGTAGAGGCTGTGGGAGGCCTCGGCTGAAACGGCGATGGCAGTGCCTTTGTAGAGTCGTACGCAGACGGTGCCGGTTACGTGTTGTGTGGCATCCGTAAAAAATGCATCGAGTGCCGTCCGCATCGGATGGAACCACCGGCCAGTGTAAACTAGGTCTGTGTAGTCCGGCATCAGCTTCTCACACAGCCTCATGGTGTCTCGCTCCATCGTTAGCGCGCGCAGGGATCTTGCGGCTTCGAAGATGATGGTGCCGCCAGGTGTCTCGTAGACGCCGCGTGATTTCATGCCTACTAAGCGGTTCTCGCAGATGTCGATGCGTCCGACTCCGTGAATGCTGCCTAGTTCGTTGAGTCGCTCGAGCAGCGCGACCGGCTCAAGTTCGACGCCATCCACCGAGGTCGGGACTCCGGCGACGAAGCCGACGGAGATCTCTTGCGGCTTGTCTGGTGCTGCTGTGGGGTTGGCGGTCATCATCCATACGTCCTCCGGCGGGGCGTTGGCCGGCGACTCGAGTTCGCCTCCTTCGTGGCTGATGTGCCAGAGGTTGCGGTCGCGAGAGTAGATCTTCGTGCGAGATGCTGTGACGGCGATGTTGTGCTTGTCGGCGTAATCAAGCGCGTCTTCGCGGCTGAGAATGTCCCAGTCGCGCCATGGCGTGATCACTTCTAGATCTGGCGCAAGGGCTTGATAGCCGAGTTCAAACCGAACTTGATCATTGCCCTTGCCGGTGCAGCCGTGGGCGACCGCATCGGCGCCGATTTCACGCGCATAGTCGACTTGGCCTTTTGCCAAAATGGGGCGCGCCATGCTGGTGCCCAGTAGATAGCGGCCTTCGTAGACGGTCATCGCTCGAAGGCATGGCCACACGTATTGCCTTAGGAACTCGTCACGCAAGTCGTCGACCCGGCATGATGCTGCGCCGGATGCCTCGGCTTTTTCTGCGAGGCCTTCCAGTTCGCTTGAGCCTTGGCCGACGTCGCCGCAGTAGGCGTGCACTTCGCAATCGTAGCGCTCTTTGAGCCAATGTACGATGATCGAGGTGTCGAGGCCACCGGAGTAGGCGAGGACGATCTTGCGTTTGCTAGTCATGTCTGCTCGGCGCGCCGCCGAAGTGGGGTCGTGGGGTCTGAGGCCTGGGTTGCTTGTAGAGGTCTAGGCCTCGGGTTGTGCGGGTCAGGGCTCGTGGCTTTGGGGCGGATTGTGTTGCTGGGTGATTATCGCAAGTAGTTTTCATGCATCTACTTGCGTCGTAAGCTGCTTGGTCCTGCGAAGTGGTTTTCGCTGGCTAGCGAATCATCAATGCGAGCAGGGCCTTCTGTATGTGTAGGCGGTTTTCGGCGATGTCGTAGACGATGCTCTGTTGCCCGTCCATGACTTCGGCAGTCACTTCGGAACCGCGGTGTGCGGGCAGGCAATGCATGAAGAACGCTCCTTTCTCGGCGCGCGCCATCAAGGCTGCGTTGACCTGGTAGGGCGCGAATAGGCCGTTGCGTTCTTCAATTTCGTCTTCTTGGCCCATGCTTGCCCATACATCCGTGTAGATCGCGTCGGCGCCATCAGCCGCCGCTTCGGGATCATTTAGAATCGAAATCTCTGCGCCCGTCTGTTGCGCGATGCGCATCGCTTCATTGACGACGCGTGCGTTTGGTTCATAGCCCTCGGGCGAACAGCTTCGAATATGTGTGCCTAGTTTTGCGGCGGTGTAGATCAGTGAATGACACGTGTTGTTGCCGTCGCCAACATAAGTCAGTGTCTTGCCCGCAGGGTTGCCCCAGCGTTCCCGCAACGTCATGAAGTCGGCTAAGGCTTGGCACGGATGCACAAAGTCGGACAGGCCGTTGATGATCGGGATGTCGGCATTGTCGGCTAGTTCATCGAGCACCTTGTGCTTGTATGTCCGCGCAACAATGCAGTCGACCCAGCGCTCAAGGTTGCGGGCCATGTCCTTCACCGATTCCCGTGAGCCTAAGCGGGCGTCGCGATGATCCATGAACACGCAACTACCGCCGAGGTCTTGCATGCCGATATCAAATGTGAAGCGTGTGCGTAGCGAGTCTTTTTCGAAGATCATCGCTATACGCTTCTGGCGGAGGATTTGGTTGTGTTCGTCGCGTTCGGCCTTCAGCGTGTCCGCGGTGGTGAACAGGTTCTCGAGGTCTTCGGATGTTAGAGATGAGGTGCACAGGAGGTCGTTCACGGACAACTCTGGCAGGGAAAGAAGCACTTGGCTAGTCATGTCTATCGCTCGATTAGCCTGTGTTGAGGGCTAGGGCTCTGTGGGATGGGGCGGGTATGCAGTGTGTCTGCTAAGGCAGTCTTGGTATTAGCGACGGACTTCATGGTGCGTTCCGCTGGTGCTGAGAGGGTTGCATTTTGCGGGCGAGTGACTTTGCTTTGCGATCGTTGGCGCAGATGACCAGGACCGTGTCATCGCCAGCGATGGTGCCGATGACTTCTGCTAAGTCGCCGTTATCGATGGCAAGTCCGAGTGCTTGGGCGCCGCCAGGTGGGGTTCGCAGGACCAGTTGGTTACTTGCCGGTGTGGCGGACAGCACCCATTGATTGGTGGAGTGCCAAAGGCTGTGCTTTGTGGTGCTTGGCGACAAGCTCGTGCCGGGTAGCTCGTAGCCGCTCTTAGCCTTGACAACACCGAGGTCGCGAAGATCGCGCGACAGGGTCGCCTGGTTTACGTCGATCCCCGATCTTTCCAACGCATCGCTAAGTGCCGTTTGGCTCTTGATCGATTGCTTGTCAATGATCTGAAGGATCTGTTGGTGGCGTGCCGAGCGGGCGTCGGTTGCGGTGTTTGACTTGCTCATGATGGATGCATGAATATGCATGACATCACATAATTATGCAATCGGCGACGGAGTGCAACGATGGATCCGATCGTTTTTTAGTCGCTTATCGCGTAGGTGATTCTGCCGCCCCATTCGTGCATCGCCAAACACGTGTCGCGTAGGCCGTT
>Ga0315331_10004827_pt1 | contig 10133 bp, 7 predicted proteins | sample M160m34915metaG_FD_203456 | JGI IMG/M metagenome (GOLD analysis project Ga0315331, IMG submission 203456) | Ammonia-oxidizing marine archaeal communities from Monterey Bay, California, United States - M1 60m 34915 | ecosystem: Environmental > Aquatic > Marine > Intertidal zone | place: USA... | reverse complement strand
CGAGCGTTTGTTTGGGGCTGGTGGTAGTGGGTGCGCTGGCGAGTGAAGCTTCGGCGCGCGCGCAGGTCTGGCGAGACCCCGTCGTGCTCTGGCAAGACGCTCTCGAAAAGGCGCCGCGCCACCCCCGCCCGTGGGTGAACCTGGGGATGGCCCGCGCTCGTGCGGGCGATCACCTGGCCGCGATCGAGTTGTACGACCAGGGCGTGGTTTTGGATGGGAACTTCCAGGAGGGACATCACAATCGCGCCGTCTCGTTGCAGTCGCTGGGGCGCAATGACGATGCAGTGCGTTCGTTTCGCCGAGCGCTGACGCTGTACCCAGGGGACCGGCTCGCGCACGAGGCGTTGGCGCAGTCGCTCCTTGCGCTTGATCAGCGAGCGCGCGCGTTCGAGCACCTGGAAGTGGCGGCGCGTCTTGGTGCCGACCCGCGTGTTCACTTCCAGTTGGGGTGGCTATTCGCTCAGGAGGGCAGGGCCGCGGAGGCGGTTCGCTGGCTCGAGGCGGCGCGTCGTCGCGCTCCCGAACACCGCGGTGTCGCGTTGGTGTACGCGCAGACGCTTGCCGCGCTTGGGGAGATCGAGCGTGCGCGGGCGTCGCTACAGGCCTTCGCGGTGGGGGATGGCCGTGTCGCGCTCCTACGGGCTCGCTTGGCTTGGGCGCTCGGGGAGTGGGCGGTTGCGGTCGAGGACGCGGAAGCGGCGCTGCGCGGGCGTCGCGATTGGCGGCCGGCGGCCGCGACGCTGGCCTGGATGCTCATCGTGGCTCCCGACCCGGGCTTGCGGGACCCCGAGAGGGCATTCACTGTCATGCGTCAGGGGATTGGGGCGAGTGAACACCCGAACGCTTTGGAGGTGCGCGCGTTGGAGGCGGCGCAGCGCGGTCGGTTCGAGGAAGCGGCGGCGCTCGCCTCTCGCGCGGCGTTGATTACGCGTGATCTCGGCACAGAGGACTATGCTCGATCGCTCGAGGCCCAAGCCGAGGAATATCGTGCGCAGGGCGTTTTCGTGGAGACCGTTTCCAGCGCGCGGCAGCGCGTGGACGGTGGGGGATGGGCTTCTCCCCCCTTCCCGGGGGGTCAACAAGGGAGGACGCGAGCAGTTCCTCGTCGGAAGTGATAATTCTCGTGTCGATTCGTGATACGATGCGGCCCGATTCGTCGGATCTGCATCCATGGATAGAGGCCCCAATGTACCTTCGGAACGTATCGAAGCGCTGGCTTATCGTGGCCGCAACGCTTGTGCTCCCGCTCAACGCTCTCGCTCAGTCGACAGATACAGCGTCTACCGCTGAGCCGGACGATGAGAAAATTCAGGATTACAACGCGAACGTGCTGTTCGATGAAAACCGTAAGGAGCCGGACTGGATCCCGACGCTGCGTTTCGCGATGGGCGTCAACAGCCAGGCGGTGACTTCCGCGTCCATCGGGACGGAACCCTTCACAGATTTCGACGGTGATGAGTGGTCGCAAGGCATCCGCCGCTCGGGCGGTGTGACACCGATCGGGACGAAGGGGAGCAATCCGATCGACGGTCCGACGCTCGGGGTCGGGTTCGAGTTCATGGGCCCGGTCATCGAGTCGGCATGGGGCAAGCCGCGTCCCTTCCTGGTGTTCGAGTACCGCGACCAGTTGGAAGGCTTCACGACGATCGTCCGCGATCAGACCGGACCGCCGCCGACCGATCTCGATGCCACGCCGTCGCTCCGCCGGATGCGGGCGAAGGGGAACGTCGATCAGCAGTATTGGCTCCTCGCCGGCATCGGCGCCGCGTTCCCGCTGCCGATCGAGGGCTACAACGTGAAGCTCAAGCCTTCGATCAACTACTTCTATTCGAAGCTCGAGTTGGAGCCGCTCCTGATTCAGCCTGTGTTGACCTCCGCTGCGGCGGAGTCGACCATCGCGCAGTTCACGCGAAAGATTGAGGACAACCAGGGGATCGCGCCGCGTATCGAGCTCGATGCCGAGATCTATCGCGAGGGGCCGTTCTCGGTCGGGTTCTATCTCGCTCTCGACTTTCTTGTGATCTTGGGTGGTCCGACGAAGCACTCGACTTCCGTCAACTCGTGCTTCAACGACGGTTTGGAAATCCCGCGCTGTGGGCGAGTCGATGACCCGTCGAACCTGCCGCCGATCGGTCCTGGTGGTGATCCGGTCTACGATGGCCAGAACTACTACGGGACCTCGGGGACGCTGCGCTTCGATGTGGAGCGTAACCGCATGACGTACCAGGGGAGCGCTGGTATCCGCCTCAGCTGGATGGGTGGCCCGTAGTAGCGGCTTGGCCTTCCGCCTCAATCAGCCCGACGATCGATAGCCAGGCGCCCCGTGTCAGCGGCGATCCCGCGAGGTTCGCTTCGCGTGCGACTGCACGTGCCGTGGCGGGCTCGCCAGCGAGTACGAGCGCGTAGGCTTCAAGTAGCGCTTCTTCGGAGCCCGCGTCGCGCGACGAGCCCTTGAGGTATGAGGCGGCGGCGCGATATTCGCGGCGCGCCAGCGCGCTGACACCCATCTCCCTCAAAACCGCGCGGCTCCGGTCACCGCGTGCGTACGCGCGTGAGGCGATCGCCGCGCGTCGTGTGTCGCTGTCGAGGATCCATAGCGCAGGCGCCTCGAGCGCCGTTCGTGTCAGCGTCGCGTGTAACTCTGCGATCCTACGGTCGAGAGGCCGCGGAGGGTTCAGCAGGAGCATTCGGTTCAGGTTGGCCCGCTCGAAGTGGGGACGAGTGGCTTGAACCAGCGACCGGGGCCAGAGCGCACCCGGTGCCGTGTCGGCCGCGAAACGCTGCGCGCTGGACGCCGCGTTGTGGATCCACGAGAACGCCTCAGGGACCCGGGTCCAGCTCGAGACCACGGCGGGGGCTCGCTCGGGGTGCGCGTCGACGAGCGCCGGCACGGCGGCGGACCAGTCGCGCAAAAACGCCGCGTCGGCGAGGAAGAGGGCGCCGAGTTGCCCAGGGCTCTCGAGCCCGACCGATCGCAGCTCGGGGCCAGTTCGTGGGGAGCTCCATAGCTGCTCGACGTGTGGCACGTCGACGCTTGTCTTCGCGTCGCGAGAGCCCATTAGGATCCAGTCGCTTGGGTCGGCTTCCCAGAGCGAACAGTCGGGGAAGACCTCGCAGAAGCTGTGAACGATCGCCTGGGAATCGACGGCCCGCATCTGGCTAACGGGCAGCCAGTAGCTCGCGAACCCGCCCTGGTTCAGGCGAGAGCGAATCAGGTCGAAGTATTCCTGGGTGTAGAGGTTGACCACACCTGCGAACGCTGGGGGAGGCGGCTCAGAGGTGATCAGGTCATAGGTTTCCGTCGCGGTCTGGAGGTAGTAGCGGCCGTCTTCGATGTGAACGCGCACCCGCGGATCGTCAAGCGGGTTGTCGCCTGATTCTTCGTGGATCAAGCCGGCAAGCGACAGGATCTCTGGCGAGATGTCGACGATGTCGATTCGCTCGATCGAGTCGAGCTCGGTCAGCGCTGAGGCGGTGTTTCCGACGCCAAAGCTGATCAGCAAAGCTGAGTCGATGTGGGGATGGAAGGCGGCGGGGAGGTAGGCGAACAGCCGCATGTAGCGTCGCGCGGCGAGGGACTCCGCTGCCATGGTGTAGCCGTCCGTGACCAGTCGGTGGTAGAGGAGCTCTCCCTGCCAATCGACGCGTGTGACTACCGCGGTTTCGACGATCCCCTCTCGGACCGCGACGACCGCCTCGTCACTGCCGTACTCCGCGCGCACCAGGCGGATCAGCGTGTCTCCGTGGAGACCGTGGGGGAAGAACGCGATCCCGATCGCGCCGCTCGCCGCGGCGAGCCCCGTCGCGACGCGTGGGCTGCTCCGGTCCCAGACGAGCACGCCGACCAGCAGGTAACCCGCCGCCAGGGTGATGGTCGAAGCATCCACCCCGAACCGCGGGAGCAGGAAGAAGCCGGCGACGAGCGGGCCCAGCGCGGCGCCGGCGGAGTTCGACAACGCGAGAAGCCCGGTGGCACGACCGGCGACGCCGGTCTGTGACTCGAGTCGCTTCCCGAGCATCGTGAACAGCGCCCCCGAGGCGATCGAAACCGGGAGCATCAGGACCAGACACAGCGTGAGCGCGATCTCGAGCGGTAGGAACAGCGCGCCTGGGGCGACCTCCAGGGCTTCGAGTTGTTCGAGCGTAGGTGTCATCAGCCAGGGAATCGCTGCGTGCGAGAGGACCGCGAGCGCGGCGGCCAGGCAGGCGAGGGGCGCCGCGTTGCGCTCGAACGTGCTGCTTCGCTGGAAGCCGTGGCTGGCCAGGAGGCTGCCGCAAGCGATGCCGCCGAGCACGACGGCGAGCATCCACGCAAACATCGCGCTGCTGTTGGGCAGGTACTGGATGACCACCCGAAACCACACGACCTCGAAAGCGAGCGCGATCGCGCCCGATGCAGCGGCCGCGAGGAGCACGCGCAGGGCCCCCTTCGGCAGCGGCTCGGGCGCGAGGGGCTTCGAGGGCGGCTGCGCCTCCCCGATACGCTGCCCGAGCCACAGCGCGCCCGCGGCGGCCAGCGCGTTGAAGCCGACCGCCGTCGCGGCAGCGCCGTGGATCCCGCCGAGCGGGATCCAGAGCAGCTCGACGCTGATGCAGCCCGCCATCGCGCCGAGCGTGTTCCAGCCGTAGAGGCGGCCCAAGAGGTGGCCGAAGTCTTCATCCTGGCCCCGCAGCGCGTGGACCAGGATCGGGAGGGTGGCCCCCATTGCGATGGCTGGGAGCAGGAGCACCACGAAGCCGGTGGCGAACCGAAGCGGCTGGAGCAGCCACGGCGACGGCAGCAATGGCCGGAACATCGGCGCGAGCGCGGGGCCGAGCAGCGGGAGCCCGAAGACCAGGAGGACCCCCGTGACGGCGATGGTCAGCTCGAGCACCGCAAAGCTACGGAATGGCCGCCGGAGCCGAGGTGCGACCCGCGCAGCGACTGCGTTCCCGACAGCCATACCCGCCATGAAGCTCGACAGGACGAGCGCGCTCGCCCAGATGCTGTTTCCGAAGGCCAAGCCGGCGCGACGGAACCAGAGCGTCTCGAACGTGAGCGCCGCCGCGCCAGAGGCGAAGAACAGCGCAGAGGCGAGGCGGATCGCCGTGGGCATCGGACTCCTGAAGCAGGTCGGACCCGAGTGTATCAGGTGTGTCGAGGCGTCAGTCGCTCGCTTGCCCAGGGGCCGCGACGTCGGCGGGGCCGCTCTCCAAGATCGCTTCGAGGATCGCGAGCTCGCCCACGATCTGGCGGTTCAGCATTCGCTCGATCAGCCAGCGCGGGACGGAATCGCCGATCTCGTTGTGGGTTTGATAAACGATGTCGGCTCCACCCCCCGCGGTTGGGGTGATCAGCCAGAAGCCGCGAGAGATGATCCGTTCGATGCCTGGCGCCGTGGGGGGGGCGCCATGCGCGGGAGGCCCCCAGCTCATGCGGTGGACCCCGGTGTCAGGGTCCGTACGCCAGGTGACACGGACGACGGTGTCCCGGTCCGAGACGATCGGGGCGTCGACGTGGAGGTGGCTGATCAAGAAGTCCTCACCGCGCTCGAGGGTCACCCGGGTCTGTCCCGCCGGGAGGTAGCGGTTGTCCTGAAACTTGATCTGTAGCGCTCCGATGACCCGTTCCGGCGCGGCGTCTGTGCGGCCCGTCAGGCGGTAGAGCGGTTCGGACGACCCCTCCACGGGTTTGTGGTAGAGCGCCCAGCCTGCGCCCTCGTCCGCGTCTTCCAGGACCCAGCCGGTCTCGGCGTCCGCGAGGGCGCCGCCTGCTGCGAGCAATAAAAGGAGGGTGGCAGTCGGGATCGCGGTGGACATCGGTTCTCTCACGTGGGTTGATCGGTCTTCGGATATGAGGATACGAGCAACCGCTTCACGATTGGAACCCACCTCGAGGAAGTGGTTCCATCCGCCGCGGCTTCGCGGTCGAAGTTCGGCGAGTTCCGCCGGATACGCGGCGGGCCATGCGGGAGGACACATGCGGGTTGCGTTTCTGGGCCTTGGCGTCATGGGGGGCCCCATGGCGGGTCACCTCGCGGAGGCGGGCCACGAGCTTCGGGTCTACAACCGGACCGAGTCGAAGGCGGCGGACTGGTGCCAGAGACATACGGGTACTCAGGCAGCCAGCCCACGGGACGCCGTGAGCGACGCGGAGGCGATCCTCTGCTGCCTGGGCGATGACCCAGACGTCATCAGCGTGCTGATCGAACAGGGAGCGCTTGAGGCGGCGCCCCGCGGGGCCCTTTGGGTCGATCATACGACGGGGTCTGCGGAGTTGGCCCGTGACCTTCACGCGCGCGCCCAGGCGAGGGGCGTCCGTTTTCTCGACGCGCCCGTCTCGGGTGGGCAGGCGGGCGCAGAGCGTGGCGAGTTGACCGTCATGGTCGGTGGGGCGGCGGATCACAGTCGGGACGCGGAGGGGCTGCTGAGCGCCTATGCCAAACAGGTCCGTTACATCGGGCCGCCCGGCAGCGGGCAGCTCGCGAAGATGGTGAACCAGATTTGTATCGCGGGCGTGATTCAGGGGGTGGCGGAAGGGCTTCATTTCGCCCGGGCCGCTGGCTTGGACGCGGAACGGGTCGTTGGCGCCATCTCGCAAGGGGCGGCGCAGTCCTGGCAGCTGGAGAACCGCTGGGAGACGATGATCGCTGGCGATTTCGATCATGGATTTGCCGTCGAGTGGATGCGGAAGGACCTCCGCATCGCGTTGCAGGAAGCCCGTGCGAGTGGGGCGCGGCTCCCCGTGGCGTCGCTCGTCGACCAGTTCTACGCCGAGATCGAGGCCGCGGGCGGCCAGCGCTGGGATACATCGAGCGTGATCGCCCGCTTGGATCTGTTTGGGCGGTAGAATCGGGCGCGGCTCGAGCGAACGAGGAGGGGACAGTGCGGTCACTGGGTTCATCACGGTGGAATTTCTCCAAGGGGCTCCACGACCTGGGAAATGGGAGCTTTGCGTACCTCCAGCCCGATGGCTCTTGGGGCTGGAGCAACGCGGGCTTGGTCGTCGACGGGGACCAGTCTCTGCTGGTCGATACGTTGTTCGACCTCCGGCTCACCGCGGAGATGCTCGAGACCATGCGCGACGCGGTTCCGAAAGCGACGGCTTCATTCGATCAGTTGGTCAACACCCACGCCAACGGGGACCATTGCAACGGCAATGAGTTGGTCGAGGGGGCGGACATCATCGCGTCGCGCGCCACCGCTGAAGAGATGGCCGCCGAGGGGCCGGAGGTCCTGGCGAACTTCAAGAAGGCCGCGCCGAGCATGGGCCCCGCCGGGCAGTTCTTTCTGGATCGCTTTGGCGCGTTCGAGTTCGAGGGCATCGAGCGGCCGCTCCCGACCCGGACCTTTGAAGGCCAGCTTGATCTGATGGTCGGAGACAAGCGGGTGTCCTTGTTGGAGGTGGGGCCCTGTCATACGCAAGGCGACGTGCTCGTCTCCTTGCCGGATGAGAGCCTGGTGTTCACGGGGGACATCCTCTTCATCGATGGGACCCCGATCATGTGGGTTGGCCCGGTGTCGAACTGGATTGCCGCCTGTAACCGGATGATCGAGATGGAGGTCGAGACCGTGGTTCCAGGGCATGGGCCCATCACGGACGTCCAGGGGGTGCGCGCAATGCGCGATTACCTCGAATATGTGACAGCAGAGGCGCGCGGTCGCTTCGATGCGGGGATGCCCGCGTTGGAGGCCGCACAGGACATCGCGCTGGGAGACTTCGACTCCTGGGGCGACGCGGAGCGGATCGTCGTCAATGTCGTGACGCTGTACCGCGAGTTTTCGAACGACGCGTCCGCGGCTCCGCCGACGATGGACCTGTTCAGCACGATGGCCGCGATCGCGCACGACCGCAGGAGATCCTGAGCCTTCGCCCGCTGGCCGGGCCGCGCGGGAGCTGGGCGTGTCACGCGCGTGCACCCGCCCGCGGCTCCAGCGCCAGAGATCGCTAGAATGCGGGCATGGCAACGACCGATATTCTCGACCGGTTGGCAGCGGTCATCGAAACCCGGCGGGGATCGCGTCCCGAGGACAGCTACGTCGCACAACTCCTCGCGGGCGGGCATGGCGCGATCGCGGCGAAGGTTCGCGAGGAAAGCGAAGAGCTGATCGAAGCGGCTGCGGAGGATGACCCCGGGCACACGGCCCACGAAGCGGCCGATCTTCTTTTCCATATGCTTGTACTCCTCGCCGACGCTGGCGTCTCGCCGGGCGCGGTGGTCGAGGAGCTCGAGCGACGTTTTGGCACGGGCGGCCTCGTCGAGAAGCGCGCGCGAGGACCGGAGGACGGATCATGCTGAACAGCGGGCACTTGCGGATCGCCGTGCCGTCAAAAGGCCGCCTGCAGGAGGCGGCCCTCGAGATGTTGCGTGGAGCGGGGCTGCGTTTTCGGGTGTCCGGCCGCCGCCTGTTTTCCGTCTGCTCCGAGACGGAGACGAGGATCATCTTCTGCAACGTCGCAGACATCCCGGTTTTGGTCGCGGAGGGGGTCGTCGACCTCGGCGTCACGGGGAGCGATCAGGTCGCTGAGAAGGGGGTCGATGTCGTAACGCACCAGCGTCTCGGATTTGGCCGGTGCCGACTCTCCGTCGCGGTCCATCAGGAGTCGTCGTTCGATTCGCCGAAGGCGCTGGCCGGCCGCGTGGTAGGGGCCAAGTTCGTCAACCTCGCAGAGGCCTACTTTCAAGAGCGTGGGATCGAGGGCGTGCATGTCCTACCGATCCAGGGTGCCGTCGAGGTCATGGTGCTGTTGGGGATGGTGGACGGGATCGTCGAGATCGTTGAGACCGGGAACAGCCTGGTCGAGAATGACCTCGTTGAGCTCGACACGCTGCTACACGCCGAAGCCGTCTTGATCGGAGCGGTGGAACCGGCACACCCGGCGGAGCGCGACCGGCTGCTTCGCCGGATCGATGGGGTCCTGCTCGCCTCGAGTTACTCACTGGTGGAATACAACTGCCCGGCAGATTCCATTGAGGCGGCGACAAGGATCACCCCTGGTTTCTCCTCGCCGACGGTGCAGGAACTACGGGACCCGGAGTGGCTGGCTGTCAAGGTGCTGGTCGAGAAGGACGCGGTGCATCAAGCGATGGACGAGCTTGAGGCCCTCGGGTGCAAAGCGATCCTCGAGACGGCACTCCGGCACACGCGGCTGTAGGCTCGCGGGCGTCGATCAGAGACCCAGCTCACGCCACGTGATCGGGCGCCCCTCGGCGACTGATCGTTCCGCGGCGACCCCCATCGCGACCGCGAAGAGTCCATCACGTGCGCTGACCTCGGCGGGGCGACCACCCCGAATCGCCTCCTGAAACCGCAGGTGCTGGTAGTAGGTCGAGCCGTGATGAAAGCCGGCGTTGAGGAGCGCGTCATCGACGGGGACCTCGAACGTCTCGACCTGCCGTGGGTTGCGCTGTCCGATGCGGACGGTCGATTCAGGGATGAAACACTCGAGCTTCCCCTGGTCGCCAGTCACGGCGATCTCCTCTTGGTTTTGGGAGCCCTCGGCGAACATGCAGAGGTCGAGGAGCGCGCGGGCGCCACCCTCGAAGTCGACGGTCACGAAGGCGTTGTCGAGGATGTCGGGGATCTCCCCGTCGTAGCGTTCGTGGAGGTGGTTGACGTCCTGTCCCGCAGAGGCATAGACCCGCGCTGGCTCCTGGCCGGTGAACAGCCGCATCAGGTCGAAGAAGTGACAGCACTTCTCGACCAGCGTCCCCCCGGTGTTGCGCGCGAATCGGTTCCAGTCCCCGACCTTCGGGAGAAACGGCATCCGGTGTTCGCGGATCGCGAGCATGCGGAGTTCTCCGACGGTGCCCTGCCGAAGCTCGTCGAGCATGCGCGTGACGGGCGGCATGTAGCGATACTCCATCCCGACCCAGAAGACCCCGCGGTGCGCCGCGGCTGCTTCTGCCGTCCGGCGCGCATCGTCGAGCGTGGTGCAGAGGGGCTTTTCGACCAGGAGGTGGAGGTCTGTTTCGAACAGCGCCTCCAGCACCTGCGCGTGAGTGTGATTGGGCGTCGCGACGATCACCGCGTCGAGCGACTCGTGCGCGAGCATGTCGCGCGCTTCTGCGTACAACGTGAGTGGGTTGCCAGCTTCGTCAGCGGTCAGCTTCGCCCAGCCGCGGGAGGCCTCATGGGGGTCTGCGACTGCG
>Ga0315331_10004826_pt1 | contig 10133 bp, 9 predicted proteins | sample M160m34915metaG_FD_203456 | JGI IMG/M metagenome (GOLD analysis project Ga0315331, IMG submission 203456) | Ammonia-oxidizing marine archaeal communities from Monterey Bay, California, United States - M1 60m 34915 | ecosystem: Environmental > Aquatic > Marine > Intertidal zone | place: USA... | reverse complement strand
TCCAAATCACAACCGCACTCGATGCGAGTGGCGTCAACCTGACATACGGTGGCTTCATCTGCGAGGCGACGGATGGCGCATTCACGGCCGGCGCCAATTCGACCACAATGAACGGCGTCTCGACGATCGCCATCTCTCACTCAAGCGACCAATTCCGTAGTTGGACTTACGGTTTCACTGCGCCAGCTGCGGCAGGACTCGTCGAGTTAACCTCCGCCGCACTCTCGGTCGACAACAACTCCAGCACGACGAACGACTACTTCAGTTTCTCTGGCTTCGACAAGACGGCAACCTCGGCAACCCCGCTACGACTCTTCGTATTGCCCACCGGTGTCACCAACATCGGAACGTCCTGCTCTGATGGCTATGGCAACATGTCGGTCCTCGGAGCCAACAACTCACCGACGGTCGGCAACGCCGGATTCGAACTGCAACTACACGGCGCCGCGCCAGGATCGATGGCCTTCGCTTGGGGCAGCATCGGAGCGGGTGGCTTTAGTTCGTCCCTCAACTCTTTCGGCCTGAACGGCTGCACTGCCTACATCCAAACCGTCGGCGCTTCGCAGACCGCGATAACCGGCGGCGGATTAGCGGTGCGCGCGGAAGGATCAGCCACGTTCGCTTTGCCGATCCCAAACAACCCGGCCTTAATCGGCTCTAAGTATCACGTGCAATCTGGCTACTTCGATACTTCGGTCAGCTCCGCGGTGCCCGCCGGCAGCACCGTCGCAGGTTTGCCCCGCAGCCTAGACCTGTCGTTCACGAACGGACTAGAGATCACCATCCAATAGTCCGCCCGCGTAACGATCGACAAACGCATCCAAAACGAGAGTCGCTCTTTGCGACTCTTTGGTTCACATCGACCAACACGGTCGAGTCGTCTATCGGTCCCCGCAGAAATCGGTAGAAGGAACATGCGCCGCGGCTCCAACCAATTTGGCGCTTAGGCCTTCATGTGAACATTCACACGCAATGTCCAAGGCCATATGAGCCTCCGGCCGAACCCGCAACTTTGGCCAGACACCCGATGCAACGCATCGCAGATCCATGTTAAGTTGGTGCCATGAAAGGCAACGGACTAAATCTCTCGGCGATAGAATTGGCAGCCATCATGGCGATCGCATTCGTGCTCGGACTATGGCTCTGGCTCTGAGAGAGCGCTCTCGCCAACCGCTGCGATGTAACCGGTACCGCGTAGCTTCCACGCGTTACCATGCGTGACCAACTTGAGGATCACGCAGACACTGCTGCCCGCCAAGTAGCACCGACAACAAACGGTTGGTCCGACCGAACGACTTGGTCGCCAGGGCACTTGCACAACAGCCCCCAGACGCTGACGATTGTGCGCAATGCAACTCGCATTCCAACGCCTGCTGCGATTGCCCACGACCTCTAGACCCTGTGCAATCTGGTGCCTAACCAGCTTGCTACTCGTCGTCGGCTGCGCATCAGCACAAGCGTTCCACACCCGGCGGCCAAACAACTACGCACGCGCGGATGACAGCAACGCAGTGACCCGCCTCAACCAACGGTTGGCCAGCGGCAAAGCGCAACTCGATCACGACGCCAGATCACCAAGCGGCCGCCTACGAGGCCTCCTAAAGGCGCTCAACGTGCCAGAAAGCAGTCAGACACTAGTCTTCAGCAAGACCAGCCTGCAACGTCACAGGGTCTCGCCACAAAACCCACGTGCTCTCTACTTCAACGAAGACGTGTACGTCGGATGGATACCCGGCGCTGCTTCCATCGAAGTTACGGTCGGTGACCCCAACCTCGGCCTGGCGTTCTACTCCTTGCCCCAAGACCCCCAGCAACCCGCACGACTCACGCGCGACGACAGTTGCCTGCGCTGCCACGCATCATCGCGCACCCACGACGAACCAGGGTTGCTGCTACGATCGGTATTCCCCGACCGCGACGGCGACCCAATCCCAAGTGCTGGCGAAACCGACATGAACTTTCGCTCGCCAATCGAAGAGCGCTGGGGTGGCTGGCTGGTCACGGGACAGTTCGAAGGCGAACACCGCGGCAACAACACAGCCACCAGATCTCCACGCGGAAAATGGAGCGTCACTCCCCGGCCCGCAAAAGACCTGCACGCCTTCAAAGAGGACTTTCCTGCTAGCCGCTACCTGCAGCCGACCAGCGACATCGGTGCACTACTCACTCTCGAGCAACAGGTGACCGTGCACAACCTGCTGGTCCGCGCCACACATCAACTACGCTACCTACTCGACAAGGACCAGGTGCTTGCCGACTTGCTCGATGACACCGAGCAACAGGACGCGAACTCAAACGCACCAATGCGCCCTTCCACCGAGCGCATCGCCAACGCACTCGCCAAAGACATCGCCAGATGCCTGCTGCTCGACGGCGAAGCACAACTACATCCACATCACGCCAAGAGCCTTGATCGATTCGCTCACGACTACGCATTGATCTGGCCAAAAGACTCAACCGGCACACAACTTGGCATCCTGGACTTGTCACAACGCACCTTCCAATTGCCATTGTCACCAATGATCCACTCTCCAGCATTCGAGCGATTGCCCAACGAACTACGTTATCGCGTGCTCGCACGTCTGCAGGTTGCAATCGAACGCGGTGTACCGCCAGGCAACGTCAAGATGGACCGCACCACACGCGACAAACTCGCCCACCATCTCAAAAACACCATCTCTGACTGGCCCACCGAACTTCGGTGAACCAAATCACGTCACGCCCCAGCCGATTTGCGACAACAACCGTCGCCGGATCATGATTGCGATGCGGCGAGACTGCGCAGCACTGCAAGCCACTGCTGCGAGGCATCGGACCAAGACATCTCCAAGGCTGCAGCCGCGCGCCGCTGAACGACTCCTAGCTCTTCCGTTGGATCCGCGGCCATGACCTTCGCCCACGCATGCGGATCGTCTACGGGCAAGAGCGCACCATCACCGATGGCTTCTGGCAGCGCGGTCGTATTTGCCGCTGCCACGCGCGTTCCATGCACGCGTGCCTCGATCAGCGGCAAGCCGAAGCCCTCGTAACGTGACGGCATCACCACTAAGCGCGCATCCTCGTAATAGGACGGCAAGGCGTGATCGCTAACGACTCCGACATGACGAACAAAGTCGCTTACTCCAAGTCGATCTGCTTTGGCTTGCAACTGCGACCACGCACCAGCATCACGCCCAACCAGCCATAATTGAGGCCGCTCGGTCACAGGGATCAGTGCAAGAGCATCGAGAAGCACCCCAAGGTTCTTGCGTGACTCAAGGTGACCAACGTGCAGCACGTAGCCATGCTTGCCAATCGCCTCCGGGCTCACCCCTGGCTCGCAGTAACGAACGGCATTGCGAATGACGTGAGGGGCACAATGCGGAACGAGGTCACGAACACGTTGGGCAGTCCACTCGCTCACGGTGATGACTGCCGCAGCCCGGCGGATCGACTTGCGCAGAACGGTGCGAGCCATAAATACCGGATAGCTAGACTCACCATCCGCTGCACGCACATCATGAATGGTCAAGCACGTAGGTATCCCGACGCGTGGAGTCGGCAAGAAGCCATGATCATAAACAGTCGCCTTAAGATCATGAAGCATAGGACGCAGCTTGCGCTGTTCGTGCCACGCCCGCTTCCAGGTCGGACCAACAGGAATGTCAACGGCTTGCCACGACACACCCATGAGGTGCGGCGGACTGTATTCCGGGCGATGCAAGACCGTGATGCGTTCGCCATCACCTAGCCAAGGCCCCGCTTCTTCTAGCAACGAAATCAGACGCCGGTTGGCACCTGACATTGCCCCCAATAACCATCCTGCAACCACAGCGTGCATAGGCATTGGGTTAGCTCTTTGTGGATGCGTGACCATTATCTTGGGGGGTTCACTCGACTACAGCTGCTGTCTGCCATGGTGATTACCGAACCGACGACGACAACAACAGCGATATTCCGAGCAGTTCCCATCGAACGGTGTGCTTTGTCATGGCGTTACCGATAGTTTCCATCCACACCCATTTCACAGGTTGCCATGAAGAACAACATCATACTGCTACCGCTTGCCTTACTACTCGCCCATGGAGTAGCGACGGCCCAAGAAAAGAAGGCTGACCTCTCTCTTGACCTCAAGAAGGCGCATGCACGCGCTGTAATGCACAACAAACGCGTGCTAGTTGCCCTTAGTTCTAAAGGAGATGATTTCCTCAAAGAACTCAGGGGCAACCGTGCGATCTCGCGCACGTTACGCTACGAGTTTGAGCCAGTTGCGATGCCCGCGACAGCAGCATTGAGCGCATGGAAATGGCAAGGCGAAGGCAGCGGAGCCATCATCTTCAGCGCTTCGGGTAAAGAGATCGGGCGGTTTCAGGCGAGTGACCTGCAAGGCAAAGAGGCGCTTAACAAGCTCAAGCCACTCTTCTGCAAGCCTGTGGACGCAGACAAAAAACTGGCGGATGCGTTAGTCATCGCAAAGAAGACGGGCCGCAATGTCTTCATTCGATTTGACGCGCCTTGGTGAGGATGGTGCAAAGTGCTCGAGGAGTTCCTCGGGCGAGAATTAACGGCACCGATTTACAACAAGGGCTGGGTTGACGTAATGATCGACGTTGACCGAGACACCAACGGCAAAGCCATTAACAAGCGCTTGAAGGGCAAGCGATCTGGCGGGCTTCCGTGGTCTGTGATTCTCGATGCGGAAGGCAAAGAGATCGTCAGTTCCAACGCCGAACCAGACGGTGGCAACATCGGCGGCCCTGCGACCGCTGAAGAATGCGCTTGGTTTGTTGAGATGCTCAAGCGAAGCAGCGGTGACTTGGTGACGAGCGCTGAGCTTGCGACCGTCGCCAAAGACCTTGAGGTCTACAGCGCGCCTCGCCGTCGCCCTAGACGGCGATAGCAAGCGCACTTCGCAGACGAGTCACCGTGGTGGCGCGGCCGAAATAAGGCCGACGCCCCGCGCCGGGCAATCGGATCCGCCCCCCTGCCCTTGAGCGGGAGATCGTGGCTAGGGACCAGGAACCACCAACTGCGGCCTGTTCCGGCTCTCCAAACGGCTGCAACCCACGACCGATGTGGCGATGCAGGTCTCCACGCTGCAGACGAGGCGGTGGCCGCCGAGCCTTAACCGGCCACGCCCGCTCGGAGCACGAAACGCACCCAAGATCGAATTTATGGAAGTCAGCGCGTGCGAACGCAGGGAAACGGTTCTTCGAGGGTGAGCAGCGCGTAAACCGCGCTCCAACCACCAACAACACCGAACACAAACCAACTCAATCCAGCCATGATTCAGCCTAAGTCCTTGTTGCTCGCCACTGCCATCACGAGCCTGTTCGCCGCCAACGCCACCGGTCAGCGCCTAGCCACCTACGACCCTGCCTCCATACGTGAGTTCGCGACCAGCGCCTGTGCGCCAGCGCCTACTACCCTGCGCACACAAAACCTCATGGCACGAACGCCGGCCATGCTGATGCAATCCGGCGCGATTGCCGCAGACAACACGCACAGGATGCTGTTTACAACGACTGGCTTCCCAGCTGATGGCATCGACGCCGTCAGGTTCGTAAACATCGGCACAGGCACCATTCTGGCGAACTACCCAGCCCCGCCTGGCTTCAACCAGATCACAGGCATGGTTGTCGACCCACTTGATCCGACTGGAAACTCCCTAATCGTTTCAGACGGCTACACCATTGCACCCTACGACTACGCAGCCGGCGTCCTTCTACAAACGCCGCAACCCGTACCGATGCCCGCTGGCAAGACTGTTACCGGTCTCGATTTCGATATTTGGAACAACGATCTAGTCGTTGTCCTGAACGACGCCACCATCATGCGAGTCCCAATCAGCACTGGGCCGTGGACGACGCAACCTCCAGCGGTCGGCGTTCCGCCCCTCGCAACTGGCATCGCCGTCTGCCGAAACATGCCAAGCTCACCGATGGTGTCATTCTTTGACGGCACGGTCATGGACCCGCAAACGGGAACGGTCCAACCCTTCCCGTCGTCAGGCATCTTTGGCCCTCGCCGGCATCGTGGCATGACGTTCTTCGCCCGCCCAGTGTTCCTTGGCGGCAAGGGCAACATCCTGGCACCTGAAATCGATGTGGTCGGTAGCTTCCAGGCCGGTTCGGATGACTGCATGATCGATGTCACGAGTTCCTCCGCAACCTTGCTAGCCATCGACCTCGCGCCGATGACGATCGCTCTTCCCGGGATTCCGATGATCGATGGCATGCTGCTGATCAACCCAGCGACGAGCGTCACCGCACTAGCCATGCCCGGCCGCTACCAAAAGCCGCTCGATCTATCGAATGTGCCTCCCGGCGTGAGTGTCGCGGCACAGGCAGCTGCGCTCGGCAACGGCATGTTCCACATGTCGGAAGCAGTGTTGTTCCAGACCTGGCAATAACACGAGACACGACCTCAACCTTCAGGCAACGCCGCGCGACTCAATTGAGTGCGCGGCGTTTTTTGTCTAGATCGCCTCGCCATGCTGGCTCAGAAAGTCCACCAGCTCACTGTGCACGTCGCCAGCGCTTCCTAGCTCACCATGAAAACGCAGCATGCTCGCTTCGGCAGCTGCATCGGGCACGTCCTTATCGGTAGCCATAGCGTGCAAGGCTTGCGCAACCGGACCAGCTGATTCGGCGTCGCGATTCACGGCCGCCAACATCAGGCCAAACACGAGCCGGCGACGAGCGGCTTCATCAAGCTCACCGGGCACCTCTTGCAACGCCTTCAACAGCACGACGTGATCGCCACCCGAACACGATGCGTCAATGAACGCCATGTCCGGATCATCCTCGACCCCCATCACTCCGTCGCTCCAAGCAACGATCTCTTCTCCACCAACAAGACCAAGCTCCAACGCTCGGTGATACGCACCAGCAATATTGCGATAGTTTTTCACCCGCTCATCCTATGTCTGCGCCCGCACAGAATCGAACCGAACTCAAAGAGCATCGACGTCCAACGGGAATAAGCGCTCCCAACGACCACGTAGCCAGCCCGCATCTACAAGGTCTACCCAAGCATTTGGGGCCGAACTGAGCACCGCATTCCCATACATGGGAAGAAAGGCGATACTCTCCAATGCGATTCGACAACCTTGGATAGACTCCAACAAGGCAGCAAACCCTCCACTCGTGCTCGACAACCACGACTGCACATGCGAACCACCTACCCACTCCAGATTGCATCCATATTTTTGGCTGCGACATCATGGAGTGCAGATGTGCAGGCGCAAACCAGGGGCAGTGAACGCGACCCCCACTGGTCACTACAACCGCTCAGCAATCAAGCGCCGCCGACTGCGAACACGTCGCACGCAAATCCAATCGACGCATTCATCGGGGCAAAGCTATCCGCCGCGGGTCTGCAGAAATCAGCTCGAGCAAATCCAGCGACCCTCATTCGGCGTTTGTACCTCGTCATGCTCGGGGTTCCACCATCCCCCTCCGAGCTCACAGACTTCTTGGCAGATCCACGAGACGATGCGTTCGAGCACTTAGTAGACAAGGTCCTTGCCGACGATCGTTACGGCGAGCATTGGGCTCGACACTGGCTAGACGTCGTGCGGTTCGCCGAGAGTGATGGATTTGAAACCAATCATCAACGCACGAATGCCTGGCGATACCGAGACTACGTCATCCAGGCCTTCAACACCGACACTCCTTATGACCAGTTTGTCCGCGAACAACTTGCTGGCGACGCCATCGGCGCGGACATTGCCACCGGCTTCCTAGTAGCCGGACAACGAGACATCGTCGGCAGCCCCGACCCAGTGCTCACCGCACAACAGCGCGCAGACCAGCTTGACGACATTGTCGCCACCACCGGCGCAGCCTTTCTCGGCATGACTGTTGGTTGCGCTCGCTGCCACGCGCACAAGTTTGACCCAATCCCGCAAAGCGATTACTACGCCCTGACCGCGGTATTCGCCGGTGTCCACCATGGCGAACGCGACCTGCCGATGCCGGCCCAGCAAGCCGCAAAGCTCGCGCGGGTAGATGCACGCATTGCCGAAGTCGAACAAAAGCTCGCGCCTTTGCGAGTAATGCCACCCAGTGCGCCTGCCAACGATGCACCGCGACCAGCGGTCAACTACTGGCGCAACGAAGAGCGCTTCGAGACCATCACAGCCAAGTTCATCCGCCTCACGGTCTTCGCTACCACCGGGGCCCAACCGTGCATTGATGAACTTGAGGTGTGGTCCAAGTCCAAGAACGTCGCATTGGCTAGCCACGGCGCAAGGGCATCCGCATCCAGCGCACTACCAGGCTACGCCATCCATAAGGTCGAACACCTCAACGACGGACTGTTCGGCAATAGCCACTCCTGGATATCTAATGAGCAAGGAGGCGGCTGGGCAGAAATCGAGCTAGCTCAGCCAGTGCAGATCGATCGCATCGTCTGGGGTCGCGACCGTGACGGCGTCGTCAAGGACCGCCTAGCGTTGCAATACCGCATCGAGGTAGCACAGGATCCTAACGACTGGCATGTCATTGCCACGTCCAGCACTCGGCAACCCTTTGCGACGGCTGCCACCGCTAAGGCCGCGACGACCTACCGCTTCGACAAGAACAACACCTCAAACAAGCAAGGCCAAGGATACCTGGCAACGATGCGCACGCTCCAAACGCAACGCGCACGACTAACCCAACAGCCAAGAGCCTATTCAGGCACGTTCCAACAGCCCGGACCAACTCACCTACTCCGACGCGGCGATCCCATGCAGCGTGCAAAGCCTGTCGAAGCTGGCACACTCACCCTGCATGAACCAGAGCAATGGCCGGACGAAACCCCAGAGCAACTACGCCGCCTCAAACTCGCCAACTGGATCACCAATCCACGCCACCCGTTGCCTGCACGCGTCCTGGTCAACCGCATCTGGCAGCAGCAATTCGGCACTGGCATTGTCAGCACACCCAGCGACCTAGGCCGTAATGGCGCAGCACCATCCCACCCTCAATTGCTGGACTGGCTCGCAGGAGACTTCATCGAGAACGACTGGTCGATCAAATCGCTGCAGCGGCTGATCCTTACATCCGCAACATGGCAGCAAGCAAGTACCCCGCAACCAACAGCGCTTGCGATCGACGCCAACAATCGTTTGTTGTGGCGATTTCCACCACGCCGACTAGCCGCTGAGGCGATCCGCGACTGCATCCTGTCCATCAGCGGCAAGCTCAACCACAAACGGGGCGGCCCCAGCTTCTCACTGCACAATGTTGGCAGTGAATTTGTTCGCCACTACCAACCCAAAGAAGTATTTGGACCCGAAGAGTCTCGCCGCATGGTCTATGCGATGAAGGTACGAACGGAACCAGACTTAGTGTTCACTGCCTTTGACTGCCCCGACGGCTCACTGACGATGCCCAAGCGCGGACTTTCGACCACACCACTGCAAGCCCTCAATCTGTGGAATAGTAAGTTCATCCAGCAACAGTCAGAGGCGATGGCAGACCGACTAACCCGAGAGGCCGGCGAACAAGCGGCAGCGATTGTAGATGAAGCGTGGAACCTCGCATTTCAGCGAGCACCCGAGCCGGGCGAAGCCGAGGAAGCCATTGCGTTCATGCAAGCAACAGACCTTCAGTCGTTGTGCCGCGCCATCCTCAACAGCAACGAGTTCTTGTTCATCCCATGAGCCTTCCTCGGTTCGACAACACACCCCTACCGCGACGGCAGTTCTTGATCGACACGGCCCTTGGAGCTGGCGCGGTAGCTCTGCGCACGCTGCTCAATACGCAAGACCCAAAGCCTGGCCACGGGCCGATCCGACCTCGCATTGCTCCAGGCGAGCCCTACGCACCACGACCACCGCACACGGTGCCACGTGCAAAGAACGTCGTGATGATCTTCTGCAGTGGCGCCGTTAGCCAGCTCGACACATTCGACTACAAGCCTGAGTTGATCCGCCGCCACGGCAAACCACTGCCGGGTAACGACAAGCTAGTCACCTTCCAAGGCGAACAGGGCGCGCTCACCAAAAGTCCATGGCAGTTCCGACAACGCGGACAGTGCGGCAAGTGGACTTCCGATCTACTGCCACACATTGGCGCTCTAGCCGACAAGCTTTGTTTTGTGCATTCGCTGCAAGGCACCACCAATACCCACGGCCCCGGCGAAAACTTCATGTCGACCGGCTA
>Ga0315331_10004823_pt1 | contig 10136 bp, 32 predicted proteins | sample M160m34915metaG_FD_203456 | JGI IMG/M metagenome (GOLD analysis project Ga0315331, IMG submission 203456) | Ammonia-oxidizing marine archaeal communities from Monterey Bay, California, United States - M1 60m 34915 | ecosystem: Environmental > Aquatic > Marine > Intertidal zone | place: USA... | reverse complement strand
CAGTCATTGCAGGGTAATGTCCACCTTTAATATTTGTTGGGTTTAATTGTTTTTCTAATCTTTGCTGAATATCTAGTAAAACATTATCTGCATAAATTAAATCTTGCATATCTTTATCATTAATACTAGCACCTTCTTCAAGATCGTCAAGCATATTTTCGCAAGAACTAATTATCCCTTTTAATATAGTCTCCTCTAGAGGATCATCTTCTTTATTTATTTCTATTCTATTCATGCTACCATTAATTCTTCTAGTTGATCGTAATCAAACTCACCTTTTTTTGCGGGAACTATAACTTCACATAGAAACATTTTGATTGCCTTGCATATATCAAGATACTCATCCCAATCATTCATGCTCAACATATTTCCTTCACCTTGTCCACCATACGCCATGCGATAACCTTCTTCAAGAGGAGCAGGTATTGCATTAGGGTCTTTTACCCATTGTTGAGTTTGTTTGCAATAATGATGACTACGAGGATTGTGCATACTATTTATATAAGTAAGAATATCGACACAACCTAATTGGTTTCCACAACTATCGACATTCATTTCTCTTCTCATATCAATAAAGTCAACATTTGCTCCGACAAACTCATCGTTTGTATTCTTTAATTGAACATGGACTGCACTATATTTGTCGTGAGAACGATATGTATGGGGTGTACCATTATAACTATTTTGAGAAAGAATTGTACAATTTAACTTCTCACACGTCTTATTATTGCGATCACATTTACTTTTATAACTAAGAATATTATCTTCGGGCATAACTTTCTTAACTAATCTATTACTCTTGAATATAATTGAGTCGGGACTCCAACGATTCCAACGAATTGGATAATGTCCAATACCCTTATGCTCTACTCTTACATCTGTGAAATAATTTTTCATAACTTTTCGCTTTTTATATTTTGTTTATTTTTGTTTTCTCTAATGATTCTGAATGTAATTCACTTATACTATCTAACAATTCGGGGAAAGAGTCAAGCCAATTCTGAACTTTTTTGCAAGCCTCTAAAACTCTTTTGTTTTCATCTGTGCTTTCTCCGATAGCAGAGACTTCTGCTTCGTCAATAATTATTTGCAACTCTTCTGTGACTTTCATAATCGTACTTTAGCAAATATATTTAAACCTGTCAAGATTTTTTTTAAATTTTTTAAAATTAACTTATGCTAGTAAGTCTCCTAGTTTTTTAATTTTCTCCAAAGATTTGTTCCCACTCTTCTCTTATTTCAATGTCAGCAATATTATCTAACCCTTCAAAACCCTCAATAAGTAATTCTATAATCTGACCGACAGGCATATTCATTGCTTCTTGCTCTGCAAGATCACGTCTCATTTCATCTATTGATGGTTCATGCTCTCTCGTTTGTCTTTCTGTTGTTCTCATATTTAATCTTCTCCTTGTTGTGTTCCTACAATCAATAATTTAACATCTCCACCATCGTCTGTCAAGCCTAATTCTTCGACAACTTGTCCGAATATCGACCCATCAGAAGGTTCAATTCTAATCCATGCACAATTTTGTCCATCTTCTGTCTCGTAGATATCCCACTCATGCTCTAACAATCTAGCTTTCTGATACTTTGTTAATTTCATATAAACTATCTAATTTAATGTATTGCTCATCTATCTGTGTTTCTAGCGATTTCATGTATTTGTAATTATTTCCTCTTCGGGAATCTTCATAATCTAACTCAATTTCGAGATGTCTAATAGACTTCTTGGTATCGTATATTTCGTTTTTAATTTCTTCTTCTTGCTTTAAACCTTCCATAGCTTTTTTATTCATTTAATTTATTTTTAATGTGAATTGAGTAATCCCCTTCTTTAACATATAAATCATCTTCTGTTAATCTCCAACACTCCTCTCCTGCCTCATGCTCATCTACATATTCAATATTAAAGTCGCAATCCTTTAAAGTTTCATAAGGATCAAGTTCTCTAACTTTTTGTTCAGCTTCCTCTTTTGATTCAGCGCCAATATAAAAAAGATTATATATTTTAATTCCTACTGCGTAATTTTTCATTTTGATCTAATAGTTCGTCTAGTAAATGTACAATGCCCCAACCCATTTCTTCGTCAAGTAGTCCATGAACACCTTCCCCTTTGTCGTCATGCCATAAGATAGATAACAAGTGATCCCTTTGTTTTTCTAGTAATTTGTAATCAATGTTCATTTTTTTGCTTTATATTTATTTAAATAATCGGCAGAAGATTCCATGTGTTTTCTGTATTCTTCTGCCATATCAGAACCCCATTCATCGACTGATTCGTCAGATAAATCGCAAGCAATTTCTATATTAGTAATGTTGTGCCATGCTTCTTCAGCAAAGACACTACCATCCTTACTGCGACTTGGTCTTTTAAATCTTTTATTGCAATTATTTTGGATATGCCTATCAATAATTTCAATGTCATCTTTGACGCAAGCCAAACGATGTCTAAGTTGAGCATTTTCTAATAGCAATCTTTCTAAATTATCGTTAGTTATCTGTTGTTCTATTTCTGTCATGTAAGTATAATTTGGTTTATTTTTTTGTTCAGCTAAGGTCATGTTGACTGAATCTTCGTAAGTTGGGTAATCGTCTCCTATTATTTCTTTCATGTTGCAATCCTATATTGTATTTATTATGTTGTCAAGTAATTAATCTACCAAATCAAAAGTATGTGGATTTTCTATCTCCTCTTCAATTATTTCCATATCAACTTCAAGAGAAGCATCTACATAATTGGGGTCTGTTGGTAGTGGAACGCTATTACTTTCGACTTTGGTAATTGCTTCTTCCCAAGATTCTGCTTCAACTTCTACTTGAGCATAAACTTGCCATGAACATGGTACTCTATATGTTTTTGTATAGATGCTCATTATACCATCTCCAATCTATAATATCCGTTTTCTATTTGTTCTCCTTCGGTAAGACTATCAAGACCATTATAATCTTCATAAACTTCACGAATATAATCTAAACTTTTTCCAACATAAAATGTAGGACTATAATCTTCTTCTTTGTGCAAGCCATTTGATCTGTCTGCTTCAAGGATATAATCTAACATTTTTTGCGGTTCAATATTCCAAACTTTTTTTACTTTCATATTTGTACCCTAGTATAATTCCTTATTTGAGTCAAGACTTTTCTTTATTTTTCTTTATTGGCGGAAATCTTCCCCAATCTCCCATTCCATCATAATCAGCATTGTCAGATAAATGCTCAAGAATCTTTTCGTCCTTAATCATACTATCTTTGATGATGCAATTCATTTTTCTTTTACGAAAAATAGACCAAATAATTTTTTTAACAAAATTCATTTATATGCAATTTTTTCAAGTGACCTCGCAATATCTCTCATAGAAACTCTTATTTCAGAGACTTCATTCGTTAATTCATCTATAACTGATCTAATATCATCTAAAGCGGATACAATGTCACTATATGAAATTTGATGAATTTCATCTTTTATTTCTTCTAATCCTTCACGAAGATATTCTCCTAATTGATCTATTGCTTCTATTTCTTGAGTTGTAACTTTCATAATGTTGTTATTTTATGTTTTTAATTTTCTTCCCATCAACGCTTATCTCTCCCCTAATAAATGCGCCAAAATCATCATTATTTAAATGAGATGTATCGGGTGGAACAACACCAAATTCTCCACCTATACCTAAAAGTTTTGCCCTGTCATTAAGTCTCTTGTTCATCTTCTCTTTTAATTGAAACATTTCTTCTACAATATCTTCAATGAGAGAATACCCTGCTAATTCAAAAAGACGAGTATCTAATCCACTTTCAACTTCAAATAAACTATCTATTTTGTGTGCTTCTTCTGTTTTATTCATTTTATTTTATTCTTTTGATTTCCATAATCTAGATATTCCCCAAAATTGTACGCCAAGGGATATGAAACTTAGAAGAGTCATTGCCCCCCCTGTTGCAATACCCATTAGTTGCCCGAAGAATGCCGTGAAAAATATGGCAACTAATGTTACCAACCATGTTTGAGCTACTTGTTTATTTGTCATCTTTATTTTCTTTTAGTTGTTCCTTTACTGCTTGCTCTACGAATTCATTAAAACTTAAATTTTGTTCGTGAGCGCACATCATATATTTTAATAACTCTTCTTTATCCATGTCAAGCTCAATCGTTTCATATTTTACTTTTTTAATGATAAATGCTTCGTCTTGAGGTATGAATTTTAATTCATCTCCTTCTTCCCAACCCAATCTATCTAAAAGATCATCGGGCAAGCGAAAATATAATTCACCATCAAAACTTTGTTTGACTTCTAATTCTGAAACTTTCATTTTTTTTCTTTCTCTTTACCTTCTACTAAACTAACTTCAGCATTTTGTTTCCACGCTTTACTTATTTCCCAATCAGCTTCCATCTCATCAAAAGCTCTACTGACTGCATCATCTTTCGATTCTGAATCAATAAAATAAGTGCGATAAGTTGTGCTTGCTATTTCTATTTCAAATGTTTTCATTTTATTTCCTTTTATTTTATTTCCTCACAACTAAAAACTCCTCTATCTCCATGAGTTTGATCACCATGATATTTAGTTAAATTATGATTGTAAAAAAGATCTTGACAACCATGTTCATCAAGTAATTCTTCTGCAATTTCTTCTGCTTCATCTACATTCTTAGCTTCAACTACAATGTATCCACCAATTTCTTCTGTTACTGATAATCTATACTTCTTCATTATTTTTACTCTCCATTAATTGTTTTGCTTGCATAAGTGCATCACAAAACTCTTGAATATTGTCAACAGGAATCTGAAAAAACTTATTATGACTCATTCCGTGACTTGTTATTGCTTTGCAAGTAACATGAGCGTTGAAGTCCCATGCCTTTACTTCAAACCCACTTAAACCACTACAATCTTTTGAGCTAGACCAAGAGGTTTGTTTGGATAATTCTTTTCTTGTCCTGCCCTCTGACCAAGTTATTTCTTTTTTAGTATTTTTTGTCATACCCTTACCTTCGCATATTTTTTAGGCATTGTCAAGGATTTTTTAAAACTTTTTTAAAATTTTATTCTTCGTACATATAAATCGGAGTGTATTCTCCAAGATAAGCACATTCTATATTAAAATTAAAATACTCTATTGATTCATCGGGAGTCATGCCATCTCTCTCAACAAGAGTTTCAACGATCTGATTAACAGAATAAATAACTCTACCATCACTAGAATATCCCATAATTGCATCATCATGTCCATCCGCAAATAATGCTTTAGGATTATGTTCTCCAATAGTTTCTTTTAAGTCTGCCAAGCGGTTAGCTCGATTTCCTCTTATTTCTTTTATAATATCTTTTTCTTTATTCATGTCTTCTAACGTAATCGCTCTTAAATTTTTAAGCTCTTCTAGTAATGGTAATCCTTTTGAATTTAAACAGATCATAGCGAATTTATTTTATTTTGTCAAGAGAAAATTAATAATCGTTTTCATGTACTTCTAACTCTTGTTGCTTTTTAATTGATTCATATATTTTATGTAGTAAATCTTTTCGAGTGTTATATTTCTCATACTCAAAAGACCAATCTTCTTGAGCAAAATCTTTTCTTTCGGGATAATTTATTTCTCTGTCAACATCTCTAACTGCATACAATGCCATACTAAATCCATGCCTTGCTCCACTATTAAATTCATCATGCGCCATATTTAATTATTTCTCCATTTAAATTTAATTCTCTTTCAATTTCTTTAGCTATATTTTCACCAACAGATATTTCGTGATCTTTTGAAAGGGAATCTAATAATTGAACTAAATTTTTTCCTGTTTTTTCTCTGCTTTCTTCTCCTGTTAAAAATAAATTGTCAGCAGTTACAAGCATAAGATCATCTAATTTAATGATGATATGATTGATTGCATCTGTGTTACCTCTTATTCCTAATTTGATTTTCATATATTATATGCCGTGTTTACTACCAACTCTAGTTAATTCTTTCATTAATTTATTATGCTCTTCTATGTAATCTAACATAGGCATTAGAACCTCTTGCACTAATTTCTTATCTTCTTTATTGTGACTTGCATTAAGTCTAATAATTTCTTGATGTATTTTATCTTTTAAGCTCATTTTTTAATTTAAAGATTTGCACGGAGAATATCCGTGACTAACTCCAATATAGCAGTAATCGAATTACTTTCTAGTCTTTTTTCATATCGTCATATATGGTAGATATTGCTTATTCAGTAGGATCAAGTTACTAGCAAACTCTCACGAACTACTAAAATCACTCACATTAAGAGGTGAACCTATGTTTTTTAAATTTTTATCGAACATGATTACGATAGTAAAGAAAATAAAAGATAATGTCAAGGAAATTTTTTAAAATTTATTTTGATATTTTAAAAAAAGCCAACCAAGAGTTGACTTTAGGGACTCTGAATATCTAGAAGGATTATTTCTTGATTGCCAAAATTTAACCTCTTCTAAACAAAAAGAAATTCTACTTAAAGTCTCTTCTTCATCTTTTATTGAAAACCTTTCTTCTTCGCATATATGATTAACAAAAACAAATATGAACTTTTTGTATTCTGAATTAAGTTTGTTTTCGTACACCTTACTTAAACATACAATCAAGAAAGAAAAGAAACAAGAGAAAGCAATAAAAACAATAAATGAAAATATTAAAATCCATCACCAATTTTTGACTACGTTAGCTATTATAAAACCGCAAGTAATAATGTTTACAATTACTATCGCAGTTCTTATTAGCAAACTTATTTGAGCTTCTTTTAAGGATAGAATAGGTATGTCGGGCTGATCTTCGTCAGTTTTACCAACGCGATGATCTAATGTTCTCGCCCAAATTAACCAAAGTTTTTTCATCTAACATTTTAAATTATATTGCAAATCTGTTTTTTTGCTTTGTTTTTCTTTAGGGTCTGACCAAACGACATTATTTACATCTAACTTTAAACTAATCAACATTAACCTTCTGTATAATGGATAAAAAATTACCCCTGTTAAATTATTATATAAAAGATGAGATGTCAAATCACCTAAAAAATAAAAGACTTTACTTAAATATGTTTTCAATCACAATCTACTTTCTACTATTTGATTATAATATTTTTTTTCCCAAAATTTATAATAATTTGTTTTTTTTAATTTTAAAGAATATTTGTTCAACTCAGATAATCCTTGTATCATTAATATGGCATATTCTTTATTATTGGTTTGAACACCATTTATTGAATTAATTTGATCAGGGTGATCCCAAATCAACCAAAGGTCTTTACTTCTTGAATAATCTTTATATTCTTTGCAAAAATGATCCAACCAATTTGTATTATATTTATACCTGTTTCCATATATAATATATAACATAGGATGACTCTTATTATTCATGCACTTAACCGCATCTTTTAAAAAATTATTTGATTCAATTATTTCAGTCTTATTCAGAAAAGCCTTAGCATAGGGGCATATAGCATGACCGCCAAGCTCATCTCTTTTTAAGGAAATATACTCTATATAATCATCTATCATTTTGTGAAAAAGTTTTCATCGTCATATCTTTTTATTTTGTCAAGATCACTCGTTTTAATTATTTTAGAATCTCTTTCGCATAAAAATTTATAATGCTCTGTATCATCAGACCATTCCTCTCCCGTCCAAAATTCAAACCCCGCATAATCTGATTTATAAATGCAACATTTTTCATAACCTGCTCCAATATACATATAATCTTTATTATTATTTATGCAATAATCTATCTCAGCTAAATTGGCGTATTTACCAAGGTATAATTTAGGGTTTTCATAATCCCATGCAAATTGAGTAGAAAACACACTATTAGCACCAACATCTCTCATGTATGTAAATGCTATGGGGTTATGCCAACTTCCATTTTCAGAAGGAGAATAATAGATGATAAAAAATTTACGCTCTTTTTCTAATTCAATTAAAGGCTCTAAATTCCATGATTTAAAATTCCTATACTTTATATACTTATCAAAAATTACATTAAGAGAATTTAAATCAACATCTTCTGATCTAAACACTTTTGTGCATATTTTAGCACATTTTTTTCTAGTCTTTTTAGTGCTTTTACTTTCCGAAAATTTATTTAAATTTATTCTAGTTTGTCTAGCTTGATACCAATGATTTTTATCTTCTCCATTCGGGATAAAATAATCATCGGGCAACCAACCTTCTTTTAGGGCTAAATCTTCATCATCTAATGGAACTTTAGCCATGCAATCAAAAAATAAATAATCATATTCCGTTATAGCTCCCGAATAATGTTTAAAATAAATTTTCAATTTTAAAAAATTCCTTCTTTACCCATTTGCCAACCTTTAGTATTTTCGATGCTTCTATTTAAATATTTACAACCTAATCTTGAAGGGTTAAATTTATATAACTCTTTTAGGATTAAATGATGATCAAATGTTTTACAACTATAAATATCTAATTGAACTAAATTAGGATCGGTTTTTTCCCAAGAATGCAAGCAAATATGGCTTGTAGTTATTAAGCAAAAAGCGCTTATACCTTCATTGCCTTTTTCTTCTGATCTAGCGGATTGCGGAGGCAAGAGTATCTCCATACCTATAAGTTTTACTATGTCAAGAATCCAAGAGCAAGTAAAATCATTCTCCACGAAAGGAGTTTCCGAGAAAGTGGCATTAACTAATAAATGTTGATGGTCTAATTCGTTTGCTTGCACAAACATAAATTACACTTAATCATCCTTAATGTCTTTGATTAGAGAATGAGACAATGCTTCTTCAATTTTATCAGCAATCATAACTCTAGCAGATTCAGCTTGAAGATTTATTTGGCAGTTGCCTGTGTTATTGCAAGCTATTTTTTCTAAAACTTCTAATATTATTTCTTTCATTTTTTATAAGGTTTTACATCTCCATTTAATAAAATTTTTTTGTTTTCATAGTCAGAGATTAATCTTCTATATAGTTCCATTTTAGCGCATTCTAAAGCTCCTATAATATCATTATAAGTTTGATAACTATCTTTTTTTTGAGAAATATATTCAGAAATCAACTGATGAATAGAATAGTTTAGACTACCCACATCTTTATAGATACCTTCGTCTGAATTTTCTTTTTGGCTTCTTGGTATATATGGCATATTTTTATGTTATTCTTTACCTGTTATTATATACCAAATTTGCAAATATATCAAGAAAAAAAAATACAGACAAATCTAATCAAATCTTTAATTAAAAATAATTTTTCTTTCATTTAATTTATTTTAAACCTGTTTTCTTTCTGCATTCTACATTTGATTTGTATAACTCTTTTTGATACCTTAGTTCGCTTTCTGCCCCTTGTAAAGTAAAGATAGCTTTATTTTCAGTCATTTTACCATCAAGCACCATTCCGACACACATTTTAACCTCTCTTGCAGTAACTCTATAAGGAAAGTTTCTACAAATAAATTTATAAAACTTGCCACTTATTTTGCCGTGCTTTAGTTTTCTATGCAAGAATTTTCTGTAATTACAATTTTTGGTATTGTGCAAAGTTTTCATTACCCAATAGGTTCTTTCATTTTATTTATTTGAAGTTTAGTCTCTTCAAAAAATTCTTTATCCATATTTACTCTCCACTCTGCACCTTCACCTTCGGGATAATTGATGTAACAATAATGGGTAACATCTCCTGTTAAGAATCCAACGTTGCTTCCAAAAACATGACCTGTCTTAGAGCAATACTCTTCGTCAATGCCATAGTAAAAACCCACCCAGACACCTGTACCTTCAAAGAAATAAAGTAATCTTCTTCCTTGTTCGGGAACTTTGTCTTCGATTTTAACCCAATCAATCATTATTTTTTATTTAAATATATCATCATCATCGATATCTTGCTTATACATATTACTTTGCCATTCTTCTGCCTTTTTGTCAACCTTTAAATGACCTTGCCTGTTGTTATCTATCTCTGCTTGGGTAAACCATTTATATTCTGTATTAAATAATTCATCTACATTGCATGGATGATACCCCATTCCAACAAGTAAACCTTTAAATACATCTGCCATACTTTCAACATCCATGTCGTCATCAGTTTCAACACTATAAGTTTTATTATAATTAGTTATTGTTATTTTCATGTTTTAGATTGTTTTATAGAGTAAATAAT
>Ga0315331_10004822_pt1 | contig 10137 bp, 6 predicted proteins | sample M160m34915metaG_FD_203456 | JGI IMG/M metagenome (GOLD analysis project Ga0315331, IMG submission 203456) | Ammonia-oxidizing marine archaeal communities from Monterey Bay, California, United States - M1 60m 34915 | ecosystem: Environmental > Aquatic > Marine > Intertidal zone | place: USA... | reverse complement strand
CCGAAAATGTGCTCAAAGCCGTCGAACGTCACAAAGTAACGCTGATCTATTCGGTCGCCACGGTGTACCGGCGGATCCTCGCCATGGATGGCGTCGAGAACGACTACGATTTTTCCTCCGTCCGCGGATGCAACGCCACGGGGGAAGCGCTGGAAGCGTCGACCTGGCAGGAATTTAAGGATCGCATCGGTTGCGACATATGGGAGCATTACGGCGTATCCGAAATGCAGATGGTCCTGGGGCAGGGACCGCTGCAACCTGTCCGCCCGGGTTCCATTGGCGTGCCGATCCCCGGCACCCACGTCACGGTTCTGGATGAAGACTATAAGGTATTGCCGCCGGGCGAAGTCGGCCATTTCATGATCGCGTCGGATAATCCCGGGTTTTTCCTCGGCTACCACAAGGATCCGGACAAAACAGCCGAGGTCGTTCACGATGGCTGGTACCACACAGGCGATCTTGCATCGCGCGATGAAGACGGCTATTTCCGGATTGCCGGGCGCAGCGACGATTGTTTTAAAAGCCGCGGCATATTTATCTCTCCGTATGAAATCGAGAACGTTCTGCGCCAGCATCCGGCGATTACAGAAGCCTGCATTGTGCCTTTGGCCGACAAGGAAATTGGCAACCGAATTCGTGCCGTCTGCGTGCTGCGCAGCGGTGAGACCGCGTCGGACGAGATGGCCAAAGATATCCGCCTCAGCGTGCGGTCGCGGATCGCGCCTTATAAGGCGCCGCATGTCGTCGACTTCATCGACGCGCTTCCCAAAAGCCCGGTGGGCAAGGTTCTACGCCGGGAGTTGGCATCCTGACCCAGCGATCTCCCATGGATGAACGCGGACCGGGCTGGCTGTTCCTGGTCGCGCTGATCACAATCACGCTGATCGGCCCGCTCGCCGTCCACATGTACATCCCGATCATGCCGACCATCCAGCAGGCCTTCGGCGTGTCCACGTTTATGACAACGCTGACCTTCAGCATGGTGTTGTTTGTCATGGCGTTCGGGACGCTGATTTACGGCAGCGCATCGGACCGTTACGGGCGTAAACCCGTCCTGATGGTCGGGCTTTTCCTGTTTGTTGCCGGCTCGGTGATCTGCGCGGTCGCGACCAGCTTTGAATTTTTGATCGCCGGCCGGTTGCTGCAGGCGCTCGCCGCGGGGTGTGGTGTCGTTCTTGCTCGAGCAATTGCGCGGGATGTTTATGGGCCCGATAAACTGGCGCAGGTGATCGCGTATATCACAACCGCGTACGTTCTCGGCCCGACACTGGCGCCCCCGATCGGCGGGGCTGTTTCGGACCTGTTCGGCTGGAACGCGGTGTTTATATTCGCAACCGGTGTTTCGATCCTGGTCCTGGTCCTCGGTGGTACGATTATTCGCGAAACGCACCTGGACCGGCGAGGACCCGAAAAACGCAGCACATTATTGCGCGATTACTGGATCCTTTTCCGCAATCCGGTCTTTGTCGGATATGCCTTCGTCCCGGCGTTTACGTCCGGTGCATTTTTTGCGCTTGCGACTTACGCATCATTTCTGATGCGCGATCATTACAAGGCTTCGTCCGGCGAGTACGGCCTGTATTTCATGCTTCTCACCGTAGGGTTTATGTCGGGGAATTTCATTTCCGGGCGTCTCGGAAATCGTGTTTCGACCGAATACATGGTGACGCTCGGTTGCATCGTCGGACTGATCACGGTCGAGCTTCTTGCAGCATCGTTGTTTATATGGCCTCAATATCCAATCGCACTCTTCCTGCCAGGCGCGGTCATCGGGATCGCACAGGGCCTCGCCATGCCGCACGCGCAGGCCGCAGCCATCAACGCCGAACCCGACCTGACGGGCACCGCATCCGGTGTTGTGATGTTTCTGCATTTCTTTGCCGCCGCCGCGGCATCGTTGTTTTTGTCGACGCTTTACGACAAAACGTTTTTTCCGCTTATCGAAATTGTCTTCGTGTTGAGCGTATTTGCGTTGGCCAGCGGGTTATTCGCGAATGCGTGCAAACGACGTCGGACACAGAGCGCGAATGCCTGATCAAGTTTGATCGAAGCCGTTATCGTGACGGCCGAGCGCGGTCAGTGCATCGGCGACGAAAGTCCGCGGCAGGAATTCATCCTGCGAGACCGGACGAAGGTCGGGATACAGTTCCTGATACAGCTCCATCTGCCGGGTCCAATGCGCTCCGGACATTTCACCATTGACGGCGAACCCGCCGGAATCGTGTTCCTGCTGCCAGATCTGTTTGATCTGATCGTCGGGCACCGGCACGGTCACATTCTTGTCGTAGACTTCGCGGAAGGTATCGTAGCTGTCGTTGAGCGCGCGCGAAGCGCGGATCATGCCACGGGTCAGGCGTGCCAGTTCTTCCGGATGTGCCGCTTCGTAGGCTTCCGTCGTACCGAGTACGCCATGGGGTTGGGTCGAGACAAGCTCCTTAAGTTGGGCAAAGCCCAGCAGATTGTATACTTTGTCTTCGTTCTCGATACTGAGCGATATAGCTTCCTCGACACGGATGAGTGAAACGTCGATTGAACCGTTGAGCAGCCGTTCGATCCGCTGCGGCGGCGGGCCGACGACCTGCCAGTCGATATCTGCCTCATCGATGCCCAGTGCACGCACGGTCAGGCGCGCCATGTGATGGCTCAGCGCGTTCATGCCGTCGAGCGCCCAGGACACGCCCTTGAGATCGTCCGTCGATGTGATTGATTTCTGGACAATCAGGTTCTGCGCCAGCCCACGTGCCATGGAAACAATAGCGCGAACCGGATTGCCTTCCGCCCGCGATTTGATGGCCGGCCCAAGCCCGCCATAAGAAACGTCCACGGTGTCGTCCAGAACCGCATTGATTGCCGCCACACCGCCATGGACCGGCGTCCATGTCACATCCAGACCTTCTTCATCCCACAGACCGAGCGTAGTGGCCGCAGCGCAGGCCAGATCATCTACGCCGAAAGTAGGGCCGGAACCGGCAGCGAGCCGGATGGAGAGACGGTCTGTCATGGTAAATCCTCGAGAAGTTCGTATTTAGTTGGGGCGACGGCGGACAAAGTGAAGACTGGTGAGGGTCATCACGATTTCATCGTCCTGATTTAACGTATTATAGCGAATACGCACCGCGTCGCGACCGCCTTCTTTCGCCGCGGGAGATACCTCAACGATATTGGCAAGAGCCCGCAGCGTGTCGCCGGCCTTCACCGGCTTTTTCCAACGCAGACTGTCGACACCGGGTGATCCCATACCACTCAGGCTCAATGCACCTGTCCGGGCAAACAGTCCAAACGTGACGGCGGCGGTCTGGTAGCCGGCCGCGATCAGTGTACCGAAACTGGTGTCTTTCGCGGCTTCTATATCCGTGTGATAAGGCAATGGTGCATAGCTTTTGCCGAATGTGATGATTTCTTCGGCATCGAGGGTGTGTTGACCGGTCTCGTAGACCTGACCGACTTCAAAATCCTCGAAAAACAGCGGTTGTTCGACTTTCATCTATCCCGTTCCATTCAGGCGCCCGCGATTGCAGACAGCTTCTGGGAAAGCTGGCGGACACCGCGCAGGCGATCGGCTGCCCGGGTCCAATCCCGCCGCACCACCATTGTATGATCCGGGCGCAGTTTGGTCCGCCCGACATCGCCGGAGACGAATTCCACCAGTCCGCCCGGATTGGCGAAGCTGTTATTGCGGAATGACAGCGTGGCACCCTTCGGGCCGGCATCAATCTTCTCGATACTCGCCGCGCGGCAATGGCGTTTGATCGCGACGATCTGCAGAAGGTTTTCCACCTCGCCGGGCAGGCTGCCGAACCGGTCGATAAGTTCGGCGGCAAAACCTTCGGTTTCCTCCGCGCTCTTCAATTCGGCGATCCGCCTGTATAGCCCCAACCGCACACCAAGGTCGGAGACGTATTTTTCGGGGATCAGCACCGGAATGCCGACATTGATCTGTGGGCTCCATTCCCGATCGGCGGCATCTTCGACGCCCTTGGCAACGGCGACCGCTTCTTCGAGCATGTGCTGATACAGCTCGACCCCGATCTCGCGGATATGGCCCGATTGTTCGGACCCTAGCAGGTTGCCCGCACCGCGGATGTCGAGATCGTGGCTGGCGAGCGTGAAACCGGCACCGAGCGTGTCGAGCGACTGCATGACTTCCAGCCGTTTGTTCGCCGCATCGGTCAGCTTTTTATTATTGGGCAGCGTCAGGTAGCAATAGGCCCGCAGCTTCGACCGTCCGATGCGTCCGCGGAGCTGGTAAAGCTGAGCCAGGCCGAACATGTCGGCACGGTGAATGATCATTGTGTTCGCCGTCGGGATATCGAGCCCTGATTCAACGATCTGTGTCGACAGCAGAAGGTTGACCGACCCTTCGTAGAACGTGGTCATGACGTCCTCGAGCGCGCGGGTGCCCATCTGACCATGCGCCATGGCAATCTTGATATCCGGCACCAGGGTTCGAAGCTGGGCGGCGATCTCGTCTAGATCCGAGACCCGCGGACAAACGTAGAAAATCTGGCCGCCACGGAAATGTTCCCGCATGATCGCTTCTCGGATCATCACCTCGTCATAGGGCATCACGAAGGTACGCACCGCTAGACGGTCGACCGGCGGCGTGCCGATCAGGCTCATCTCTTTCACGCCGCTTAATGCCATCTGCAACGTGCGGGGAATGGGGGTTGCGGTAAGCGTGAGGACATGGACGTCGGTCTTGAGGTTTTTCAGGCGTTCCTTGTGGGTAACGCCGAAATGCTGCTCTTCGTCGACAATCAACAAGTCGAGTTTTTTGAAGGCGACTGATTTGCTCAGCAGGGCATGCGTGCCGACAACGATATCGACCTCGCCATTCGCAAGTCCTTCGTGCACAGAATCTGCGGCTTTCCCCGTCACTAGCCGCGAAAGTTGCTCAATCCGCACGGGCACCCCGGCAAACCGCTCGACGAAGGTCGCGAAATGCTGGCGGGCGAGCAGGGTTGTCGGGACGACGACGGCAACCTGGCCGCCAGACATCACGGTAGCGAACGCTGCACGCAACGCTATTTCGGTCTTGCCGAATCCGACATCGCCACACACCAGGCGGTCCATTGCGTTGCCGGATTTCAGATCGGTAAGCGTATCCTCGATCGCATGGGCCTGGTCGTCGGTCTCGGTATAGGGAAAGCGGGCGGCGAATTCCTGATACAGGCTGTCGGGAATATCGATCTTTACTGCCGGACGCAGTGTGCGTTGGGCCGCGATCTTGATCAGTTCATCCGCGATATCGCGCAACCGCGACTTCATCCGCGATTTGCGCGCCTGCCATGCGGCGCCGCCAAGCCGGTCAAGCGTGGCGGGCATATCGCCGGATCCGTAGCGCGATAGCACTTCGACGTTTTCAACCGGCACGTAAAGCTTGTCGTCACCGGCATAAATCAGGCGCAGGCAATCGTGCGGCGCGCCGGCAACGCTCAGCGTTTCCAGCCCGTCATACCGGCCGATCCCGTTTTCGATATGGACCACCAGGTCGCCCTGCGCGATTTCCGAGACATTGGCGATAAAATCTTCGGCACGTTTGCGTTTGCGATCCGGGCGCACGATGCGTTCGCCAAGGATGTCCTGTTCGGTGATGAGGATCAGATCGTCCGATGCAAAACCGTGCTCTATCGGCAGAGTGGCAAGCGCAATCGCGGAATCGTTCAGGTTATCCGCTTCGGCCCAGTTCTCGACCGGCGTGATATCGGCAAGCTTGTGATCGCTGAGTAACTGGCCAAGACGTTCGCGGGAGCCCTGCGTGAAGGCGGTGATAATGGCGCGGCGACCTTCACCTATATCGCGTTTCAGACGGGCTGCAAGATTGTCGAACACTGTATCAACCGGTGCGCCGTCCTTGGCAGTCGTGCCCGCTGCAGCCGCGGATTGCGCCCGGACGGCGGCGAAATCGGGCACGCGCCGAACGCCGAGCGACAGTACTTCGGCAAATGCCGATGTCGCGATGCCTTCCGGCGCCGCAAAGGGCGATAGCTGGCCGACGAGGCGGTCGTTCAGCGTGGTTTCGAATTCCTTGGACGTCAGATAGAGGCTGTCCGCGGGGAGTGGACGGTAGGGCGGTTGCCCGCTGGTGTCCTCAACCTTCCGGTTCTGGGTGAACGTCACCCGCGCATCGAAATAGTCGGCGATTATCTCCAGGCGGCCGTCACGCACCTGATCGGCGTCGTTATCGAGTGTGACGGAAGCGCCCGGCAGATAGTCGAAAATAGTCTCAAGCCGTTCGTGAAACAGCGGCAACCAATGTTCCATCCCGATCTGCTTGCGCCCTTCGGAGACGCCTAGATAGAGCGGGTCGTCCGCGACGGCGCCGAACGCCTCGCGGTAGCCCCTGCGAAAGCGCGCGATCGAATCTTCGTCGAGAAACACCTCGCTCGCGGGTTTTAGCGCAAACGCGTCGATTTTATCGACAGAGCGCTGGGAGACAGGATCGAATGTTCGTAATGCCTCGATTTCATCGCCAAACAGGTCGAGCCGCAGCGGCAGGGCTTCACCGGGCGGAAAGATATCCATGATCCCGCCGCGCACGGCGTATTCCCCCGGTTCACGTACCGTGCCGACCCGTTCGAACCCGTTCCGGTTAAAAAAATCGCTGAGGTCGTCAATATTGACCCGGGAGCCGGTGGAAAACTGCCGAGCGGCCTGGTTCAGGACCGCCTGGGCCGGCACCCGCTGAAGCGCCGCATTGACCGATGTTAGGACAATGAGCTGGCCCGGATTGTCCTGCGTCGCGCGCGCGGCAAGGTAGGTGAGCGTATTGATGCGCTCGGACACAATTTCGCGGTTGGGAGACACCCGGTCGTAGGGCAGGCAGTCCCAGGCGGGAAACAGAACCACATCGATATCCGGCGCAAAAAAAGCGAGCGCCTCGGCCATCGCCGCCATGCGTTTCGCATCCCGCGCGATATGGAGATTGGTCGCATCCGCCGTCTTCTCGGCGAGCAGTCGGGCGAGCACCAGCGCGTCATAGCCTTCGGGCACGCCGGACAACAGAAATCTTCCGGTCCCCGAAAAGGATTTATCTATGTAGTTCAATCTTTTAGATTTTCTTCTTGAAGTTCCGAATCATCTCCAGAACATCGGTCTCGAAGCCGCGCGGCGGCGGCACCATGTCCATCACCCAGCTCAATACGTCCTGATCGTTCTCATCGAGGAGCGCCTCGAAATGCGTTAGCTGCTGCGCGTCGAGATCTTTCAGGTGGGACTCCGCAAACCCGCCGATGACCATATCGCTTTCCTTGGTTCCGCGGCGCAGACTGCGGAACCGGAGTTTACGGCGGACGGTTTCTAACGTATCTGGCATTATCGCTCCTCGTGGTAGGCTGGTATAAGTCGCTGCCTTGACGATGTCAGCCTGATTCTGCCCAAATTTGTTGGAAAACATGCGCCCGGACATTCTTTTTTCGATTTTCGCTCCGATTACGGGTCTTCCTGGTGTCGGCCCGAAGATCGGCAAGCTGATCGAACATCTCGCCGGCCCCAGTATCGTCGATCTTCTGTGGCATTTACCGGCGGGATTGATCGACCGGCGCTATGCCCCGAAGATCATGGAAGCCGAAGAGAGCGCGATTGCCACGCTGACCATCACCGTGGACAAGCATTCGCCCTCCGCCCGCCGTGGGCTGCCCTACAGAATACACTGCCGTGACGAAACCGGCTTCATGACCCTCATCTTCTTCAACGGTCGTGAAGATTACCTGCGCAAAACACTGCCCGAGGGAGAAGTTCGCGTGGTCAGTGGGCGTATGGAGCGCTACCGCGACGAATTTCAGATGACCCATCCGGATCACGTGGGCAAGATCGGCGATATCGAGAAGATCAAAACGGTCGAGCCGGTCTATCCGATGACGGCAGGCCTGACCCCGAAACCCCTGAATAAGGCGATTGCCACCGCTGTCGCGCTCGCACCGGAATTGCCCGAATGGAACGACCCTGCATGGCAGAAACAGAAAAAATGGACCGGCTGGCACGCCGCGCTCGAAGCCGCCCACACGCCGCAATCCGAGGCCGACCTGATGGCGGATGCGCCGGCACGCGAACGGCTTGCCTATGACGAATTGCTCGCCAATCAGCTCGCGCTGCTGATTGTCCGCCGCCGGCAACGCAAACGGGCAGGGCGCGCCATTGCGGGAGACCGTAGCCTGTCCCGGAAACTCGAACAGGTACTGCCCTTCAAGCTGACGGGCTCCCAGCTTCAGGCGTTGTCGGAGATTTCCGGCGATATGAAGGCCGAGCTCCGCATGCTGCGGCTGCTGCAGGGCGATGTCGGCAGCGGCAAGACGGTCGTTGCCCTGATGGCGATGCTTGCCGCGGTCGAACAGGGGGCGCAGGCGGCATTGATGGCACCGACGGAAATTCTGGCACGACAGCACTTTGCCACTATCGCGCCACTGGCAGAAGCGATCGGTATTCGCGTGGTCCTGATCACGGGACGCGATAAGGGCAAGAAACGCGAAGCACTGGTGGACGGATTGACCAGTGGTGAGACAGCAATCGTCGTCGGCACCCACGCGTTGTTCCAGGACGATGTCCAATTCAAGGATCTCGCCTTTGTAGTCGTCGACGAGCAGCACCGGTTCGGCGTTCACCAGCGCCTGGCGCTCGCCGAAAAGGGCGCCTCGGCGGATATACTGGTCATGACCGCAACGCCGATTCCGCGCACTCTGATGATGACCGCCTATGGCGATCTTGAAACATCGCGCCTGACCGAGAAACCGGCCGGGCGAAAACCGATCGAGACACGCGTGCTGCCCTTGTCGCGGCTGGAGGACGTGGTCGACCGCCTACGCGGCGCGATACCGTCCGGTGCGCGGGTATACTGGGTGTGTCCGATGGTGGAGGATTCGGAAGTCGTCGACCTTGCCGCCGCAACGGAACGCCATGCGGCTCTCGCCCAGCGTTTCGGCGACCGCGTCGGTCTGGTCCACGGCCGCCTGAAAGCAGCGGAAAAAGACGCCGTGATGACCAAGTTTGCCGCTGGGGATATCGACATCCTGGTAGCGACGACGGTCATCGAGGTCGGCGTCGACGTGCCTGAAGCAACGATCATGGTGATCGAACAGGCAGAGCGCTTCGGTCTGGCGCAGCTTCACCAGTTGCGCGGTCGGGTCGGCCGCAGTGATACCCAGTCATCCTGCTTGTTGCTGTATGGCGAGCCGCTGAGCGCGACGGCACGGGCGCGGCTCAAGGTGATGCGGGAGACCGATGACGGCTTTGTCATCGCCGAGGAAGATTTGCGGCTGCGCGGGGCAGGCGAGGTCCTGGGCACCAAGCAGAGCGGTCTGCCGCAATTCCGCATGGCGGATCTGGCGGCCCATACCGAGTTGATCGCGGTCGCGCGGGACGATGCGCGGCTTATCCTCGAGCGCGATCCGGAACTTCAGTCCGGGCGCGGCAAGGCATTGAAAACATTGCTGTATCTGTTCGAGCGCGATGCGGTTGTGAAGACCGCACTGTCCGGCTGATCAGCCTTCGTTGTCCGGGGTGAGCGGGACCGTTTTGGTATCGCCGTTGGCAGGGTCGACCTTCTTCTTTTTCTGTTCCTCGATCGGCCGTCTGTCCGGCGGAGTCACGATGCCGCCGGAAACCACCATTTTGATGCCTTCTTCGACGGTCATGTCGAGGATGACCAGTTCCTTCTTCGGAATGAAAAGCAAATAGCCCGATGTCGGATTCGGTGTCGTCGGCAGAAACACGTTCACGACATCGTCCGTCGTCAAATTCTGGACTTCGCCCTGAGTCTGGCCGGTGATGAAGCCGATTGCCCAGCTTCCCCGGCGTGGATACTCGAACAACACCACTTCGCGGAACGCGTTGGACTGCTGTTTCAAGATCGTCTCGATGATCTGCTTTACGGCACCGTAGACGCTGCGGATTACGGGCATCCGCGCCAGCAGTTTCTCGCTAACACGCATCCACAGGCGGCCCAATAATCCGGCGGTGGACCAGCCGACGAATGTCAGCACGATAAAGACGATCACCAGGCCGAGACCCGGGATAGCGAAGGGCAGGTAGGTTTCCGGGTTATAGGCCGGCGGCAGCAGCGGCGTGACCTGGGCATCGACCCAGCGGATCAGCAGCCAAGAGATGTAGAATGTTATGCCAATCGGGGCGGTGACCAGCACA
>Ga0315331_10004818_pt1 | contig 10142 bp, 6 predicted proteins | sample M160m34915metaG_FD_203456 | JGI IMG/M metagenome (GOLD analysis project Ga0315331, IMG submission 203456) | Ammonia-oxidizing marine archaeal communities from Monterey Bay, California, United States - M1 60m 34915 | ecosystem: Environmental > Aquatic > Marine > Intertidal zone | place: USA... | reverse complement strand
ATTGAATGGGTAAGGGTTCAAAGAGCTCAACTGTATCAGTAATTTCACAAGAATTTGAATCAAGGACTGTAGCAATATATTCTCCGCTTGGAACGTTAAAAAGAGTATCTGTAATTTGTAGTCCTGGGCTCCATGAAATGGAATACGGAGGTGTTGCTCCTGAATATTCTACATAAACAGAACCATCGCTCGCTCCAAAACAGGATACATCTGTTCCATTAAAATCACTTAACACAAAATTATTCGCAACTAACGGTGTAGGTTCTAAGATTGTAAAATCATAGTAACGATCACATGCATTTTGATCAACGAGCTGAACGGTATAGGTATCGGGAGCTAAATTTGAAATAATGGTATCGGTTGAAGATGTAGACCACAGCACATCCACTTGACCCAAACCATCAGGCGTAATAGCAATCAATCCATCATCAAAACCATTACATGTAATATCAACTAGAGAATCTAACGTTAGTGTTGGGGCTTCTACAATACTAACAGTATCGTACAAGATGTCGTATGAACAGGTGCTATCAATTAAAGTAATGAGCAAAGAATATATACCCGAATCATCGACGGTAATATCAGGGATCACAGGATTGGCCTCAGAAGAAGAAAAGCCATTAGGCCCCTGCCAATCATAAGTTACAAAGTCTGAAACGGGAGCTGTAAATGTTATGGTGTCGCCCTCGCACAATGGTTGATTGTGAGAAATTTCAATTTCACCACAATTGGGTGAGAATACGGTAACCACATTTGTTGTCGCAGTTGGACAACCATTGGCATCATAAGATGCAGAAACCCCATTATTATCAAATAAATTTCCTGAGATTTGACCGTTTCCATAAATATATGCCTCGTTTTCTAGAGTGGAGTCACAATCTAAGATGATGCAGTCATCGACAACTTGCACTCTAAATTTTACAGACGTACTGTCCGCGCCTGTAGCAGAGTTATTCATGGTTCCACCATTATTATTGTCAGCACCCGTACTTATTCTTGTTCTGACGATTCGACTTGTTGCATCATATTCTGCTTGATCATCGCCAAAGGCATCGGTCTTTGCTCCAATAAACCCGCCATTCAAATACTCAATACTGTTGGGAATATATTCAGTTCGAATATTCAAGGTCGTTTCCATATACGTATCCAATGATACATCTGAACCAATGTTCTTTCCTGTAACTGTATATTCCAATACATCACCTGGCTCTGCCGGCGCTCCGTTTAAATCATCAATAAATACGGTTGCTCTTAAATCGGGCTCATAAATATCAATAGCGGAAGTAATGATTCTTGGAAGGATGGCGTCCTGTGATGTAGCTACCCTAATCGTTGCATTGGTTGCGGCATTGCCAATATATGTAAATGCTGAATTGTCTGGAATAAAAATACCGTTGTCAAACCCAAGCATATTGTTATAATTTGGATTTCTGAAAGGGGTAAGAGCCCCATCGCTTGTGATCGTACTGTTGAAGAAATCAGAAGGGGTTCGAAGTGGATCAGGGACATCTAAAAATCCACCACTACCTTGGAATTGAAATCGGTCTCCCTGTATACTTCTATCACCTTCATAAGCGACAACACCTAACTCAAAGCTAACCGGTCCTACGGTAGGGGTAAGGAAACCAGAAATAGGAATATCTAAGTTATTTTGTCCACTGACGTAACCCATTCCATCGAAAACTGTCAAGTTTCGCATAGATTCAAGTTGGTTACTATAAACCACTACGATGGTCCATGCACCAAATAAATTTTCATCACCTGTCTCTGATGAGATATTTGCAACAGTAAATCGAGCATTTCCTCCTGAGGCTTGAACAAGTTGGGTAATGTTTTTATAACAATAATATCCAGGCATACCAAAAAATGGATTGGTTGGAATGTCCAACACATCAATTGTTTCATCTGCCGTAATCGTTTGATAAAGGAAGTTACCTAATCTTATTTTTACTTCATTTCTTGTTACATATTCTACTGTGTTCGGTTGAACACGTGCACTCCAATAAAGACCTGCAAAAGAAACTTCACTACACGAAGGCAAAGCCAAACTATCACTAGACGACATGAACGTCGAAGCGTCCGTGTCAACATCTACATAATCCATGACAACGCCACCGTCTTGGTTGTGATTTCCATTAGGCGGGAGTTGGTTTTGAAATACTCCGCAATTAGGGTTCGAAGAATTGCAAGTTACAGCAACATTTGAGATCATTTTTATACCGCCTTTTTGATTTGCTTGGAATCGTATATCGAAAGGGGATACAACCTGAGAGTGAGAAATTAAAATACTGAGTAGAGCGGTAAGCAAGGAAAATAGATTCCTCCACAGGTGCTTATGCTTCATAGTTTTTTTAGCAGTTGAGTAATACACGAACACTAAACGATTTAACGCGTCATAATGTTGCCTTTTTTTATAAATTAATGGAAGTTATGCCCAATTAAGAAAATTTTTCAAAGTGTATATGAGACGTATATTAATTTAAAGTGTTTAAAATAAGAATATTAAGTCGTTATTAATCTTGGCGTAAAAAATTAAATTTTTAACAGTTTGACTCTCTCTGTGTGGGTTCCATAATCGATATAAAGAAAATAAATTCCACATTTTAAATTTGGTTTCATAACGAATTCGTTATCACCGCTATGAGAGTTGACGTAAATTAATTTACCGTTTAGATCTCTTATGAAAAGATCAACATTATCGAAATTTTCCTCAAGTTTTATATTTATTTCGTTTACGAAAGGATTGGGATACACATTTGTTGTAATAGGCCCGGACTGACCATAGTTTTGCGTAATTAATTCTGGTCTAAAAGTATGAATAACATTGTGCATCAATACTATTTGTTTTAGAGTAAAAGAATTTTGACAATTTCCGTTTGAATAATCCATGTAATTTTCTATCATGTCAGGTAAATCCACGCCATTAATGTTGTCATTACAGGTGTTTTTGGAGAGGTCACAATCGAAATTACTTGCCGCGATGCTATTTGGGGTATCATCGATATAATCATCCATACTGCAGTTGCCATCGCCCCATATGTGTCGAAGTCCCAAATAATGGCCTGTTTCGTGCACTAGAACTTTACCTGATTTGGTCTTGTTGTTGTATTCGCTATAGGGTGGAGGAAGTAAGTTTGAATTATTTGATCCCACATTAACGTAATGAATTAGCACCCCTTGGCTAAAAGGTGATATTATGTCTATTGTTTCTTGAGGCCAATTAGCTTGGTTCAACGGGGGAGTTGCAATGGCAAAAAAGACCAGTTCCTCTGAGTTTCCAATATATGGTTCATAAATCCTGAGATCACCTATCCAAATATTTAAATATTTATTTTCATTCCATGGATTTATCCCTCCAAGGCTAGAATTCGAAAGTCTGAAGAAATTATAGTAAAGACTGTCATTAACCCAGTTACTTATGGCTGTACTTTGGTTCGCATTGTATGGTAAAATACCTCCAAAATACTCCACATTAGTTTGGGTTCGGGTAATGCCCGTAGATGGAACTCCGTAAGGATCGAATGAGGCCAATTCAAATTCTATTTTTGCATCACCAACAATAGTTGAAAACTCATTTCTTAGGTTAATTGTATCTGCATTTTGTCTTCTAAAGGCTTGATTCAATATCTCGAGCTGATTCGTGATTACCGAATCAGGTAAATTTTCATCATCGGTATTATATACAATATGAAAGACCACAGGAATTTTATAAATATCAATCTTATTAGAATTGTTCTGTTTTCCTTTTTTCAGAGTGTTTTTTACAAGTTCATTAGATAAATCTAGAAAACCGGGACTTTTTTTATTCAAGATTTCCAAGAAGGAATAGCTGCCGCAGGTAGGTTCTATTGATTTTAGACTATTTTTCGGTATCGGTCGTTCTATGTGGACTTGGGAGAAACCACCTTTCGAAATGTAAATGCCAATTATAAGTAGAAGAACCTGAAGGGATTTAGTATTAAATTTCATTTTTGAAAAGCGGGGTTGATGATTACAATTCCAAAATAACTATTCACACACACATGTAAGGTGATTTATTAATTTTATAATATTTTAATTTATTGTTCAGCATTCGTTTACTTTGTGTAGAAAAGCGATATTGAACTCCTAAGCAATAATAACGCCAAAATTAAAAATGTATGTGGAAAGTAGCTTTACTATTGATTTTTACTTTAATTACTATACCGGTAGTTTGTTTTTACTATGATGACCCAATAACCATTTTACAAGGTGATGCTCTCGTTACATTGTTGTGGGTATATGGAATTGCATCCTTTTGTTGCTTTTTAGTAAGTTCAATAACAGATAATTACAGTCAAGTAGATAAATTATGGAGTATTATGCCTATTCCATATTTATGGATATTAGTTCATTATTCTGACTACAACCCACGTTTAATATTGATGGCTGTCCTAGTCACTTTATGGGGGCTCAGATTGAGTTTAAATTTTGCTCGAAGAGGAGGGTATTCAATTAAGTTTTGGACTGGAGAAGAAGACTACCGATGGTCTATTTTACGGAGTAAACCGGGGTTTGAACAAAAATGGAAATGGGTATTATTTAATTTGTTTTTCATCTCTTTTTATCAAATGGGATTGGTTCTATTGACAACCCTTCCAGCCCTAAGGGTCTTGGGAAATCATTCCGATATTGGTTTTTTTGATTTGTTTTTAGCCTTGGTTATTCTCGGTCTGATATTTATCGAATATTTGGCGGATCAACAACAATACGATTATCAGTCAATAAAATATGCTCAAATAAAGGAGGGTAAAATTGAGCCATATTATAAAATTGGTTTTGTTCATTCAGGTTTATGGGCCCACATGCGACATCCGAACTATATGGCAGAACAAGCAATTTGGATTGTTTTTTATTTCTATTCTGTTATCGCAACAGGCTATTGGATCAACTGGACTATAACAGGTGGTCTTTTATTGGTGCTATTGTTTAAAGGAAGTTCTGATTTTTCGGAGTCGATATCTGCAGAAAAATATCCTGATTACAAAAGATATCAAAAATCCGTAGGTAGGTTTCTACCTACAAAAGGGAAATTCTCCACTACAGATAAATGATTAACGTTTAAAAACCAACTAAAATAATTTATGATTGGAGATAGAATGCCTGCTTACAGTTGGTAATGACCTTTATTATATAACTCATAGATAATAGCCGCCTCCATTTTTGAGTCATCAAGTCCCCGGTGTTCCTCGACTTTTGGCGTATCAGGAAATAGAATATCCCAAGCCTCCTGAGCCTTTGGCCATTTGTAACCATAATTTCCTTCAATTTTAAAGTATTCGACACTTTCTTTCATCGGACATTTGATTTCGGGACCTAAGTCAAATCCATATTTTAAGAGAAATGCACTATCAAAATCTCTATTCCATGCTGTAATTTGACCTTTAAACGGGTCGAGTAATGACTGGATTTCATCGAAATACTCGGATATAGGTAATGCGTTTCTAATCTCTTCAATCTGCATAAAACCATTTTCGAATATCCATGCGTTTCTGTGCTTTGCGGTTAGTTTTGGGTCTTTAAATACTTGGTCAAATAGAACCGTTATTTCACCAGATTCTAAATTTAATTTGACCATGCCTAATTCTAAAATAAGGTCTTCTTTTGGATTTAATCCAGTGGTTTCTATATCCAGAACAATGATTTCTCTTGGCATTCTTTAACTTTAAGTTGCGTGTGATTTTCAAAAGAATAAAAGTATTATTTTTTCTTCATATGCCGGGGTATTTAACTTTAATTACCGGATACTCTATAAAACAAGGCATCCTATTGTTTTATACGACTAAAAAAGACAATTTTGTATTTAGAAATGATTAGATCAGAAACGATGACTTTGAGAGAAAATAAGGCTAAACGATATGAAGCTGTTCATCTACAAATGGAGGCTCTTCTTTCAATAAAGGACAACAAGGTTTCGAATATGGCCAATTTTACTGCTCTACTTAAATCAAGCTTTGATTTCTTTTGGGTTGGCTTTTATATTATCGAATCGAATGAATTGGTTTTAGGTCCTTTCCAAGGACCTGTTGCATGCACGAGGATATCAAAAGGGAAAGGGGTTTGTGGAACAGCTTGGTCAGATCAGCAGTCGATAGTTGTAGCTGATGTACATGAATTCCCTGGTCATATTGCATGCAATCCCGCCTCAAAAAGTGAAATAGTAATTCCGCTTATATACGATGGGCAGGTTATTGGCGTTTTAGATATTGACAGTACTGAATTGGATTGTTTTGATGAAGTAGACAAAGAATGGCTTGAAAAATTATGCACATGCTTGCTTTCCGTTATTTAATAATTAGTGTACTACTTACATCCGCTTGTGCACAAGTTGGAAGTATTTCAGGTGGTGCAAAGGATGTGATTGCTCCTCGAATCGAAGCTTGTAACCCTTGTGATGGTGATCTCAATGCTACAATAGAGCAGATGACCATTGAATTTGATGAGTTTGTTAAGTTGCAGAACCCAACAGAAAACATCATTCTACTTCCTGCAAATGTTGAATATGAATATTCATTAAAAGGAAAAACACTGCAAATTGATTTTCAGGAAAAACTAAAAGAAAACACAACATATTCTTTATACCTCAATGAAGCAATCAAGGACATTACTGAGGGAAATGACTCATTAATTCAAATCGCTTTTTCAACTGGGGCTGAAATTGATAAAAACAATGCTTATTTTATTGTTTCAGATGGATATACAGGAAAGTTAATTGAAAACGTTTTAATTGGTTTATATGATTCATTGACTCAGATTGAACCCACTTATTTTTCAAAATCTGATAAGCAAGGGTATTCAAGATTAAGGGCATTAAAAGAGGGTTCTTTTTTCTATGCTGCCTTTATTGATGAGAATAAAAATAGAATCAGGGAAAGAGATGAAATTCAATTTGCCAGTAAAACCCCCGTTTATCTAGACTCAACTTACTCTGATACACTAAATTTATCTATTACCACACCAGAAGTAGAATTGTTAAATATAGATTCGAAGTTTGTTACGCCATATATCTTGGAGCTCAGTATACCAAATTGGGTTTCTTTCGACTCTCTAAAATTTAAAGATCTTGATTTGGATGTATTGGATGACGATAATTTCGGAGAAAACACCCGAAGATATATCGTTTCAGAATATGTCGAATCTATTGAAATAAATATTGACACGCTCAAGAAAAAGGTTAGAAATGACGAAGATCTGAGTTTATTAGGTTTACTGAATCCTATTAAAAAGCTCGAATTGTTTCCAAATGATTGTTGTATTGAGCTTGATTTTGAAGCTCCAATTTATTCATTAAATGGTAAGTTTAGCATGTTAAATCTTAACGACAGCAGCGTGATTGAATTTGATTCAAGTCAAATAAGTGTTGATCTTAATCGAGTAATCATCGACCTAAATAATCAGTCCTTCTCTAAGGCAATGTTCAGTATTGACTCCGCCGCTGTTTCTACAATAAATGGCATTGTGAATAACAAGGTGAATTTCGTAATTGATCGAAAAGTGGAGGAGGAATTAGGAATCATTAATGTAAATGTTGATTCTAATTTGGAATCTTGGTTTATTGAATTATTTCAAAATAACACCTTGGTGTCGGCTCAAACTGACTTTCATAAATCAGCTATTGTTTCATTTGTTAATTTGAAGCCCGGGAATTATGATATCAATATTGTGGAAGATAACAACAATAATAGTAAATGGGATCCTTTTAACCCGAAGGATTACACTAGTCCTGAAAAACGATTTATCTATAATCGAACAATAAAAGTTAAGGCCAATTGGGAACACGAAGTTGATTTTAAAATCACGGAATGAGCACGAAGTCTTCGATTGAATTCCCTGCTAGAAAGTCCTTATGGCTCATTCTTCGTTTTCCTTCCATTTGAAAATCGATAACCAACAAGTGGAAGTCTGAGCAAGGAAAAAGAATACCGTTTTCGGTTTCAATCAGCTTGTTTGAGGAATCCTCAGAAACGGGAATATCGGTCTTTTTGGAGTGGTAAATTTTAAATGAAACATCCTTGTTCTTTGCTAAATTCCTTAGAAAACACCAAGCTCCAGGATAAGGAGAAAGACCTCTGATTTTATTGTATACGAGATCAATGGGCTCTGACCAATTGAGCTGACAATCGTTTTTAAATATTTTAGGTGCCGCATTTAATGCTGAGGATGAATGTAAAATTTGATTTTCCCGCTTCGTTTTGCCATCAACCAGTTCGTTAAGTGTTTCGGATATCAAATCGCTGCCAATTGACATCAGTTCATCATGTAAATCACCGGCAGTCATTTCACTGTGTATTTCAGTTGATTTTCTTTTTATGATGTCTCCTGTATCTATTACTTCATTTATGTAAAAGGTTGTTACACCTGTTGTTTTTTCTCCATTCATGATGGCCCAATTAATTGGAGCAGCACCTCTGTAATCTGGTAAAAGTGAGGCGTGTAGATTTATTGTGCCCATAGGCGGGATTTTCCATACAACTGCAGGGAGCATTCGAAAAGCTACGACAATAAAAACATCGGCATTTAAATCCTTCATTTGATTGACAAATGAATTATCTTTTAAATTCAGGGGCTGAAAAATACTGAACTCTTTCTCTTCTGCGTAAATTTTGACATCACTTTTCCGTATTTGCTGTCCACGACCAGAAGGTCGGTCAGGAGCCGTGACAATTCCAACGATTTGATGTTCACTATTAAAAATTCGGTCTAAAACCGTTACAGCAAATGTTGGGGTTCCCATAAAAACAATACGGAGCTTTCTTGTCATAATTATACTTTTTTTGTTTTCCAACTGGAATTTCTTAAATATAAAAAAGACATAATTCCAATGGTGCCGAAATATATATATTCAACCGTCCAAATCCAAAAGATTTGAAGGTTTAGAACCTTAATAAAAAGAAAGCACGCAGATAAATAGAGGATTATAGTTGTGATTTCTATGATGAGGGAATACATGGTATTTCCACTGCCAAGTATGGTTTGATAGTAAACGGATATGATGCCATATAAAATGATTGACACTGAAATTAATCTTAAGATTTCAGCGCTCATACTGATATAAATTTCTTCTGGATTAATGATGCCGATAAGCGTTTCTGGATACAATATGGCCCCATGAAAAAAGAAGATCAGAAACCCCGTAGTAAGCAATTGAATTCTTTTTTGAATGATAGGGATTTCATTTTCTTTTTTTTCACCGAGATACTGCGAGATATATGTTTTTGTCGTACCGGCAAATCCCCATACAGGAACAAAGGCAAGGAAATATATAGAACGAATATTTTGAGAAACTGTAAGCTCAAAAACACCTCTTTGTTCGAGCATAATAAAAAAAATGGTCCAAGTTCCTAGTGCAAGGCACCCTTGAAGCATAATTGGACTTGATATCTTTAGCAAATTCAACAAGGATTTAGTTTTGAAGAACCTGAAGCGAGTTAGAACATGTTCTTTATCATAACTGAAAAAACAAAGTATGGTTAGCATGCCTAATAAATCAGCACAAGCACTGGCTAAAGCAGCGCCTTTGACGCCCATTTCTGGTAATCCAAAATGACCAAAGATTAAACCGTAATCCAAGATAATATTTAGTGTTGCTGTTAGTATGGCAGAAATTAATACGGGAAATGTTTTGCCCTTTGCTAGAAAATAGGCCTGCATCATTAGAAATAGTCCAGAGGGAAAAATTGCCATAGCTCGGATTCCTATAAAATCACCTTGGAGTGACGCAATTTCAGGGTTTACAGAATAGGACTTGATCCAATCAGGAATGAAAAAGAACATGAGAACAAATAAAAGAACAGAGAGTATAAATTGAAAAATCAGTCCAGCACTAAATACCCGCCCTAATATATTTTGCTTGTTTTCTCCAATCCTCCTGGCCATAATGATTTGGGCCCCGTCTCCTACACCTACAAGCAGCATGTAAAAGGTGATGTATATGAGTCCTGCATTTCCTACAGCATCAAATGCAGCAGTTGAATATCGACTTATAAAGGAGGCGTCCGTAATTAATACGATTGATTGTACAAACCCAGAAAACATCATGGGTAATGCAATCTTAAGAATGGTCGAATATTTGTAATCTAAGCTCATAAAAACAGATCGCAAAATTAAGAGAATTCTTTTCTTTA
>Ga0315331_10004813_pt1 | contig 10144 bp, 17 predicted proteins | sample M160m34915metaG_FD_203456 | JGI IMG/M metagenome (GOLD analysis project Ga0315331, IMG submission 203456) | Ammonia-oxidizing marine archaeal communities from Monterey Bay, California, United States - M1 60m 34915 | ecosystem: Environmental > Aquatic > Marine > Intertidal zone | place: USA... | reverse complement strand
TAGATTACTACACCTACTGCAACAAGTAGAATACCAATCAATATATTGATTGACCAGACTACTTCAGACATATGCTTGTGCTGCAAGTCTTATTGCTAAACCTAAAGAAGTTCCCATGATGGTGATTCTACTCATCCACCACATGATCTCGTGCTTGTGCTTTGTTATTGTAGTCATGATACCATAGCATAGTCAATAAAATGAGGATGCTCCCTTAATCCAGGGACATCCTCTTTAGAATTCTGTATTGCATTATATGCGTCTGTCGCATACTCGCAAATTTCGTAATGATGCATTTGACTATCATGATAGCCAACTGTGTAATGCTGTTGCGTTAGGGGCATGATAATTTCAATCCCATATGTACTTGTATTTATTATACCATATGGGTATTATTACGCATGTATGTGTGGAGTCTCACACTACTCCCACTCAGTATTAAAACTAATTATTGTCCTATCCTTTTTCTTATTAACGATATATTCAGATCCATGCCTTAACCAACTTGGAAATAATAACAAATCACCCGTATTTGGTGGGAATCTCATTACCTGAGATGTATACTTAGAATTGCCAGTTACAGTTGAAGGATCAGAAAAATTAAAATTATTAAGTAGATTAGGATTTTCAAATACTGTAGGACTACTTAACTCACCTGCATTAATATAAAATACACCAGAGATTACACTACCAGAATGTATGTGATCTAATAGAAGACCACCAATATCCTGAATAGAAAACCAAGAATTAGTAATAGTTAATTTTTTAAATTTTATTTCTCTACAGTAGTCATCAATTTTTTCTTGTATAATATCACTTATACCCAATTCTTCAAGTATACTTTCTGAGTTATTAAAACATGACTTACCGTTTATTAAGGTGGAATCTTCACTAGTATCTTTAGTCTTTAATATATTAAATATATTATTCAATTCATTAAAAGAAAGAACATTAGTGAATTGCATTATCAATGTTGGAAATGCATCAACTTTAAAGGAATTATATGATTTCATTCACTATGATACCTTGTTGTTTTCTGTGCCACCATGACTATTTACATAATCCATATAATTAAATCCTGAACCTGGTGGGTAAATGTATTTACCATTCTCATCGAAGTTGGGTAACTTTGCCCTATCCTCTGCTGTTGGGAATGGTTTCCTCTTTCTTATCCCTGCTCTAATCTCATTACCTATCCTTCTTCTGGTTACATTACCAGACTCACCTGTCATCTCAGGCCAAGAAGATCCTAACATCTCCTTGATCATCTCTTTAGTGTAACCGTTAGGATGACTCACAGACTTCTCCTATTTGAACACCATAATCAATATCAGGTGGAATCACTAGTACATAACCAATACCACAATTAAATACTCTCCTCATCTCCTGTTCTTCTATCTCACCTGCTTTCTGTATCTTATTAAAAATTTCTGGTCTTTCCCACGAACTCCAATCTATCTGTGCTTTTAATCCTTTAGGAATAACCCTAGATACATTTTCTTCTAGTCCACCACCAGTGATATGTGCCATACCTACTATAGGATACTCTTGTAATAATACTTCTATTTGTCTTGCATAGATTGTAGTAGGAGTAAGTAACTCAGGAGTATCTGCCCATGCTATCTTATGTCTCCATAACATTTCATTGATCAAACTATACCCATTACTATGAATACCACTACTAGGTAAACCAATAATTTTATCTCCCTTCTTAATAAGACTACCGTCTATAACTTCACCCTTCTCAACAATACCAGTACAAAAACCAGCAAGATCGATATCATCACCGTAGTTAGGTGGAGGTGCAGTTCTAGTATGTTCAGCAGTCTCTCCTCCCAACAAATCTATACTTGCTATTTGACATCCCTTAAGAATACCTTCTAGTATATCATCCACAATAGGAGTTAACTTACCAGTAGAAATATAGTCTAAGAAGTATAAAGGTTTAGCACCACATGTGATTACATCATTAACACACATGGCAACAAGATCAATTCCTATAGTAGTAAAGTCTCTAGAAATCTTACAAATATTAATCTTAGTACCAACACCATCAGCACCAGATACTAAAACAGGTTCCTCATAACCAGAAGGAACCTTCATCATACCATTGAATCCACCGATGGCAGGTGCTTTTTTCTTTAGTCTTTCAACAAGAGCATTACCTGCTTCAATATCTACATTATATTTCACTTAACAATCTGCCAAGTTAGGGTGTTCACCAGTAGCATAGTATGCTGCTGCATTATCACCTGCTTCTTCGCAAGTGTATGATCCTGCATTACCTGTATTCATAAAGGAGTATGCATCTAGACCATATCCACCGCCTCCACCTCCATTATTCATTCCAAGACCGCACCCCATCAAGAGAAGGGGTGTTAAGAGTAGTAAATGTTTCATTTGTTGTCGTTGTAATTGATTACTATGTTGCATCTCTTTGGTTGATCACTACAGGTAGTAGAATTGTGTGGTTTGGATGTATCAAAGAAGATCATCCTGTTAGCAACACTTTCAATCTTAGTTCCGTCTTCCATCTTAGTATAACCATTACATGTATTCAAACATAGTAATGCACCTTTGTGAGGGTAATCATAGTCAGTATGTGTGAGATGCTCATATACTTGACTTGTAGCAGGAAAGCAATTAACTTTCATCCTAATGATATCGATGTTCGGGAATCCTTTCTGGAAATATTTCCACATTGGTTCATGTAAATATGAAACCATATCCTCATCTTGGTCAGTTAAGACTAGGTTATGTGTGAAGTAATGATTGTAAGTGACATCATCCTCATTAGTGTTGGGTAGTGACACATTCTTCATATGAAACCATGGAAAATTCCAACCTAGAATGAATTCAGCAAGTTCATTGAATTCATCAATTGGCAACCAATCATCATGTACTTGGAACATATGTTCACCAGGGTTGTAATTTATTTAGACCAGATTTAACTAGGTCATTTTCTATAATAACCTTAGTTTTCTCTGCAATATCATCCAAGATATTAACATCAAGACCTGCGAATGGTGGAATGATACCAAGTATGCGAAGTAATCCATCTACAAATAGTGCGAGTGCTGTGAAACCAAGTATCATACTAATGATTGTTGCTTCTCTATTATGCTTTGCCATCGATGCTTCGTCAATGGCACGTGCTTCTTCTACAGCAGCACGGATCAAAAGATCTACTTCTTCTTTGGTATAGCAAAGATGAGGGAGGATCTTTTTGATTGCCTCTTCAGTCATTGTATCAGTCTGAACTGTTCTATTATCTATTATATCACATCATTTCATGAATGTGTGTTGATGGGCGTTCCCCCATCTTCGCTTTCTTATCTCTGTCCAGCTCATACAACTTATTCATCATCTTTTGCTTCTTTTCAATGTCGTCAAGTTTCTTTTGAACGTCTTTAATTTCAGACTCAATCGATCTGTCGGTCATTTAAATTTTAAAATGCTTCTCTCAAACCTCCCCACAAAAGAAGAGTACAGTAGGTTGTTGATTTGAGTAGAAGTATTTATACTTTTACTTTACTGTACCTGGGTGACCATCAACAGTATACCATCCAGTTGCAATATATTTAGTTTGAGTTTCACTGATAACTCCTTTATGTGTGTGAGTAAAAAATGCTGGCCAAATGACTAATCTTCCTTCCTTTGCCTCAAGAGTTTTATCATAAGAACTAAAATATGTTCCACCTTCATCAGTAACAGTATTCAAATATATCATCCATGCCATCACCCTGTGTGAAGTAGCTATGTTGCAATTTTCGCAATGTAAGGCATGATAACCATCACCTGGATCATATTTCTGTATATTATATTGATCATAAACATTCCAAGGATCGATGAGATCTACACTAGGGTATGATTCACGATAAGAACGGGTATGTTTAATTAAAGCATCTCTAATAATTATATCTACAAAGGTATTATTAGTGAATAGAGTTTTATAAGGATCTAGTTCCCAATCACACTTAACTTCTGTATCTACTTTACCAGTACCATCTTCATACATAACTGTTCCTCTTCTTTTTGAATGAGGAAATTCAGTTTCAAACCATTTAATTATCTCTTTGCAATTATAAGAAGAAACTGCATTATCATATATTCCAATAAAATCAGGATTAGACATAACGAAAAATAGAAGTAGTTATATAATTATTAGTCTTTAGATGCTGCTTTTTTCTTTTTGTCGTCCTGCTTTTTCAAGTAACTCTTAAGTTGCTTTAACTTAATTTTACGCATCATATCAGAACGCTTGCTGATATGTGGAGGATTAGTTTTTTCAATCGCTTTGATTGCCATATCACCAATACCTTCATCAACTTGAAGTTCTTCTTTCTTCATATTGCTTGCTAAATTCTTTTCTGCTTTATCCTTTCTTTTTGCTTTAGCAGCTTTGATTTTATCAACCTCTCTAAAGTATGCAGCTTGCTCAGGATTTTCTCTTCTATTCTTTTCTCTTGCTTGATCTTCTCTATACTTCTTAGCACGAGCGTATCCAGAAGCACTGATCTTTTCATCAACCAGTTCTGACTCTTCACTGACTGCTTTCTTAACTTTACCAGCAAACTTAACAGTACCACTAACACCTTTCTTAAATCCTTTTGCGAATTCCTTCACACGCTTCTCTGGTACTTTACCTGCTGCTCTTGCCTTGTTGTGTCTCTCAACACCCTTCTTAACAGCATCACCCACTCTACCTAACAATCCTTTCTTAGAAGTTGGTTTTGCTGGTTGAGTTTTCTTAGCAGTTTTAACTGCCTTCTCTACCTTCTTAACTGTTGCTGCTTTCTTCTTAGGTGCTGCTTTTGGTTTCCTTACAGTAACCTTAGCAACTGCTTTCTTCTTAGCAGTTTTGCCTTCTGGTGCTTCTTCATCACCATAATTACGTTTGGCAGCAGCAGTGTTAGCATACTCACCTTTACCTGCTTTCTTTCTTGCTGCATCACCAGCATCAACCTTTGCCTTTACCTTCTCATATGAAGGTGCTTTAGCAGTTGCTTTTCTTGCTGACCTCTCTTCATTAAGTTCTTCAATAGGATCAATAACAAAATCTACAAAATCTTCTAGTCCAACTTCATCGATGATCTGATCAAGACCCTCCTCATTGATACCTTCTGAAAAGAAATATTCAGAAGCAATTTCTACAGCAGAATCAATCCACTCTTCAGTTAGATCAACACTTTCGTTTGCGAATGCTTTTTTCATTTTAGCTAATGCGTCTCCTTGTAAATGTGGGGGTAATTTGGATTCTCTTTTCTTGTCTGCTTTCTTTTTAGCATCACCAAGTTTACTATGTTCTATTTCTGGTTGCCATCCTTTTCCTTCTTCCACTTTTGCACCTCTTACTTTTTTCTCACCACGTTTAGACCAATGAACACCCTTTCTTAATTGAGATTGTCCTCCTTGGTTCCAACCAACCTTACCAAATTTACGTTCGTTACGATCCTTTTCTTTTCCAGCACTACTCATTACACCGTGCTTTACGGTATCAACTTTTGCTTCATCTACAACTTCTTCTTTAGTCACAGTTGCTTTACCACCTTTACCCTTAATACTATCAGCAAACTTTTTAGCATCCTTCTCATCCTTATATGAGAACTGAGATGGTTTACCTTCTTCACCCTTATCCTTAGCAAGGACTCTATACGCTTCTTTTCTCAAACCTAAACGACCCAAGAGAGATTTTTTCTTAGGTGTAGACTTTTTATATCCATGACGTTTAGCATAATCCATATATGATTCACCCGACTTTCTCTTTTTAGGATCAGATTTTGGTTTAGATGCAGCAGCACGGTCTTCACGAGCACGTTGATTTGCACCAGGACCACCCAACTTCTTATCCTTCTCTGGATCAGGATGCCAATGGTCACCCCTTTCATTGATAGTCGATTTCATGTTATCCATAATGGTATGATGGTTTGTTGGTTTTACCTAGTTTTCCTTTTCTAACTTTCGTTCCAGAAGTTTCTCCCTGTCCAGAAGGATTCTTTCCTGGTTTTGCCTTTCCTACACTTATAGACTTAGAAGGTTTCTTTGATTCAGTATCATGTAGTTTAGCAGATTTACCTGCCTTCTTAGTGATAACTGATTCCTGTCCATGTTTGCGACCCAATCGTCGCATAACTTTACCAAAGCGACGCTTACTCATTCCCTTACCTGGAGAGGTTTGGTATGAGACTTCACGTCCAGTTCCTTCACCTGATGAATATTTATATTCTCCGACTCCTTTCTTGTAACCAATACCCTTTTTCTTGAGATCTTTCTCAAGGTTTTTCCTACCCGATCTGTTTTTCTTTTCATCGGTTCCCCGATCAGCAGAAATATTTCCAGTAGTTTTAGACTTTGCTTTTGAAAGCATCCTTGAAGTAGGATTACCTTCAACCAAGTTTATGAAATCTTTGTAATACATAACTTTCAGATTATCTTTTAGTGCCATTTTATTAGCAGTTTTATGCATGACTTCCTTATCACGTTTGCCGTATAACTTAGACCAACGTCTTTTACCCTTCATCATACCTCTAATGTATTTCTTAGCGGTTTGATTAATTGCGGGTGGAATATCAGACTTAAAACCTTCAGCCATTTAACCGCCTACTACTTGTACTTCTTCTACGATAACTACATTTGTTGCAGCAGTAATCTTAACAGCACGTAGAATTCTTGCCTTAGGACCAGATGCCCAAGTATAATCAGCACTTGCTGAAGAAGAATCTACATCAGTAGTTAGTACATTAGTAGTTGAGATTGCAGTAATCTTTTTACCAACAGTACCAGCAGATAAGAAATTGGAATCGATGCCAGGAGAAGTGCTGTCATCTACAACTGCAATATAATCTCCCACAGAAAATGGATGATTAGCAGAGGTATCATACAAATGCTCACCAACCCAATAGTCAGCAGTTGCATCATCAACTCCTTTAACTATTTTTGCTTGACCAGGCTTACCACCCTTGATAAGAATGAATTCGTTTTGAACTAGAGTTATTGCAGCACCACCATTAAAAGAAACAGTAGCAGCACCTGCTGTAGAACCAACTCTATAATATCCTGTTTGTACCGTTTGATATTCAGAAGCACCAGCGGCTACCGAATTAGTACTTAATACATTGAGAACTGTCATGTTTTGTTATTTCGTGTCAGTAGTATTTATCTCCTTTTGTTTCTTTAACATTTTCTGGAGATCAGCAGTGCTACCAATGAACATAGTATTGTTTACAGTAGATGGTGAATTCTTTTTATCTTCAGCATCTAACTCCTTCATTTTCTTTTGTAAGTCAATGAGTTTGTCAGCAGTATCTGCTACACTTTTAATCGTTGTCGCAGCAACCTCATAAGCTCTAGGATGATCGCTTGCTCTCGCAACGTCAAGTATTCCATCTACTGCCTCCTGTCCTTTCATCACTAACATATGTAACGCAGCACGAGAAGTCTCATAGTCTTGCTTTACATCACCTTCTTCAGATTTTTTCAATGAAGGTTTTACTTTCTCAACATGCTTTTCGAGTTCAGTAGGTTCTGCACCAAAAGCATTATCGAGACCATCAAAAGGATTTGTCATGTTATTGTCTCGTCAGCACCACTTGTAGGATTACGTTTCTTCATATCTGTAAAGTCTTCATCAACAACACCGAATCCAAAATCATCATCAGCATCTGCTGAAATAGGATCTGGTTGAATTGTATAACGAACTTCTCTTGGTGCAGAAGTTGTGTTTGTATCTGTATAGTAATCTGTAATAACTTTTTTGATAGTCTTGGAATCTGTAATAGGACCGTATAGATAAGTTTTTACAGTAAATTGTAGAGTGTAAATAATTGCTCTACGAGTCTGGAAATTATTTTCGTAATCATCTTGATAGTCAACACTGTTTAAAACAACAGGAACATCCTTTGTTTCATTTACATCAGGAACTAACTTAACTGCTAGATTGAAATGTGGTTGAAAGAAAGGAAGAATCTGTTCAAGGATCTGGAGACCATCTTCCTGATTCTTAGAAATGATTGCTAATTCAAATGAAAGATTATAAGGAACAGGCATATATGCTGTCTTATTCTCGTCACCATCTTTAGGAAATTTAATTTTTTGAGTTGGAGAAACTTTTCTCTGTGCATCATATTGAATACCATTAATCTCAAAAGAGATTCTTGGTAAAGTAATCTGTACCCTTTTATTAGTAGGATCGGGTACTTGATCCAATCTTGCTAAGAATTTTTCTTTTGGACCATAAGCCAGAGGAACTTTCTGTACCTCAGTTGAACGACGAAGTTCAATATTGTTGAACAACGTACCAAACGCTACAACGGTTCTTCTAAAAATTTCGTGATATGAATATGTGCCTAACATCAGATTGTAGTGTCAGTAGTGGAACCAATTGAACCGAAGGGATTACCTTCTGTAAAATCTATAATATCGTCATCAGCAGTTTCAAAACCGAAGTTTGTATCGATGCTGTCAGCGGTATTAACGTTATTTAGTGTGTTATAAGATGCGGATGTCCAGGCAGCACCAGAAGTTTGTCCAGTTACAGTTTCTGGAATAGTAAATATACCAGACCTGTTGTACACTTGTAGTTGTCTATCCGTAGCATTCCATGCTTTAACTTCCGCAGTTACATTGGATGTACCACCAGCAACTACCTCACCAACTGTGAATGTACCAGTACCACCAGCAGCAAAGTTGACTGTAATAGCATTAGCAAATGCTGCTTCAATACCATCAATCTCTGCAACTCCAGTATCGAGTGCCTCGTCTGCATACTGGAAGAGTTCACACTGACATTCCCAAACAAAACCTTTTCCTAACTGATAGAATGGTCTTTCTGCCTCAACAAACTGAATCTCAAATAAATGCTTAGTAGCAGGAAACCAAATTAAATCACCTTCATTAGGACGACCCTCAACATTCAATACTGCATTATCATCTACAGCAGATGTAAACTTTTCTCTAGAGAAAACAAAAGTTGTTTTGTCTTCAATACGAACACCAAACTTACTTAATAATTCTCCTTGTCCTTCCCATCCCTCTACATTATTAACATATGCTCTAACTTGTAATGCTTGTGTAAATCTACTATTCTCAACTTCACCCAAAATAGTGTCTCTATTGACATATGTTCTAGGCATGTAATAGATATCTTGACCGTAGATTTCAATACTCTCTACAATTAAATTTTCTATAAAAGTTTGTTCTTGAGCAGAACCATTTGCTTTTAGAAGATTTGTATGATCTCTAAAAACAAAATCTGATGCTGGAGTATTAGTAAATGGCATATTATCCTACTAGATCCAAAGGTGGAAGTTCATATGTATCACGAAGAGTGGTTTCAAGATCTTTCTTAAACGTACTCGCATCCTCAAGTATTTGACGACCATTAAGTGTAACACCACCTAACATCTGAATACCATCATACTTACTTAAATTACGACCCCACTGTTGTTGGAATAATGACTCAACATAATCTTTCAACCAGTTGTCATTATACATCGCAGTGTAAGTTTCAGGATCTTGACGCATATGCGTTTCAACTAGAAGAAAATCACCTGCTTCTAATTCATCCCAATCAAAATCAAGATATAATCTTCCTTGCATTTCATTAAATCTAGTCCTACGACTATTACTATTATTAGTAATCCAATCCAACGTCTCAAGATATTGAGAAGTCATATAATAATGAAGAATTTTACCATGGGTCATATTGTAAATATCATTCAAGAAAATTTGATATTTAATATTAAAAATATTTCCAGGAACAACACTAGACGCACCAATTTGACTATAAACCTTATTAATACTTAATACACCAGGTGGAAGATCTACATATTCATTGTTTTCATACCAAGCAGTAGAACCAAGTTGAGTACTTGATTGTGCAGCTGTCTTGATAGCTTCAGTAACTTCTATTTTAATAAAAGTTTTGTAACTACCATTATAATGATACTCTTGGTAGTAGTCAATCGCCTCTTCAATTAGATCATCGAGTTGCGTTGTAGCAACGTTGATGTCAATCGTTGGATATCCCAAACGACGAAGAGCATAATCTCTTAGTTCGGTTTTAGTTGCGGGTCTAGTTGCTGACATGGGTTATCAGGAGAATGAAGATATAGTTAGTGTAGTAACATCATTTGCACTGACGACT
>Ga0315331_10004811_pt1 | contig 10145 bp, 9 predicted proteins | sample M160m34915metaG_FD_203456 | JGI IMG/M metagenome (GOLD analysis project Ga0315331, IMG submission 203456) | Ammonia-oxidizing marine archaeal communities from Monterey Bay, California, United States - M1 60m 34915 | ecosystem: Environmental > Aquatic > Marine > Intertidal zone | place: USA... | reverse complement strand
CTCCGTTTCCTCCCGACGCAGCACACGGACTTCGCCTATTCGGTCCTCGCCGAAGAGTGGGGTTTCGTCGGCAGCGTCTTCGTTTTAGGTACCTATCTGGCGATGCTCTTGTGGGGCCTTTGGATCGCGCGGAACTCGCGGGATGGCTTCGGTGCCATGCTTGCGGTGGGGCTTGTTGGGACGCTCTTCTGGCCGGCGGTCATCAACGTGGCGATGGTGCTGGGGCTGGCTCCGGTCATCGGTGTGCCGCTGCCGCTTTTCAGCTACGGGGGGTCGGCGTTGGTAACGAGTTGCCTGGCGCTTGGTTTGCTCCTGTCCATCTCGATGCGGCGCTACGTCTTCTGACGACACGAGCGGAGTCGCGCTAGCTTTTTGTCATGGATGGGATGGCCGCCAATTTGCGCTCCGACCGCAGCGCGAGAGCGGGCGCGTTCTTCGACATGGACAAGACCCTGATCGCCGAGAACTCGGGGTCGGTCTACATGAAGGCGCGATACGCAAGGGGTGACGTGAGTCGCCTCGAACTCCTCCGTGGCCTCGCCGATTACCTCCGATATAAGGCAGGAGCGCTGGACCTGCTTGGCTGGACCCGCGAGGCGATGAAGGAGTTCGCGGGGACAGACGAGTCAGCGCTCGCCGCGGATGCACGCGCGCTCTTTCATGAGGCCATCGAGGAGTTGATCTACCCCGAGGCGGTCAACCTGGTGAAGGGCCACCTGGCGCAGGGGCATGTTGTCGCGATCGTCTCGGGGTCGACGCGCTACCTCGTCGAGCCACTGGCGGAGAGCCTGGGTGTCGAGCATGCCCTGTGTACGTCGTTGGAGGTCGAGGACGGCGTCCTCACGGGGCGCGTCGTCGAGCCCATTTGCTTCGAGGAGGGAAAAGTCTTCTGGTTGCGGGAGTTCATCGCGACGCATCACGTCGACCTCGCGCGGAGTTACTTCTATACGGACTCGGTCACCGACCTGCCGCTGCTGGAGTTGGTCGGGCACCCGGTCGCGGTGAATCCGGACCCGCGCCTATACGGTGTCGCGATCTGGCGTCGCTGGCCCGTTCGGATCTTCTCCTCTCCCTCCGGCGCGGCCGGCTGACGCGTCAGCGCCCCTCGCCCTAGACCAGCCCGAGCAGCCGGCCGGTGTTCTCCCGCATGACCTGGTGGAGCGTCTCGCTCGAGGGGTTGGCGCCCAAGAGGTCGACGAAGCGCGCGGGCTCGGCGATTCCCTCGGGGTGGGGAAAGTCGGAGCCAAACAGCACGTTGTCCGGGCCGAGCGTTTCGAGCAAGCGCGGCACGTCGTCTTCGGGGTATGGGGTGAGGTAGCAGTGCCGCTTGAAGATGTCGCTGGGTCGTCCGCGCGGTCGCCCGGCGTGCCAGTGCCCGTACCGAGCCATCCCCTTCTTCTTGTCCATGAGGCTTAGCAGGTACTCGACCCAGCCCGCCCCGTTCTCGATCGACATCACGGAGAGGCCGGGGAAGCGGGTAAACAGGTTGTTGAAGATCAGGGAGCCGATCGTCTCCATGATCGGTCGGTCGCCATGGCAGAAGCTCCACTGGAAGGCGGACTGCTCTCGAACGGGTGGGGAAGACGGCTCGCCCCAGTGATGGGAGAGCAACTGGTTGTACCCGGAGTCGGCGAGATGGAAGGCGACGGGTACGCCTGCTTCCTGGATCCGCGCCCAGAACGGGTCGTAGTGGACATCCCCTGGCGATCGGCCCGCGACCGGTCCAGCGCGCAGGTGGACCAGCCGCGCGCCCAGTGCGAGGACGCGCTCGAGCTCATCGATGGCTTGGTCGAGGTCGAGGAGGGAGAGCAGGGGCGGGGCGAAGATTCGATCCTGATAGGCGTATCCCCATTCGTCCTCGAGCCATCGGTTGAAAGAACGCAGCGTCGCATAGCTGAGGTCAACGTCGTCTACGATCGACTGTTCGACCACGACCGCAAGTGTGGGCAGCATGATTGCGGCCTCGAGCCCCTGGGAATTCATGAGCGAGAGTCGTGCGTCGCGGTCCTGATACCCGGCGAGCATGTTTTCGCGGGAGTAGGAGTCCTTCCAGTCGACGTTTCCGCGGTTGTGAAGGATCTCTACGAGGGAGCCTGGGCGATTCGTCTTTTCGTACTTCGGGTCGAAGTAGGTCCAGGGCTCTCCCTTGACGAAGACATCGAACTCGCCGTCCGGGCGTCGTTCGGCGCGCAAGGTGCGTTCTCGGTACTCCGATTCGATATGTCGCGTGAAGCAGTCTGGTGTCTCGTAGTAGTGGTTGTCCGCGTCGATCATTCGGTAGGGAAGTGTCAAGTCAGCCTCTTCTCGGCCGTGCGGTCAGCCGTCGGATCGGATAGGCGAAGCGCCATTATGCCACCCTCGCGTCTCCGCTAGGGTCTCGCTTCGTGACCCAACCCCATTGGACCCTCCTGGCGACCGTCTTCGCAGCGCAAGCCATTGGCGTCGGTGTGACCTTCGGCGCGTTCACCGTGTTCGTAGACCCGATCGTCAACGAGTTCGACTCGTCTCGTGGTGTCGTGAGCGCGGGGATCGGGTTGATGGCGTTGATGATTGGCGTCATGGGTCCCGTGTGGGGCCCCTGGATCGACGCTGGAGCGTTCCGGCGGATGATGGTGGGCGGCGCCGCGACGTTGTCGGCTTCCTTGCTGGCGGCTTCGTTCGCGCCGTCGCTTCCCGCCCTTGCGTTTTTATGCGCTCTTGCCGGGACCGTCGCGCCGCTGATAGGACCCTTGATCGGGTCCTCCCTGATCGGCAAGGTCTTCGTCGAGGCGCGTGGACGATCACTCGGGATCGCGAGCATGGGCCCCCCGGCGGGGACCTTTCTCTTCGCGATCTTGGGGGGTGAGTGGATCGTCGAGTTCGGGTGGCGAACGGCGCTGCGGGGGTTCGGCGTGGTGGCGGGGCTACTCGTTCCGGTCCTGTTCTTTGTGATCCCGAAGCAGGTGTCGCGGTTGGTCCCTGCTTCGCAGCAGGTCCGCTGGACCCGCTCGCGCTTGCTCCGCGCGCGCAGCTTCCTCACCGGGGCGGTCGCGATGGGCATCGCAGCTGGGCTCAGTCTGGGCTGGGGCTCCCAGGTCGTGCCGTTCGTCTCCGACCTGGGCCATGGTTTCGAGGCGTCCGCTTTCGTCGCCGCGGTGGGGGGCGGGACGGGGATCGTGGGGACGCTGCTCTTCGGTTTCCTGGCGGACCGATGGAGCGCCCGTTGGCTCTTCCTGACCGTGATTGTGGTTCAGGCGGGCAGCTTCTGCGTCTATCTCTCGGCGCCCGCGTATCCTGTCTTGTTGGCGGCCGCGGCGTTGTCAGGCATCTGTGGTGGGAGCTTCGCGACCTTGTACGCGATGTTGCTGACCGAGCGCTTCGGCGCGGCGGAGCTCGGGCAGACTCTCGGGCTGACGAACGTGTTCGTGTTGCCCTTCGCGAGCCTCTCCCCTGTGTTCGCGGGGACGTTGCGTGACAGCTCGGGGAGCTACGGGTTGCCCCTGGTGGTGCTCGCGGGGGGGATGCTCGTGGCGGCGTGTGCGCTGCTCGTCCCGTCTCCACGTGCGGTCAGTCCCGCAGCCGAGGAATGACCTGTTCTCCCACCAGGCGGATCGACTCGAGGACCATTTCGTGAGGGTCGTGCCAGCCGGCGCCTGGGGTCGTGACGACCTGGTCGAGGCCGATGTTCTGGTAGAGCCGGAGCGTCTCGTAGACCTCGTCCGGGGTCCCGACAGCCATCCCGTTCTCATGAAAGAACTCTGGGGTCGGGGCACCGATGGCCATCGGGCCTTGCAGCTCGGGGTCGACGGTGGCTTCTTTCACCATCTGGCGCAATCGGCTTTGTGAGATCGGCCGGGTTTCGTCCGCAAACTTTTCGAAGTTGTGTGGAATCGTGTCGAAGAACACCGTGAAGTGAGGGGCGATGGCGCCCATGCTCTTGGCATAGGTCTCTCGAGCGAGGTTGCCATCTTCCAGACACATCAATGGGCAGATCGCCATGATCTTGTTGTTGACCACGTCGCTGATTGGCTCGCAGCGGGTGGCAATCGTCTCCTTGTAGAGTTCCACGAGCGGCCGTAGTGCCTCTGGGGCGCTGAAGCTGAACATCGCGACCCCAATCCCCATCTTTGCCGCGGCTTCCACCGTCGCGGGGTTGGAGGCGGTCACCCAGAGCGGTGGATGCGGCTTGCTGATTGGCTTGGGGAGGATGCAGCGCTCGGGGACGGAGAAGTACTTGCCCTCATACGAATAGAGGTCGCGCGTCCACATCTTCGGGATCTGTCGGATCGACTCGTCCCACATCGCGCGGGTCTCTGCTGGATCGACCCCAAAGGTGTTGACCTCCGTCGACCCGCTCCCGCGGCCGGTCCCGAGCTCGATCCTCCCATTCGTCAAAATGTCGATGTAAGCGATCTGCTCGGCGACACGGACGGGGTGGTTGATCGGGGGGCACAAGTTGAAGATGCCGGTCACGAGCCGGATTCGCTCGGTCTTCATGCCGACCGCGAGGCACGAGAGATGTGACGCCGAGTTGTGGGAATATTCTTCGAGGCAGTGGTGCTCAGGGGCCCAGAAGTAGTCGAACCCAGCCCGGTCGGCCGCGATCCCGACCTCCAGGTCGCGACGGAGCCGTAAGGGCTCCTTGTCCTCCCACGGTCGTTCTCCGACAGATGCTCCTTGAAAGACGCCGATCTCCATCCTGTCTCCGATCGCTGGGGTTCTGCAGCTTGCGCTTAGTCCGCGGCGGGCCGAAAGACGACGAGCGTGTGGTCCTCGTCGACGTCTAGAAAGTCCACGACGAGGGCCATGCCGATCTCATATTGGTCGGGGTCGATACCGACCAGCTCGGTCGTCATACGAGGTCCCTCATCGAGCTCGACGGCGACCACCGGCCAGGGCGCTCGTTCGGCAAAATAGGGGAGGAGGGGCGGGTGGCAGAGCGTCCACGTATAGAGTGTGGCGCGTCCGCTTGCTTCGACCCACGCGGTCTCCGGCGCCCCACAGTGGCTGCATGACCGCTCCGGTGGGAACTGGACCTGGCTGCAGGTCGTGCAGCGCTGGAGCATCAACTTCTTGTTTTTTGCGGCTTTCCAGTAGGTCTCGGTGTGCGGTTCGAGAGCGGGCAGCGGGCGCTGCGCGAGCATCCCCGGGTGGTCCATGGCTTATTTCCCCAAGACGATTGCAGAGGTGGGTACGATCGAGGCTGCGGCAACGAGTGAAATCTCGGCGTCGGCGACCTGGTTGCTCGAAGTGCCGCGAATCTGTCGGACCCCTTCGAGGATCAGGTTGAATCCGTGGATGTAGGCCTCGGAAAGGCTCCCACCTGCGGTGTTGGTCGGCAGAGAGGCGTCGACGGAGTCGATGTTGCCATCGCAGACGAACTGGCCGGCCTCACCCCTCCCGCAGAACCCATAGGATTCGAGTCCGTAGAGGACGACCGGTGAAAACATGTCGTACATCTGCACGACGTCGACATCGCTCGGGCTGATGTCTGCCATCCGGTAGAGGTTTCGCGCGGCGATGTCGCCCGGCCATGTCCAGGGGTCTTCCCGGTACATGTTGGTCATGGGAACGTGCTGAGACGGAGCCCCCTGAGCCACGCCGCGAATGAGCGCCGGTGGCTGCGCGCAGTCGCGCGCGCGCGCTGCGCTCGTCACGACGACGGCGCAGGCACCGTCATTTTCGGGGCAGCACTCGAGGAGGTGCAGCGGGTCCGAGATCATTCGTGAGTTCATGACGTCTTCGACCGTGATCGGCTCGCGAAAGTAGGCGGCGGGGTTCTTGCTCGCGTAGCCGCGCTGGGCGACGGACACCCGGGCGAAGCACTCCTCGGGAGCGTTGAACTCGTGGAGATAGCGATTGGCAGTGAACGCGATGGTCTGGACCGGATTCACGAGCCCGTGGGGGGCCTGGAAAGCGTTCCAGCCGCCGATCGCCGAGGTCGTCTTGGCCCAGGGGCGCCCGCCCACGGCGCCGCGGTTGCGTGCTCGATAGGCGATCGCCACCTCGCAGAGCCCGCTCGCGACGGCGGTCGCCGCCTGGACGACCGGGCCGCACGCGGCGCCCCCGCCCCCCTCCGTGCCGGACCATGCGCTCAGGTGGTCGACTCCGAGGCGACGGCCGAGGTCGTTCGCGCCGCCGCTCTGCCCTTCGACATAGAAGATGCCGTCGACTTCCCGTGGCGCGATCCCCGCGTCCGCGAGCGCGGCGCGAGAGACCTCATAAGCGGTTTGGTCCTCTGTGCGACCGATCGTACGCACATATTCCGTATGTCCAATTCCAACGATGGCGGTGCGGTTTCGAATCATGGGTCGACATCCTACCAGCGCGGAGGGGTGGATCGGGGATCGAACCGTCGCCTGGGGGCTTCGGCGTTGGAAGTCACCATGCCGCACCTTCGCGATGATCGCCGTACACTGTTGTGGGACCGAACGAGCGAGGCGTTCGTGTTCCGGGAGCGCATCGTGTCTCAATCCCTCGCGGGGGACGAGTGATGGGACTGAAAGAGCGGGTCGCGATCGTGACCGGAGGCGGATCGGGGATCGGCGAGGCCATCGCGAAGCGGCTCGCGGCCGAGGGGGCGCAGGTCTGTGTGGTCGACTGGGACGCCATCGGGGGGCGCCGCGTGGTCGAAGAGATCGAAGCGGCCGAGGGCGCGGCGACCTTCGTCGAGGCGGACATCTCCACGGGCGAGGGGGCCGATCGGGCGGTCGAGGTGGCGCGATCGACCTGGGGGAGGCTCGATCTCCTGGTCAACAACGCGGGGGTCGCATATGCCGAGGGCGCGACGAGCTGGGATGACTCCGATGAAACGTGGGATCGGATCCTAGCGGTGAACCTCAAGGGGCACTTCCTCTGCGCGCGGCGGGCGATCCCCGAGCTCCTGAAGACTCGCGGCAATATCGTCAACATCGCCTCGGTGGCTGGGGAGATCACCTGCGCGGGGGTCCACTACAGCGCGTCGAAGGGGGGCGCGGTCAGCTTCACCAAGGCGCTCGCGTCCGAGTTGGCTCCCCTGGGCGTGAGGGTCAACGCGATCGGGCCGGGTTTGATGCGGACGCCGATGTCGATGGCCGGGACCGAGGATGAGAACGCGGCCCGCCTCCGTGACTTCGAGAGCAGGATCCCGCTGGGACGGGCGGGGTTGCCGGAAGACATCGCGGGGGTCGTCGTGTTCCTCGCGGGCGAGGACGCGGCGTACATCACCGGTCAGCACCTGTGTGTAGATGGCGGCTTCCTGGCGCAGAAGTAGTCGCCAGTCGCTAGTTGCTTCGCTGCGCGTATCGCCGGAGCTCGTCTCGAACATCGGGAGCGAGCCAGTAGAGCCCGATGATATTCGGGACACAGATGACGAAGACGAGCGCGTCCGAGAAGTCGAGCACCGCGTCGAGCCGGATGGTGCAGCCGAGCGCGACGAACAGGCAGAAGATCCCCATGAACGTCCGCTCCGCTCCTCGGCTCTCGCCGGCGAGGTAGGTGAAGCCCTTGAGGCCGTAGTAGGACCAGGAGATCATCGTCGAGAGCGCGAACAGTCCGGCCGCGATCGCGAGCGGGATGGGTGCCCAGGAGACGTTGCGTTCGAAAGCTGCCGAGGTGATCGCGATCCCGTCCAGCCCGCGCGCGAAGTCGGGCTCGTAGTAGGACGTGGTAATCACGACGAGGGCGGTCGTGGTGCAGATGACCACGGTGTCGATGAAGGGTTCGAGCAGGGCCACGTAGCCCTCTGTCGCGGGATACTCCGTGCGGACCGCAGCGTGTGCGATCGTGGCGGAGCCAATGCCGGCCTCATTCGAGAAGACGGCCCGCTGGAACCCGACGACCATGGCCCCGAGCGCGCCACCCGTCGCGCTCTCGAGGCTGAACGCCCCGTCGAGGATCACGGAGAGCGCGAATGGGATGGCCGAGGCGTTCATGACGAGCATGACGAAGGCGCTCGCGAGGTAGAGCGCGGCCATGAATGGGACGAGCTTCTCCGTGACCCGGGCGATGCTTCGGATCCCGCCGATGATGACGCTGCCCACGAGCGCTGCGAGCGCGAGGCCGACGAGCCACCCGCGCTGTGCGAACCAGCTGTCTTCTCCTCCGGTGATCCCGACCAGTTGTACGAACGCCTGGTTGGACTGGAACATGTTGCCGATGCCCAGGCAGCCGATCACGATCCCGGCCGCGTAGAACCGCCCGAGGCTGCGCCCGAGGCGGGGCCAGCCCCGCGCTGTGAGGCCGCGCTCGAGGTAGTACATGGGGCCTCCTGAGACGGTCCCATCCTCCCGCTCCGATCGGTACTTCACGCCCAGCGTGCACTCGGCGAGCTTGGAAGACATCCCGAGGATGCCGGCCACGAGCATCCAGAAGGTCGCACCCGGTCCCCCGATCGAGATCGCGACGGCGACCCCGCCGATGTTGCCAATTCCGACGGTCCCCGAGACGGCCGTAGCGAGCGCCTGGAAGTGGGAGACCTCTCCGCGAGCCTCCTCGGGCTCGCTCGATGGCCTCAGGAGCTGGAGCGCTTGTCCGAACCCCCGGATGAAGATGAAACGGAAGTACACCGTGCAAAAGACGGCGGCGGCTGCGAGCCACAACACCACGAGCGGCAGTTGCGTCCCAAGGAACGGGACACTGAAGAAGACCGCGTCGGAGAGGGCGTCCGCCAGGGGCCGGATCGCGGCGTCGATTCGGGCGTCGATTCCATCCATGACCGGATCCTATCCCGCGCAGTGCGCGTCGGCGCGAGGGAGCTCCCCGAGACGGGTTGTGGCTGGGGGCGGTCCTGGGACGCGGCGGTTCACGCCACGCTCCTTCGCGCCGTGCCGTCACTCGGTGCGTTCAGCGCGGCGAGGTGTTCGGTTTGATTGAATGCGGCCAGACTCCATACGGCGCCGTCGCCGAGCTGCGCGGTGTGGAGCCGGGCGATACCGGTCCAACCGATCGAGAAGCGCAGCGGTGTCCAGGGGTTCGGTGAGAGGCCGAGCAGGTGAGCGGTGAGGACCGAGATGGTCCCCTCGTGGGCGACGACGAGGATCCGCGCGTCCCAGTCGGCGACGTGCCAGAGACGGTGTTCCGCGTCCTCGCTCGTTTGCATCCGGTGTTCTCGCTCGAGCAAGGCGTCGATCCCGCCCGACACGCGTTCATAGAAGCGTCGGAAGCTCTCTCCGCCTTCGTACCCGTTCCACCACGCTTCCGGCGGTCGAAGCCGCCCCCCGCGGAAGAAGGCCTGTACCTGCTCGGGCGTGTGCCCCTCGAGGGAGGGCAACTCGAGCTCGCGGAGCCAGGGGAGCACCTCGGGCTCGAGGCCGAGGGCCTCGGCGATGGGCGCCGCGGTCTCCCGCGTACGTTGCAGGGGGCTGACGTAGAGCGCATCGTACGACTCACCCCGGAGGCGCTCGGCTGTGCAGCGGCTCTGTTCGAACCCGAGCGCTGTCAACGTTGGCTCGTCGACGGCGGAGCCGCCGGGTTCCCAGTCGGGCTGGGCATGCCGCACGAGTGTGATCTCCACGTCTTCTCCTTGATACCTGCCCCGATCGCGTAGGAGCATCGCGCGAGACTAATACGCGCCGCGTCTCTCTGACAGCCGGGAGATCGGAAAGGCCGTTGGGAACGACTGCGGTCGGGCGGGCGGGCGGCTAGCCTTGGGCTGGCGATGCACGCACTGGAAGCTTTCCACCCGGCCGTTCGCACATGGTTCGAGCGCCGCTTCCCCGAAGGGCCGACGGAGCCTCAGGAACGCGGCTGGCCGAAGATCGCCGAGGGCAGAGACACTCTGATCGCGGCGCCAACGGGCACAGGGAAGACGCTGTCGGCTTTCCTGGTGTGCATCGACCGCTTGTTTCGAGCAGGAGAGCGCTTCGAACTCCGCCCCGATGGCCAGGAGCCCGCGGAGGCTTCGATCCAGGTCGTCTACGTCTCGCCGCTCAAGGCGCTCGCGGCCGATATCCACACGAACCTCGAGCGACCCTTGGCGGAGATTCGGGAGGTCGCCGTCGAGCTGGGGATGGCGGCGCCGGAGCTTCGCGTCGCGCTGCGAACGGGTGACACGACCGCGGCTGCGCGCGCAGCGATCGTCAAACGTCCGCCGCACCTCATTGTGACGACCCCGGAGTCGCTCTACTTGATGCTCACGGCGGAGCGGAGCCGTGAGGTGCTACGCGGCGTCCGGACCGTGATCGTGG
>Ga0315331_10004803_pt1 | contig 10150 bp, 5 predicted proteins | sample M160m34915metaG_FD_203456 | JGI IMG/M metagenome (GOLD analysis project Ga0315331, IMG submission 203456) | Ammonia-oxidizing marine archaeal communities from Monterey Bay, California, United States - M1 60m 34915 | ecosystem: Environmental > Aquatic > Marine > Intertidal zone | place: USA... | reverse complement strand
GGCACCGGAGCGACCTCGGACCAAAAGAGTGATGACGGCTCAAGCATCAGCATCAAACCAGCAGTGAGTTCCGGCGGCGGTCGTAAGCCCGCACCCGAACTAAAGCGCACCAGCGCCCCCGACAGCAGCAACGAGCCCCAGGGGCTGCGCGGGACCGCGGTCAACGCAAACGGCCGGCCATTGATGGGCGTAAGCGTCTATCTCGTCGAAAGCGCCAGTAACGACCCGATGCTGCTGCACCTAGTCAACGAGCAGCCGCACCTACTAACTCCGATGGCTAGCGACGAAACCGCCCAAGATGGCTCCTTCGCAGTCGGCTTGGCAGTCGCACAGGACAAGACCTACGACCTATTCCTACTCTCTCCGCGCCACGCAACGGTGCGGATGACAGGGCTACGATTACTGCCTAACTCATGGCACGACCTCGGTGATCTCGTGCTGCGCACCGGCACAACGATTCGCGGTCGCGTCACAGTAAAAGGGCAACTCGGCATGCCAGTGCCACACGCAACCGTAAAGGTATCGAGTGGCGGCGCATTCGCCGATGCGGCGTTGCGCGCCCTACCTGGAGACTCCGGCGAACAAATCGCCAACGTCAATGCAAACGGCGAATACGAACTAAGAAACGCGCCTGCGAGCGGCCTCATTCTCATGACCGCACTCGCCCCCGGATTCGCGCGCATGGTCAAGCACGACATCGAACTCAACAGCTTTGGTCCGTTGCAAGTCGACTTCGCACTGTCCCCAGGTAAGACCATCGCCGGACAAGTCCGAACGAAGACCGGCCTCGCAATCGTAAACGCCCGAATTGAAGCTTGGCCTCAACAGACCAATCAGCCCCCCTTGGTCACGTTTAGCGATGAACGTGGATCGTTCTTACTGCAAGGGGCGCAAAGCCAAGCTCACACAGTCAAGGCGACGGCTGCCGGGTTCGCCGCGACAGAGCAAACCGAAGTCACACCTGGCCAAGCGGTACACCTAACCATGGTGCCGCAGAATCGGATCCACGTAACCGCACTAGCCCCGAACGGACGCGTGCTGCGCAACTTCCGCGTCGGCTTGCGCCGGTTCTTCCCCAAGGACCACAAGGCGCCACTCGACGCGCAGGCGTTAGCAAACGGCACCCTAGGTTCAATCCATGAAGTGCGCGATCTGCGAGTGCGACTTGACGGCAACACGGATTACGCCGTGATCCACAACGTGCCCGACGGCACCTATGTCTGTGAAGTGCAGGCCGAGAAGTTTGCCAAGAGCTTCTCCCTCCCCATCCGGTTTCAGGCTCCTCAACTACCCGAATCGACACCGGGAACGCCCAAACAACAACAACCAGGCAGCCTCAAACGCCTCGAAGTCACCGTGACCAACGGCTGCAACCTGCGCGGTCAGGTCCTCGACAGCCAGGGCGCGCCGCTGGCAGGCGCCACGGTGACCACGCAGAGTCCGGGGACGATGCCCGACAGCCCGATGCTGCGCATGATGGATCGCTGGGTGCCAAAGCGCATTACGCAACAAACCCAGACAACGGACAACAACGGCTACTTTCGGTTCGAGCGTATGGCTCTCAGCACCTACCAATTACAAATCGACCATCCGCAAGCATGCCGCACCTTCGTCCGGTCAATTGACGGTAAACAGCCATCAAACATAGTGTTAGGATCGACGCGAATGCGCCACGGGAGCCTCATCACGGGCATCGCCACCTCGCAAGGACGTATCGCGGGACAGATAAAGGTAGTCCTCACCACCCCACCGGCCATTCCTGCCGATAAGTCCATCCGTCTAGAAACTGTAACGGATGGGGAAGGTCGCTACCTCTTCACTCGTCGTATACCACCGGGCAGCTATGAACTGCGTGCAGCAGTTGTCGGCGCCGCCTCACCTGACTCAGAGATCTTCCAACAGCTATTGCAGCTCAAGCGGTCGTCGACCATTTTCACCGTGCCCACAGGGCAAGATGTCGTGGAACACAACCTGAATGTGCCCGCCGCAAACTGAAACCCGCCTTCCGATAGATTCCAGTGTCCAACGTCGCCAAGCTAGCCATTCCACTTTTGCTCCTTGCTGCTGCAGCTGCTGGAGCCTTTTACATCCTCGGTCAAGGCGGCACGACGCCTGTCGCGCCACCAACGAATGGAGAGACTCCTGCGACGGTGGCGGGAGAACAAGAACCAGAGACGCCCCAGGTTGCCAAATCTAGCAACCCAGTGAATGAGCCACAGCGAGTGGAAGCGAGCGGAGTAGGCGGTAACTCCCACGCAGATGCTGAGCAAGGCGTAAAGGGCAAAGTGTTTCAGCCCAACGGCCAACCCGCCGTTGGTGTCACAGTGATGCTGCTCGAGAATGCAATGAGCAACGCGATCGACATGTTCTTGCTGAACAAAACCGGCAAGATTGCACCACCGATCGCATCCTCAGTCACGTTTGAAGACGGATCGTTTGCCCTAGGCGTCATCAAGGCCGGCCAGAAGGTCGACCTTCGTATCGTGAGCGATGCTCATCCAGAAATCGTTAAGTCGCCAATCAGCGTAAGCAATGGCGACTGGTACGACGCAGGGGACCTAAAGCTTGAGCAAGGCCTCTTGGTGCAAGGCCGCGTCGTCGAGTTGCTTTCGAAAGCGCCAGTCGCCAACGCGACTGTATTCCTGAACTCAACCAACCGCGCCCATGCGATGTCCGCAACGCCCGGCCGCGAACAAGGCATCATCGCACAGACCGATAACGGCGGATACTACCGCTTCGATAACGCACCGCGATCCGGGCTGATCAACATCAAGGTCGAAGCCGATGACTTCGCGACAACGAGCTTACTCAGCCAGCAAATCCGCGCCGACGCGCCGAACCTATTCAACCTGGAGATTGAGCGCGGCCACAAGATCACTGGCATCGTGGTAGACCAAGATGGTCAGCGAATCACTGGCGCCAAAGTGACCGCAACGGGTCACAGCACCAAGACGCCGCAAACGGAAACCGTCCACGCAGATAGCGAAGGGGAGTTTGAGTTCGCCGCACTACGCGGAGGCCCCTATCGCCTAAAAGTGTCGGCAAACCGCTATGCCGATGTCGAACTGCCACTGGTGCTTACGAATGAAGACCAGAAAATCGTCATGCCGAAGCGTGGTAGCGTGCGCCTTAAAGTGCTGACTGCCAGCGGCCGAGCCGTCAAGAACTACCGATTGAGCCTCAAGCGCTCCTTCCCAAACAACCCGAACAACATCGGTAACGTCATCGAGTTCCCAGACCGCAACATCAGCCCACGCAACCACCGTGGCGCGTGGGCGATGATCGACGGTCTGCCGTCGGGTCAATTCCGTTTCCAACTAATGGAGAGTAACCACGCCAAGACGCTTACGGACACATTCACCGTCGAGCAAGGTGCGGACCCAATCGATGTATCCGTCGTGCTGACGATGGGCGGTGAGATCACCGGCAAGGTCATCGATGACCAAGGCAAAGCCGTCGCTGGCGCGACCGTCACCTCAGACATGAACGCCGGCCTCGCGGCCGACACCGGAATCTTCGAGATGTTCCAATCGATGATCCCGAAGAAGCACACGACTCGAAACGTCAAGACCGACAAGAATGGCCGCTTCCGCATCACCAAGCTGTCGTATGCCGACTACATGTTGCGCGTATCACATGCCCGTTACTGCGAAGGCAGCAAGATCAATATCAAGCTGACGCAAGAAGGCGAGGTTATCGATGCCGGTGTCATCCAGTTACAAAAGGGCACGCTCATCCAAGGCACAGCGTCCGTAGATGGCGTCCCTACTGGTCAGATCAAAGTCGTCATTTCGATTCCGGCTCCAGCAACAAATGCACTGCCGAGCACGCAACCAAACACCCCCGAAGCAATGGCCCAAGCTCGACGCCGACTATTTAGCACCAAATCGCTAACCAACGGCGACGGCCAGTTCGTCATGCTGAAGCGCGTCCCCCCCGGCACCTACAAGGTCACGGCGGCTCGCCACTCAGTGGACAACCCATTCATCGCATTGATGGACATGAAGAAGAGCGGTCAAGAATTGATCATCGCTCCCGGCCAGGATCTGGCGACGATCAACTTCAACCTATCCTCTCGCTAAAGAGGACCCTGAACAGGGCCCCTCAGAGGCCCTGAGCGCTGTAGCTGCACCCCTCGGGATCTCGATCTCGGAGGCCCCAACAGGACGTCCGCCATGCAACTGGAGGACGGGAGACAAAGGAAACCAAGGTCCGTCAGGCAATCCGCCTTATGGCAGTTGGCACCGAAGCGGTTAGATTCCGTGTATGCCAGCCAAGAAGGCCAACTACTGGGACTACATTCACGTCGAACAATTGCTGTCGCTGCAGAACGGTATTAGCGAAAGCGAAGGCGACCTCAGCAATGACGAAGTCCGTTTCATCGTCATCCACCAGGTCGACGAACTATGGTTCAAACTGATCCTGCGGGAAATGGTCACCGCACGAGATCTGTTCGCCAAAAAACGAGTACCTGAGGACGCCCTTGCCGGAGCAGCCCAAAGCCTCAAACGCATCACGATGTGCTTCGAGCAAGCGGGACAGCAATTCCGCCTAATGGAAACGATGGGCACGCAGGACTACCTCATGTTCCGCGACAAGCTCAATCCGGCGAGCGGCTTTCAATCGGCGCAGATGCGCGAGATGGAAGTACTCATGGGGCTCCCCGACGAAAGCCGCATCCCATTCGGGAAGGAAGGCAGCTACCTCGAAGCTCTGCGCAGCCATGACGGGTCTCCTTCGCCGGCACATGCGCAAGTCATGCGCCGCATCAATGACACTCCAACACTGAAAGACGCCGTCAGGTCGTGGCTATACCGCACCCCTATCCAAGGGAGTCTACCAGGAGACGACAACGACAACGCGATCGTCTCCGAGTGGACAAATCAGTATTACCAAGGCCATCAACAGTTGCACGAACGCGCCATGCAACACGCGATCGCGGTGCAAGCTCTTGCCAAAGAAGATGAGCAGCGTCTTCGCGGCCGCTACCAAGGCCAATTGCTTGACGCGAAACGACACCTCGATGCCGAAGACGTAGCTGAGGATCGCCGCGAGTTCGTGCGCCGTTTGCGTGCCGCGATCTTATTCGTCGACAGCAACCGCGAACTACCGCTACTGAGTTGGCCGGGCCAGATCATCGACGGCTTAATCGAATGCGAGCAAGCGTCCCTAGTGTTCCGCCAGCGGCACGCGCGCATGGTCGAACGCGTCATTGGACGACGCATTGGCACGGGCGGCAGCGACGGAGTCGCATACCTAGATCAGACCGCATTGGAATACCGTGTGTTCACCGAGATCTGGGGTGCAAGGACGTTACTGCTACCGCCAGACTTGTGCCCCGAGGTACACGACCGAGCGTTCTACGACCTCGCGCAGAATTAAGCGCGACGCATTGCGCGGCAAGACTGCCGCGCCAAATCCCACCAGACATGATGGGATTCCAAGGGATACCCCCACAAGCAGCGGACCGAGTCGCTCTCAAAGCCCTCGGTTAACGCGGCGCGAGCAGCGACGGCGAAACGCCACGCAACCCGAACGTTCTGTCACCTTACGGAACCCTAGCAGGTGAAAGAGCTCGACCACGAACCACCGCGCCACTTTTGGATTGGCAAGCATCGTGTCGTGATCATTCGAATCACGACGGATACCGGGCATCAATGGTAGCAATGCAGCCACATGAAGCGCTCGCAACCATTGAGCCAACAGCAACCAGAACCACCGCACGCGGCGAGCCAGGAAAAATCCATCGTCACCGAGCTCCTGATACAGGGGCAGCATCACATGCCCACGACACTTGGCGCGGACATCCCCATGGCGATCCTTCGCGAGCAACTGCCCCTTCGCCACCACCTCAAAGTTCACGAAGCCGGACTCCATACGAAACACATCGCCAGACGCGATGACGTGACGATGCACAATCTCGACGATCGGCGGCGCTGACCCAATGGCCTGACGTAGGCGTTCACGGTGCGGCCCGAGATCAACAAATCCCTCTGGCAGCATGCCAAGCCGGACCAACAAGCCCCACAACACAGCTTCGTGATTTGCCACAGCCTCATCACTCTCGTGCTGGCCACCTTCGACGGCTAACGCCACGATCCCGCGATCGGCGAACCACTCTAATGAAGCTCCGGCAATCGTCTCCTCAATCCCGAGGATGATCGGCACGCCAGTGGTGATTCCAAGCCGACGATTGTCGATGGTGTCGGCAAGGCACAAGAACGGCGAACCTTCCGCTGAACTTGTATGCAGGTCGGCATAGACCACCGGCCCCGATGCAGACCGCTCTGCTTCGACAAAGCACTCGATCAGTTCCAACTGCTCGCGATCCTCCGATGATCGCTCTTGCTCACCACGCGCCTCGTTGGCAACAAGAGACTCTTGATCCCAATTACGATTCAGATCGCGCGACAAGAATCTTCGGTTCTCACTGAGCGCCGGCAAATTGCCAGCCAAGGCAATAAATCGGCCCACAATCTCTGGAGCCCGGTCCTCTAGCTGCGCAAGCACACGCTGCGCCGCGTAGACCCCGGCCGGTTCGTTACCGTGAACACCACCAGTGACCAATAGTGTTGGTCCCGGATGACCGGAATCCCAACGTCCGAGCTCACGTTGCATGATGTTCTTAGACTCCATCGCGGAGACCGCCACAACACCTGTCATTAGGCTTCATTTTCGCGCAAGTGCTTCTCGAACAACATCGCCGCCACCCGAATCAAATCGCGCTCGGTGATAATTCCGACCAACCGCTCATCCTCGACGACCGGCAAGCTACCAATACGATGCTCACGCAGCTTCTCGATAGCTTCCAGCGTTGGTGTGTTTGGCGTCACCACGACGGGGTCATTAATCATGATGTCCTTCACAGCAACCGGCGTGCGCTCAGAGCCGCGCATACCCTGGCCGACCATGCGCAACAAAGTCCGGTGCGATACCAGACCGACCAATTTGCCGTCATTATCCTCAACCGGCACATGCCGAATGTGACGCCAGTCCATCAAGCTTGCCGCAAGATCGACAACATCTTCGGGGTGCACGGTAAAGACATCCGTCGTCATGAACTGACCGACCAGCACATAACTCTCTTGCCAGCCCTCGAACTCTCCGGCATCGGCAAGGTCCCAAGTATGGACCGGACCGAGCCCCTCCTGGCGCTTCTGCATCGCGCGCACCAAAGCCGTCATTCGCTGATCCTTGGTGCCTTTATCCCCCATCGAACTCATCGAATCGAGCAGCCACCGCGAACCAGTACGGCCACGCGAGCATCGCTCGCCAATGATGCCGAGATAGCGATCGATGTCACCAGTATCGACCTTGGCGTGCTGCAGGCCCTCGCGCGCCTTCGGCAGCAGCACATTCTGGATCAAATCTTGCGCCGTGTATTCGCGGCCATGGAACCAAGTCAGGTTGGCTTGTAGTCCAAGTCGAGCAGCCGCGACGAAATTGCCCTTGGCGTCATCAAACGACATCACCTTGCTGACATCCTCGAACTCCTGACTGACGGATGCCATCAAGCCAAAATAAAACGCCGCCGTCGCCATCTCATCGACCGGGCTCGGCCCAGACGGGAACGCACGCGCTTCAATGCGTAGGTGCGGCTTACCATCGCTGATGCCATAGCAGGCGCGGTTCCATCGATAGACGGTGCCATTGTGAAGTCGCAACGCCGTCATCTCCGGCACGCCATCACGATCCAGCACTGCGCTGGGATCTTCATCGAGATCACTAGCAAGCATCACGCGGAAGCGCGCAATGTCTTCGCGGAAGATCTCAAGAACAGAATCACGCACCCAACCGTCGCCGAAGCTGACTCGTGGACGTCGGCCCCGCAATTGGTGAGCTGCCGATCGAGAATCAACCGACTGCTGGAATAATGCGACGCGGGTTTCACGCCACAACCGCTGACCAAGCAACACCGGTGAGTTTGTCGCAGCAGCTAGCACCGGCGCAGTAATGGCCTGCGCCGTGTTGTAGAGCTTGGCGAACTCTTTGGGCCCTACCTGAAAGTGCACCTGAAAACTCGCGTTACACGACTCCAGCATGACGTTGTCATGCGTCATATCGAACTCGTCGACACCCTTTATGCGGAACTGGAACTCGCCGCCGCGCAGCCGAGCCATCGCATCATTCAATGCTAGATAGCGCGGGTTCTGAACCATGCTGTCAATCGACAGATCCGAACGCCGCAGCGTTGGCAGGATTCCACTAAGCACGATACCGCCACCCTGCGCCTCAGCCTCTCGCCGAGCCATCTGCAACAGGCCAGTCAGTTCAGCCTCCATCTTCGACAAGCACTTACCGCCGAACAACTGAGGCTCAAGGTTCGCCTCGAGGTTGAATTGCGCCAGCTCATAGGTGAACTGCTTGTGATTGAGCCCCTTCATCATCTGCTCGGCACCGTTCCAGGCGCGACCAGAACGATCGAGCAAGAACATCTCTTGCTCCGCACCGATGCGGCGAATACCGGTTTCGAAGCGGTCTTCGTCGAGCATGCGCTCAAGAGCATGCACGTCAGCCAAAATGGCCTTCATGAATGCGCGAAGTTCGTCTTCGGAGAATGCGCTTGGCAGGTCGTGTCGGCCCATAGGAGACGCTCTCGGTTGAGACCACACCATACCGATGGATGCAAGGCAACGCGACAGCCGTACTGGCGTCTCCGTTCACCATTCGGGTCGGCGGCACATCGCGCCCACTCGCTGTCGGGTCCGCGGCTCGTCCGAACCAGCCCTCTCCGTTCGCTACCTAGCGAACGAACCCTCGAAACAGCCGTCCGTTCGCTACCTAGCGAACGAACCCTCGAAACAGCCGTCCGTTCGCTACCTAGCGAACGAACCCTCGAAACAGCCGTCCGTTCGCTACCTAGCGAACGAACCCGTTAAAGACGACCCGTTTCTCTTTGACGAGCGGGTGATTCAACTTCACCACCAATTCGCCCTTAACGAGGCCTGTCGGCGCGTCCTTGGTAACCATCACGTTGACGATCAACTTATTACCATCCTTGCGCTGGGTTGCCTTGATGAACTCCTTGGGGAGGCTCGTCTTCTCGAACACCAACTCGGTGGCCTTAAGGTCCGTCCCATCGTTCGGTTCAAAAACGATGTTCTTGGCGGTCGACTTGCCTTTACGAATCAGGCCTAGCGTCAAGAATCCACCTGGCTTGACCTCCAACGGGCCCTGGACGAATGCCAAAACGCGCACGTTAAAGGAGGCGGAGCCATTGAGGTTCGTGCGGAACTTCAGGACACCACCGCCAGCACTCTCGTCGCCGACCGGGCCATACTTGCCTGAGATCTTATAAGACGTGACATCACCATTGCTGACCTTCTCCCACGTAACGTCGAAGGCATCGCCAGCATCTTCCATCCGGAGGATCTTCCAGTCCTTGGTAGCAGAACCACTAACCATGACAGTGAACTCACGGGTCTCGTTCCATGTCATCTTGTTCAGATTGATCTCCTTAGGGGACACCGAGAACAACTCGGCCCCAGTGGCACGGAATGTCAACTTCAACTGAGGCTCAACCGGATCAGTCGAGTGAATGTCCAACGTGGCCCTCTTAAGGCCAGTGATGTTGCGCATATTGAGATGCGTCTCAACGACCCCCTCTTCACCCGGGCCGATCATGATGCTGGCTACGTTCTCCAACTTCTCTGGCTGACCCTCGACCTTCGTCACGCGCACGACGCGCCGAGTTGGCTTCCCAAGGACGCGATACGTTCGATCGCCGATGCGGATCTCAGCACTGGCACATTGGCAGCTGGGCTGCATGCTCCGCCACTCGATGGCATCATCGTGGGGGTTCTTGAAATTGAAAACACCGACCGCTTCGCCCTGACCATAGAACGTGCCCAGTTCCCGAACCGTGACGGGGAACCATGAGTTGCCGCCACGGGCGGCCTGGTCATTGCGCGCAGGGGCCCGTGACACGCCGGTTGGCGTCGGGCTCGCACCCTTGCTGGGCTTGGATGTCACCTGGGCCACTGCGGTTACTGCCAACAGGGAAGCCAGGGCGATGGACTGAAGCAAAGTAGTCATAGTATTCACGATTTACAGGGGGCTAAGAGCCCCTGATGTGGACAGAACAGTATAGCCAATGAAACCCCGTAAAACTCCCGATCAGCAAGCTGTCCGCTCAGGTCGGGACCATTCC
>Ga0315331_10004801_pt1 | contig 10152 bp, 7 predicted proteins | sample M160m34915metaG_FD_203456 | JGI IMG/M metagenome (GOLD analysis project Ga0315331, IMG submission 203456) | Ammonia-oxidizing marine archaeal communities from Monterey Bay, California, United States - M1 60m 34915 | ecosystem: Environmental > Aquatic > Marine > Intertidal zone | place: USA... | reverse complement strand
CTGAATCCAGCTATCGCACTCCAGATAGAATTACGAATTGTGCTTCTTTACTTTCACGAGGAAATTTTAGCATAATCGTGCTTCAGGAAGTTGTGGATGGAGTTAGAGGAGATTCTGCCGTTGCTGACCTGACGACTTCTCTTAACCGTATTTCATTGAAAGGGTATAAATGGTTTACTTCAGAAAGGATTGGAAAAGGAATGCGCATGGAGTCAATGGCTTTTATTTATGATTCTTTAAAGGTTGATCTAAGGAAAATAGAAGGTAAAAATTCGGCATTGATTGCTTGTTCTGAACCTAGGAATAGAAAATACGTTCAAACACATTGGTTGTCGGGAGATTTTGATTTCACCTTGATAAGCTGTCATTTCGCTTGGAACGATTCTGACTATTTTAGGCGGCAAGCTGATTACAAAGAGCTAAATGCGATCTTGCACCAACCACTGGAATATTCGGTAGATCCGGACGTAATTGTGCTTGGAGATTTTAATCGATTTGGAGGTAGTCATTTTAATACTGATCGAAAGGAATATGGAATACAACAGATAGCTTACGATTTCGAATTATTTAGATCACCACACATTGAATCTTTTGATTCTACATTAGTTCAATTGCGCGAGGTGCATGACAACCCTTACATTGAGGATCCACAGTTGCATTCAACTACAGTATCTGATAATACAATGGTCTATGACACCTTTTGGATTACCTCAGATGTTTTTGAAGAATTCGAGTTAGAGAATTGTCAATGGAATGTGGATTATGGCGTTATGGTTTATGATGAACCCAATGGCAATTTTTATATCGAAGACTTAGAAAAGCTCACACCAAAGGAGCTTAAGTATAAATACAGCGATCATCGTCCAATATGGATGCGCTTTTCGACTTGTTCAGGAAAGCAAGACCAATAAAATCAATAAATATTGAACGAATGCAAGAAAGCATGCTAATGCATGGCTATTTTACCGTTTGCCCCAAACCACTACTTCAGCTCTGCCTTTGCTTGTAGTAACTGTTTTATAGTTGAAATTAATTTTCTTAATTATTCTTTTATTGCCTGGTAAGTCAAGAATTCTTTCTGATCCCGGTGTAAATTTATGTCCCACCTTAAGGTTTAAGTCTTGTCCATTTCCAAAAATGACACGTATGTTTTTGACGAAAATAGGAGCTCCTTTTACACGAAGCTTAAGCTTCGTGAAGGCTCCTTTGAACGCGGTTACTGGAAGCTCATCATGGTCTGCTTGCATATTTACAATTCTAGTTCCAAGTCGCTGCCATTCTCCACCTGAATTAATATTTTTTGAAAAAGACATCGTGGATATAATGGTAGCCAAGGCAAGAAATAATGTGATAAATGATCTCATAATTGTTGTTTTGATTTATACTAAGTAGACTTCTCTTTAAGTAAAAGGTTTAATTGCGCTTTAATTTAGTGGCCATCCAGAGGAAAAAAAATGTTGCTTCCGTTTAGCCCGATTTTGAGTTTAGATCTAAAAAATAGGCTTAGCCAGCTGCATTTCTGCAAGTTTCCGCATTGTGAAGCTTGACCCAAACCGATTGCGTGGCGACTAACTGTACAAGTAATTCAAATTGCAAAAGAAGTATACCTCACTGATATTTCGGTAAAATCATAGAAAAATATCCGTTAGATGCTCTTGGATTCGCTCAATTTAACATGTCTAAAACCCTGCAGGAATTTACTCCATTCAATGTGTAAGTAAGAAGAAATTACTAGCGGAAAAGTTAGTCCTGATGAAATGATTGGTCTAAGACTTGAACAGCAAGCACTAAAACAAAATAATCTTTCTTCTTTTAGAGCACTTTGCACTGGCTAAATATCCAAGATCATAATTCATCTCCATTACAATCATTGCGCTGAAAGGGTGAGAGGCTTTGTAGCTATCATAATTTTTGTTTGCCGGAAAATTATTAGATTGGCCCAATGTGCTTATTGCATCTGATATCATGTAATTAAATCTTGCACCAAAAGTAACCCCGAAATTTTCAGAACCGATAAGATAAGCACCGAAGCCCATCGCAACTCCATAACCATTTTTATTCCAATTGTTGGTAACGGTTTCATTTACAATGTCAAGATATTCATTGGTGTGTTGAGCCTCTTTGATTAATGACATATACGGTCCAATTTCAAAATACCTGCCTTCATTATTGCTGCGATACATCAACAAAATATCCAATGCTTGGTAGTTAATCTGTGAATTGTAAGTTGGACTGCCGCCACTGAGAGAATCCGTGATGTTGAATTTAAATTTTTGTTTGAAACTACTGCTAAGTATATCCACAGTTACCTCGTGGTTTTCTCCAAAATTCAGACCGATTTTTCCACCAAATGAATAGGCCCCGGATAATTGATGATTAAATCCAGAGTCATCAAAAATATTTTGATTGTACAATAATGAGAGTCCATAGCCACCTTTTATTCCAATATCTAGCCAATTCTGTGCAAAAGAAGTATTGATAATAGCAAAAGTTGTAAGAGTAAGAATCGTTTTTCTCATTATATTTGGCGTTTCCATTCGGCGAAATTATGGAATAATAATGCATAAAAAGAAAACAATTAAACGAAATGAAGATTTTACAGGATAAAACGGTAATAATAACGGGTGCAACAAGAGGTATAGGTAAAGGAATCGCTGAATTGTTTGCAGACTCTGGTGCCAACGTAATTTTCACCTATGCATCGTCAGAAGAAAAAGCAAAAGCAATTGAAAAGGACTTAAAGGGTAGAGGAGTGGAAGCCATTGCTGTAAAATCAAATGCTGCGGATTATCATGCGTGTGAAGAACTTGTTGCTTTGGCGCTGGATAAATTTGAGACAATCGATGTGGTTATTAACAATGCTGGAATCACGCGAGACGGTTTATTAATGCGAATGACAGAAGAAAATTGGGATGAAGTTATCAATACCAATTTAAAGTCGGTATTCAATATGACTAAGGCGGTTCAAAGAACCATGTTGAAGCAACGGAAAGGTTCAATTGTTAATATTAGTTCTGTGGTTGGTGTTAAGGGCAATGCAGGACAGGCTAATTATGCTGCGTCTAAGGCTGGTATCAACGGTTTTACGAAGTCAGTAGCGCAGGAATTGGGTTCTAGAAATATCCGATGTAATGCCATTGCACCAGGCTTTATTGAAACCGAAATGACAGGTGCATTAGATGAAAAAGTTGTTCAAGAGTGGAGAGACGCGATTCCTTTGAAAAGAGGCGGAACACCTGAAGATGTAGCAAATATGGCTTTGTTTTTAGCCTCAGATCTGTCGGCTTATGTCACTGGCCAAGTTGTTAATGTATGTGGCGGAATGCTAACTTAATTTGAATGAGTATTAGCCTAAGTTTTCCTGCGTGGTATGGTATTGTCTGTGTCGTTATAGGGTTAGCTTATGCCATTTTTTTATATCGAAATGACAAGCTGCTAAAGGAGTTGTCAAGATCATGGAAAATACTGCTCAGTTCTTTCCGATTCATTATTGTTACAATTCTTGCTTTATTGCTTTTAGAACCACTTTTAGAATCAGTGACTAGTAAAGTAGAGAAGCCAGTCATTGTTTTGTTGCAAGATAATTCAGAGTCATTATTGTTGTCAAGGGATTCAGCTGTTATTCAAAGCGAATTCATAGAGCAGCTGGCCGCTTTAAAAACTGATTTGGGTGAAAAATATGAAATTCAATCCTATACATTCGGTAATGAAATCAGGCAAGGATTAAAAGTTGATTTTACGGATAAAACAACCAATATTTCCAATGTGTTTGATGAAGTTTACACGAGATATTACAATAGGAATGTTGGAGCGATAATACTAGCAACAGACGGTATTTATAATAGCGGTACGGATCCAACTTATTCAGCGCAAAAAATTAAGAATACTTCTATTTTTACAATTGCACTTGGCGATACTAATTCAAGAAAAGATATCATCATAACCGAAATTGCTTATAATCGATTAGCTTATTTAGGAAATATATTTCCTATTGAAATAGCGATAGCTGGAAAACAGTGTGAAGGAGCTAAGACTTCGGTAGACATTATTCACGATGGTAAAACCATATCAAGCCAAATTATATCGATAGATAAAAATGAATACTTTACAATCGTACCTTTTCAAATCGAAGCAAATAAAAGCGGACTTCAAAAGTACAGCGTTGTTGTAAGCTCAATTGAAGGAGAGCTGACCGTCGAAAACAATTCGAAGGAAATTTATATAGAAGTTTTAAATAGTAAACAAAAAGTTTTATTGCTGGCTGGCGCGGCCAATCCGGATATTTATGCGCTTAAAGTTGCTGTTGAAAAAAATAAAAATTATGAAGTTGATGTTCAATTGTTGAGTGAATTTAAAGAGGAGGTAAATGATTACAGTTTAGTAATTGCGCATCAAATTCCTTTTAAATCCACATCTCTTCCTGAAGTATTAAATTTTAGTTCATCCAGAATTCCAATATTTTATGTGCTGGGTTCCCAAACTAATTTTAATAAGTTCAATTCGCTTAATGCTGGTTTAAATTTATTAGCTCCTAAGGGAGTTTCTGAAGCGCAGGCACTTTTAAACACCTCTTTTTCTTTGTTTACTTTAGATGACGATTTTAAGAGAGATTTAGAAAAGTATCCGCCAATAGCTGTTCCATTTGCTAATGATTATTTAGTGAATAATTCGGCTGAAATCATGTGCTACCAAAAAATAGGTAGGTCACAAACAAATTTTCCATTGTTACTTTTTAATAAAAGTCAACAGAATAAATGTGGTATTTTCCTTGGTGAAGGATTGTGGAGGTGGAGAATGGCGGATTACAGAGAGAATAATTCGCATGAAAGATTTGACAATTTCTTCGCTAAAATTGTAACCTATCTAGCCTCCAAAGAGGATAAAAGTTTTTTTCGAATATATACTTCGTCTGAGTTTCGAGAAGATGAAGACATTATATTCAATGCGGAATTGTATAACGAAAGCTATGAATTAATCAATAATGTTGAGGTACAGCTTTCTGTTTTTAATGAGGTAGGGGAAGAATTTAATTTCTCTTTTACGCCTGTTATGAATTCCTATCGTTTGAATTGTAAACGCCTTCCAGAAGGTGAATATAGCTATGTTGCGAGTGCCAATAGGTCTGGTGAAGTATTTGAACAAAAAGGTATGTTTTCAATAGCTGAATTGAAAGTTGAAATGATTAATGCGACTGCGAATCATTCTCTATTGTTTAATATAGCAGATAGAAGTGGAGGCAGCTTGTTTTATCCGAATCAATTAGATAGCTTAAAATCAACCATACTAAGTAAAAAGGAAATAGTAGACGTTTCTTATTTCGAAAAGAATCTTACAGACCTGGTAAATTGGAGGTGGATTTGTTTTCTACTTATTTTCTTTTTGGGGATAGAATGGTTCTTGAGAAAATATCATGGTGCGTATTAAGTTGATGCAATGTTAATTTACGATGTAAAGTATTATTGGGGTAGATACCGAAACAAACTGGTCTTGTTAACGCTGTTGTTTTTGGTGCTGTTCACGTTTAAAATCAAAATTTTAGGTCTTCTCGGGGCTTATTTAATTTGCGAAAACGATTTAGAATCAGCTCAAGTTGCATTTGTTCTTGGAGGAAATGCTGAGATACGGGCGTCGAAGGCGGCTGAGATCTATCAGTTAGGCTTAGTTCAAAATTTTATTTGTACGGGCGAACATCATAATGATTTGTCATCTTATTTTGATGTTCCAGATTCTGAGGCTCATTTAACTAAGGGCTTTATCCAGCAAATGGGAGTTCCAGAAAATCAGATTGAGGCAATGCAAGCAGGAACAAGTACTGTGGAAGAAGCTGACATTATATTTAAAAAATGCTTGGAATTTGATTGGACCAAAGTAATGATTATCTCAGATCGCTTTCATACCAGAAGGATCAATCATATTTTTTGGGATAAATTTAAAGCAAACGGCATTGAATTAATTGTTGTGGGTGCGGCTAATAATAAGTATCAAGAAGATCAATATTGGCAGAGTGAAAAGGGATTTGTGATGGTTATTATGGAATACATTAAATTAGTCCACTATCATTTTTTTAAAGCCTAAATGATGATTTTAAACGAGTTTTTTACAAACCGGGTATGTTAGCTGTCAGCTGTTTTTGATGAATTGGTCATTAAACGATTCAATAGTGTTAATTCTTTCGTTGATAAATCTCTCCACTTACCTAAAGGCAGGTCAAGTTGGATATTCATGATGCGAATTCTTTTCAGCTTAGTGACATCGTAACTCAAGTAATCACACATCCTACGTATTTGTCTGTTGAGTCCTTGTGTCAGAATTATTCGAAACTTGAATTTCCCAATTTTTTCTACAAAACAATTTTGTGTTACCGTATCTAATATGGGTATGCCTGATTTCATTTTGAATATAAAATCATCAGTGATGGGCTTGTTGACCGTCACAATATATTCTTTGTCATGCTTATTGTTGGCTCTCAATATTTTATTTACAATGTCTCCATCGTTGGTCAGTAGAATTAACCCTTCACTGGGTTTGTCCAGGCGTCCAATAGGGAAGATTCGAGATGGATGATTGATGAAATCAATGATGTTGTCTTTTTCGGATTTTGTATCTGTAGTACAAACAATTCCAATTGGCTTGTTAAAAGCAATGTAAACAGGAATTGTTTCTCTAGAAGAGATAAGCTTACCATCCACTCGCACCTCGTCAGTAGGCATTAGCTTGGTTCCCACTAGGGGTAGAACGCCGTTCACGGTCACCCTTCCTTGATTAATTAATTTGTCCGCTTCCCGGCGTGAACAATGTCCGGATTCACTTAAATATTTATTGATTCGTTTCAAAATAGAGATAATACTAACTTTTAATTTAGTCTAGCTTTTTAGTCGCTTAGAAGGGTTTTTATTTCATTTCATCGATTAAATAGCGTATTTTTACAGAATATTGTTTTGTTTAAAGCTTTATTTTTGACCTAAACCACATGTTAAAACAAGTAATTTCTAGTATTGCCGTTATTTTATTTTGCATACTTAATTGTCTTGGGCAAGTGAATAGTACGTCTATTAATTCAAGTACTTTCAACGATTGTGCAGTGTGGGATTTTTGTCCTAATCCAAATATAGTAATAACCGATACTGTTTTTATCAAACATGATATTGTTTCTTCTGCAAACATCACAGTAAATGGAGTTCTCTATATTGATGTAAGTGGTAATTATTCTGGTGGGCATAAAATTAATGTTGCTACAACAGGAAAGTTGTACAACTATGGTCGAATAGAAATTACAGAGGAACTGCACAATGATGGAGAAGTCTACAACAGTGGGTATTTGGGTATTAAAAAGTACCACGACGATGGTTACACGTGTAACTACGATACCATTGAAATTCAACAAGGTCAAAAATACGACTGTCATGGATGCACACTAGAATGTGGTGGAACACTGTTAGCGTGCGACGTTAAACTTCATAATAATGGTGGGAATCCAGCATTAATTTCTGAAGTTGATGTTTGTTGTCAAGATGGTTCTGATCCAAGCATTAATCTGCAATCAGGCTCGATTGATTCAGCCACTGTAAATTTTTGTTCTTTACCATTGCCTATCGAACTATTGTATTTTGCTGCTAAAGTTGAAGAGAAAACTGTTGTTTTGGATTGGCAGACTTTAGCAGAATTAAATAATAAGGAATTTGTTATTTGGAAAAGTATAGATGGTTTGAAATTCAATTCTATTGGAAGTGTTCCAGGATCAGGTAGTGTTTCAACGAACAGAAAATATAGATACGTAGATGCTAATCTTGCTGAAGGTTTGTCTTACTACCGTATCTCACAAGTCGATTTTAATGGTAAAGAAACGTTTTATTCAATAGCCACTGTATCAAGTGAATCGTTTCATTTAGTCAATAGCTATCCAAATCCTGTTCAAGATGATTTAATCATTCAATTGTCGTCAGTTGGATTAACACCGATACAAGTAGATATTTGCAATGTTGTAGGCCAGGTATTAGTTAAGCGGCAATTTAGGATTGTCCAGGGCGAGAATAAGCTGTCAATTCCCACCAATTCTTTTAAGAATGGTGTCTATTTTTTCCGTATTTCAATGCCTAATGGTGAATTTATCTTGAAAAAATTCTTGAAGCAATAAAGGATTGTTTGCCTAAAAATTAGTTTGCAATTTTTCATCATTGTGCTTTCAAATCGGGTCTTAAGTTAACTAACTTCTGTGTTTTCTAAATACTTTGATTATCTTATCCGTTAACATTAAGTTTATACATTTCGTTATTAACTATTTAACACCATGATTAAATTTTCATTCGCTTGTTTCACCTTGATAATTGCCCTATCTATTACTTGCCGAGTATCTGCCCAGATGCTTCAGCCGGCTAACAGTTATGAGTTGGGTAATGCCCCTTTGTGGGTAAAAAAACTTTATGGGACGAATCCAAATGTATTTGAGATTGACAAATTATACAATGATTATTACACGAGTAATAATTTTGTAAAGTCGTTTTATACCCAAGAGTTTAAAAGATGGAGAAGAGCTGTGGGAGATTTTATTGATGACAATGGTTTCGTTGATCATAATTTAATTCAAGAATACCGTGAAATTAGAGTGCGTAAAAAAAATGCTAATAAAGAGATGAAGACTGGCTCTTGGTCTGTGGTAGGCCCTCTGAAGGTATTTGATGAATCAGGTGACTTAAAAGCGAATCAAACTAATGTATATTCCATAACACAATGTGCAGGAACACCTACAACCATGTATTGTGGTACCGAGCCTGGAGAAATTTATAAATCGATAGATGGTGGAACAAACTGGAGCAATGTGTCACTTAATTTGGGCACAAATTGGGGCACGACTGCAATTGCTGCCCATCCAAGTGATCCGAACGTAGCCTACGCGGGAGGAGGAGACATCTTATATAAAACAATAGATGGCGGCGCAAGCTGGACGATAGCGTTGAATTCATCTGCTTTAGATCCGGCTGAAATATTTATTCATCCCGGTAACCCGAATATAGTAATGACCACAGGTCCTACAGGTGTTCATAGAACAGATGACGGTGGACTTTCTTGGGTGAACCTATTAAATGACCCTGCTTATGATATCAAATCGAACCCACTAAATCCTGATAAGCTTTTTTTGGCAATGGATGAATTGGATGACGATGTGGTAGATATTTTTGTTTCATTGGATGGCGGTGCAAACTGGACACGACAATCTTCTGGTTGGTATAATTCTACAGATCCCGACAGGTTGTGTCGTGGGGCAAGAATTGCTGTAACTACTGCGGATACCTCCAGAGTGTATGTATATTTAATTGGAGACTCGAAACCTGGAGATATAGGTTATATCGGGCTCTTTAGGAGTGATGATGGCGGTTATAACTGGATAAATCCTATAGGTCAAATTGGTAGTCCTTATTCTGACTCTATACCCAACTTGGCGAGAGGTTCTGACTCTTGGGCTTATCATCAAGGGTTTTATAATTGCGCGATTATGGCGAGTAAGGATGATCCGGACCAGATTGTAATTGGAGGTCTCAATATGTGGCGTTCTAATGATGCTGGCGTAACATTTGAGTGTGTCAATGGTTATCAATGTTGGAATTATAACATGCACGTAGACATGCAAGATTTTAGACAGTTTGGAAACGAATATTGGGCGACTACTGATGGTGGTATTTACAAATCTTCTGATTTCTTTTTTACGCAACCAACGGTATCCATGAGTGGAGTTCACGGTTCTGATTTTTGGGGATTAGGTTCGGGCTGGAATGTGGATGTATTGGTTGGTGGCTTATATCACAATGGTAATGCCGCTTATTACCAAGATTATGCAGCTGGAGAATTTCTAAATTTAGGCGGAGGTGAGGCGCCAACGGGATATGTTAATCCTGGACAAGATAGACGGGTATATTTATCAGATGTAGGAGGTAGAATAGTGCCTGAAAATATTGGTGATCCAATTATTGGTGCATCTATGGGAATGGCGCCCAATGAAAGTTACTGGGCGGCTGAATCGTCGGAAATGGAATTTCATCCGAATTGTCACAACATCATTTATTTGGGAAAGGATAACCAACTTTTTAAGAGCTCGGATGGCGGGACATTATTTACGGCGATTCATACTTTTTCAGTTGGCGCTAATGTAACCTACAT
>Ga0315331_10004797_pt1 | contig 10160 bp, 4 predicted proteins | sample M160m34915metaG_FD_203456 | JGI IMG/M metagenome (GOLD analysis project Ga0315331, IMG submission 203456) | Ammonia-oxidizing marine archaeal communities from Monterey Bay, California, United States - M1 60m 34915 | ecosystem: Environmental > Aquatic > Marine > Intertidal zone | place: USA... | reverse complement strand
GCTCGGGCACGCCACCAATACCAGGTGTCTTCGGCCAATCGATCGGCGGGTATGGCCCACGTCGCATCACCAGTGACCGGCTGTAAAACCGGCCCACTGGCTTCAATTAGCCCCTCTAAACCAGGCCCTTCGTAGAGCTCAAATTCGATTTGGATTACCCGACCTCGCGTATCCTCAACCCGCTGTGCGATCAGCACTGGGGTTAAGGTATTGATTCGGAGACCATCCGGCGGAAGAAGTAATTGTGTCGGCTCCGGTCCTTCATAGACAAATGGGTCAGAGCCCTCGGCCCATTCTTCGGCGTTGCTCCGGCCATCCATATCTGGATCGGCATTCGCATCGTTGGGATCGTTGGGATCAAGACAGAGACCATCTTCATTACAGGTCATCGATTCATAGGTATCCGGCAGACCGTCTTCATCATCATCAATGGGCATCACGTCGAAAGACAGTGCCTGCTGATGACTACCGCCATCGCCATCGTCAATACGGACGCGCAGTACGATGGGACGATTGACAAAATCTCTGAAGGTCGGCGTCCATAAGATCAATCCCGTTTGCGCCTCGATATCGATCCCCGCGGGGGGGTCTAGGAGCGAGTAACTGATGGGGTCATTTGCGCCGGCCGGGTCTTGGGCCGGAATTGTCCGATTATATGGACGACCTTCGCGTCCCGGCGCCGGTGTGTAATCAGGTAAAAACTGGGGCGCGAGATTTCGAATGAAGATCGCTTTTGCATCCTCCGTAATCCCCCCATCCCCATCATCGGCCCATACGGTGATGTTGAATCGGCCATCATCGGTACTCTCTACTTGTCTGGTGACCACGGGCTCATCAACCAGGTCTTCAATGCCGTCATCGGGCTCGCCGTCACCATTGAGGTCCCATCGGAGCACCACGGAGTCGCTGCCTGGATCAAAAACCTGAGCGGATAGTATTAAGCGCTCGCCTTCGTCGATGGGAGAATTCACTGACAAACGTACGGTGGGGGCAACATTCACGATCAACAAACGAGCAGTGGCATCGATCTGATCGGTACCATCATCCACCCAAACTCGAACGAGGTATTCTCCCTGATCGACAAACGTATGCCGAATAATCGGATTATTCTGGGGCCCGTAATCAACGCGTCCATCACCATCGACATCAAAGGAATACGCGAGTGCATCACCACCCACATCGTCTGCGGCAGCTCGAATTACCACTTCGGTGCCCTCATTCTGCGGAGAATCCAGACGAAGCTCGACCATTGGACGCTCGTTCGCTACGAAAATTTGATGCTCGGCAATGGTCGTACCACCATCCCCATCATCGGCACGGCATCTAACAGTGCGTGGACCCACCTGGAGGAAGGTGTACTGAATCTCAGACTGAGCTCGCCGCAATTCAAATTGGCCGTCACCATCCATGTCCCAGTCGTAACTGAGGGTATCAGCACCGGCATCTGTAGCGGTACAAGTAAAAGCTTCTTCCCGACCTTGTCGAGTGGAAGGGGTCGCGGAAAGCATGACCACCGGTGCAACATTTCGGACCACAATTTCAACGGTGTCGGTAATGATGCCTCCATCTCCGTCATCAACACGCACCCCAACAGAAAAAAGTCCATCATCGGGAAAGGGAATTTCAATGGTTGGGCTCTCTTGACCGTCCACGTCATCCACGTACTCACCGTCGTTATCAAAATCAAACGCATAGGTCAGACTGTCGCCCGCGACGTCAGATGCGGTCACTGTCAGGCGAGTTCGCCCACCCTCATTAATGGGTGATGTCGCTTCGATGGCGACAATTCGAGGTCGGGTATTACCCACATTGATCAAGGTCTCCCGTTGAGAACAGGCCCCTTGCAGGTCACAAACGCGCACGATAAGGGTATAGAGCCCGTCATCGGCATAGTGTACATCGACTCGATCCAGGACCGAATTCTCTACTTCAAACTCACCGTCTCCCTCAAAGTCGTAGGCATATCGTAATTCGTCGCCGCCGGGGTCTACGGCGATGGTGACCACCTCGAAGAAGACGCCTTCAGCGACACTGGGTGGGGCAACGACCTGGTTAATAACCGGTGCCGCATTCTCGACAACAACCTCGAATTCGCCTTCGATGTGACCCCCATCGTCGTCCTCGACCCGGACTCGTGCGCGATACACCCCATCATCGGTATAGACATGATCTGCTCGATTCTGGAGCTGAGGCTCCGTGTCAAATTGACCATCTCCGTTCCAATCGAATTGGTAGGTAACAACGTCCGCACCGGGGTCTGTCGCCCGTACTTCAACAGATAGGATGTCACCTTCCTGAATGGAACGAAGCCAATCAATTTCATCGATACGCGGTGCCACATTCCTAACTTGCACTCGCGCCGTATCGATATCGGTCTTGCCCGATTCATCAGTTACCCGTAGACGCGCTTGGTAGACCCCGTTGTCTTCAAAGATATGTCGTGCGTTGGCAACGTCCGCGTCATCGAATGCATCGTTCCCGTCGTCCTCAAGGTCCCAATCATATTGGAGTTGAACACTTTCCGCGTCATAGGAAAAAACACCGGACAATTCGAGGGGCAAGCCTTCATCGATGGAATAGGGCCCGCCGGCGTTGGCGACAGGCGACGCATTGGCGGGATCGATATCGAAATTAATCACCCGGCGTCGGCGGTCATCGGACATGGCAAACAAGACATCGACCGCTCGCATTCGGATGAGACTGTCAAGCTCAGACAACCCGGCGGTTCGAGTCGCGTTCAATGTGGGTATAGTCAATATGGCGACGCGTGCGTTGGGCGGTACGACCAATGATTGAAACGACCAGCTTATGTCTCCTGGCTGCCCCATCTCGAGGAGCGATTGCCCAAGAACATCAATGGTTTCTCGAGCACCCGATCCATGTATCAAAACACCGAGACTCTGTCCGCCGCCAAAGGCGTCGTCATCATCCAGGAGAATCCAACGATCGTGTAAATCAAGATTCGAATCATCGGACTGCGTTCGCCAAACCGTTGCGTTATCTTCCAGAATTCGTCCCCGACCAGGGGTCACGGTACCAAGGCGAATCATGACCTCGATAGGCTGGGCGGTGGGGTTTTCAAATTCATCGTAGTAGACCACGAAACCATCAGCCGAAGGGGGTCCATCTCTCGGCACCCATACATGCCGAGAAACATTGAGGCCCGCCAAGAAGCTGGTGGCCATCTGTAGACCCTGGCCACCATCGGTTACAGCGGGTGCCGCACCACCTGCGGAATAGATTGCCGCATCAGGACAAGGGCCCTCGCAATCATTACAGACCTGAACACAGAGCTGTGGCCAGCCTAGATAAGGAACGGGCCCGGTCAGACCGCCATGACCTGCCGCATCAAAATGATATCTGAGGCCGTTGGGACCATCGATGTGATTCTGGCCGAGAACAGGGCTGGTTACGACAACACTAATGAGAATCAGAACAGCGCGCATTTTTCCTCACGTCACCACGATAGAATCCAGAATCAACTAATTGTGGATTTGATGACAGAAGTATATCAAATCTGCCGGGAGATTACCCCCTCGTCTACGGAGATTGGCTGCCGTGAGTCAAAATGACCCCCGGCATCTCCTCGGTCATGATCAATGCTCAGTTTTCTGAGGTAGAAAAGGATGAGCCCGACTGGGGGCAGTCGGGCTCAAGTCAGGCCCGGCCGGGGTATGTGCCAGGCGTAGAATCCACAATTCGATGGGTCTCGATTCGCGGAGCGAACAAGTCCGGGTCTAACCGAACTCCGTTGCTACACAGTACATCGCCATCCTTGGCCCAGATCGGAGGCAGGGGATGGATCCGAGTTTTTGTTATTGCGGCGAGTTCTGATAATACCTTCAAAAACAAATGCTTGGACTCTTTTATTTTCTTAAAAAAATGTCGTTTTTTTTTAAGTCGGCCCCCTAGAATCCGATGTCAAGATGCGGGGGGGATTGCCTTGGACGAACATGGCCTGTCTCCGAGGCTCGTTCGCCCACCAACAAAGCGCTCAGTCATGTTCCTTAAACGCGGGATCGGGCGAGCCCAGGACACCTGCATACGGTGGTTTTCTTGGCTTATTGGATGTTGAGTCGTCCGATTCCATGATCGCTCAACACCCAGATATGACCGGTGGGGGCCAGCCTTATCTTCTTGGCTGCACGACCAGGTAGACCTTGAGCGAACCCGATGGACTCAAAGTCACCGATCCCATCACTTCGACCAATGCCGCCTTCCGTGGCGATGTACACCGCACGTAACTCTTGGGCATCGCTGATATCCAACTCAACATCTTGGACTCGTGGTGCAATCAGTCCGTTGGCAAGGCCAAAGAATTGAGCGTCCCCCTCAGCGAGCGGGTGTTTGTAAAGTCCTAAATCGGTCCCGATCCACAAGATGTTTCCTGGACCCATGGCTAATGATCTAATGGATACGTTCCGCAAATGATCCTCTCCGATCTGGGACCAAGAATTTTCGACGGTATCCAAAACCCCGATGCCATTGGCTGTACCGGCGTAGACCTTATTCTCGTGTACCAAGAGAGTCCGTACATCGTCACTTGGGAGGCCGCCCCCGGTCCGAGCAACGTTAAAATCAATCAGTCCGCCCCCCTGGAAACGAAATAGTCCACGGCTGGTCGCCATCCACCAAAGGCTTTCGCCCAAGACTTGGATTTCTCTTAACTCGGCCCCATCGAGCAACCCTAAGTCAGCGGCAGCCGTTGTGTGCCATTGCCCATCGATATCGCGCTTGGCAAATCCATCGGTACCGAAAAGACACCACAGAGAATTCCCCGGGCCCGATACACCGCAGTCCGTCGGCGGATTTGGGAATTCCACCGGGAGGGGCAGGCGGATAATACTGGCTGGCCGAAGTTGATCGGCAATGGCCCTCTGGCCTTCTCGACCAACGACCATCGGCTGTCCGTCAGGACCATCCATGAGTGCGGCATCGACCCCGCGTCCGCGTAGAAAGCCGGCCGGCGCCTGGTCTGAGAGGGTTTCAATCAGCAGATGCCGAGATCCCGTCACCGACAAACCACCCGGGCTCGCCATATCTCCACATACCCCAACGATGACTTCGATGCCTGGGCTGGCCATGGATACTCGGCCCACCTCTGAAATGCCCGGTAAGCCGATCTGCTCCACAGAAAAGAGAACGTTTGATCCGTTTTCATCAGGATTTGGTGAGCGGCGTAAGAGGCTACCATGAGGCTGCAACCGAGATGGTCTCAGAGCGATCCAAAGATATTGCCCGTCGTATACGCTACCAGCCACTTCATCGGTACCGGCATTAATGGGGATGGTCTCGCTATCATTTCGACGAATGGTACGCCACTCGCCCTGAGCGTTTCGGATACTGACACCGGCGTCAGATTCCGCAAAAACATATCCACCACCCGATGAGATCCCCTTGATATCGTCGGTTCTGAGCAAACCACCACGCTGCAAGATCGGATCAGCAAAGGTGTTTGCATTGGTATCAAAGACAGAGATCCCGTCCGGCGTTGCAATCCAGAGTGTGTCGGATTCGTAGGTCAACCCATTGATCTGAAGACTGACCAAATTATTGCCAGCAGATTCCGGCGTATAATTTACCCATTGTCCCTGGCCATTGCGGCGAAACAAACCATTGGATGCTGTGCCGATCCAAACTTCGTTTTGGAAGCCGTGTTGGATTGCAGTCACATGAATTTCTGCCCCTTCAAACGGCGCAACCAATGGATCCAAGGGGTCGCCGGCCAGGGTGTATCGGCCTAAGCCTGTCTCAGTACCCACCCACACTTCACCACTCTCTTCGGTGACGACCGTAATTGATGGTGCGGTCTGATTCTGGGCATCATACCCAGGTAGCATGGCAGCATCGAGCGCGACCATCGTCCCATCGTCGCTCTGTCGATAAACGCCAGTCTGCGTGCCAAACCAGATACTACCAAGACTCGACATACGGACGGCCGAGGTCACACAGAAGCCTGTCTGGTCGGTCGGAAAGGAGGCGAACAGACCGCCAAATCGAAAAACGCCGGCACTGGTTGCGGCCCAAAAGCTTTCAAATGGTTGTCCATCATCAAAATCGCGCAGGATGGCCCGTGTCTGACCTGGCGGTATGGGTTCTCGACCCCGAGGATAGGGGCGAAGCGATGAATCAATTCGAATGATCCCATCGGATTGAGCAAGGTACGTTTCCGTATTGCCGCGGCTGCTGTCCGTTGCTGTCAGTCCTTCAAAGGTAGCGACGACCCCATCGTCAGCACCGAGTAAGATCATGCCGTCCTGCCCAAAAAGCCACATTTGGTCATTCCCAGCGGCATCCACGCCGGTGATTAAGCCAATATTGGGCAGTCCTTCAAAACGCTGGTCGACCACATCACCCACGTATCGCAGTACCCCTGCGCTGGTTGCAACCCAAACACGGTCTAAGCCGTCCCGATGCAAATCGCGAACATCGGCAGAAGGCAAATCTGGCTCTCCGAGCAGTGTCCACTCATTATTGACCAATTGATTGAGACCACGGTCACTCCCCACCCATAGGCTGTCTATCCCACCAAGAATAGAGGTCAAGGTACTATCAGCACCCGATGGAAGATCTCGTGTTGGGATATTGAAAGTGCGTTTATTGGTTTCTTCGAAGATCGTGACGCCGCGGTCCGTAATCAAGAACCAATCGTCCGCCGTAATGTGCATTGCCGTCAAGGCATAGCTATTGATGCCGTAATTCAATCCCACATTCTCGGGCGGGTTAGTACCGACAACTAAGCCACCGGCAGTGGCCATCACCAAACGCGGCGCTTGCCCGTCTACGGCGGTCGTTGCGTCCATTGCCTGGGTATCTCGGGCATAGGTCCATGTCTGAAATCGTGTCTCGCACAGCTGAGATGTCTCCGGGTCGGCAGCGCCTCGGTGGTATGGACAGGCATCTTCGACATTGACGATGCCGTCCCGATCATAATCCGCCTCGCAATCCTGACCGGCAACACAGAGGTGGTTTTCATCCCACCAATCCAAAATCCCGTCGTTGTTATCGTCCTGATCACAGACGTCACCAAGGCCGTCACCGTCGGTGTCATGATTGAAGGCATCAATGCTGAGGGGACATAGATCCACCCCGTCTTGTACCCCATCAAAGTCACTGTCCGGCAAGAGGGGGTTCGTTCCGTTCATGGCCTCGTCAGCGTTGGTCAAGCCGTCACCATCCGCATCATCATCACACGCATCGCCCTGACCATTCCCGTCTAGATCAAGTCCATCGGGATTCGAGGTGCGAGGACAGTTGTCATCAGCATCAAGGATGCCATCGTCGTCGTCGTCATCGTCACAGGCATCACCCAATCCATCTTCATCCAAATCCGTTTGATCGGGATTGGGTTCGGCAGGGCAGTTATCGGTCCCATCTTCGACGCCGTCCCCATCCATATCGGGTAGCATCATATCAGCCATACCCACATCGGACATGGCCACCACCATGTCCACGGTTGAGGCGTCAGTCCCTGCATCAACTATGGAAACCTGGCCATCGGGCATATCGGCCGATTGACTAAACTCATCAAAATCGAGGGCACAGCCCGAGAGTAGACCACCCAGCATAGACGCTGATAAGAGTGTGCGTAGTAAGCGATTCATCAGAATCTCCCCCCGAAACTAATGACGCCACCGTCGGCGGTTGGCACAAAAACCGTACTCATGCTCTCGTTGCGGTCAACGCCTGAGTTATCCAGAAGCAGCCAGGTCAATCCACCGGCAATGGCTAAGGTCCCAGCGCCCACCAAAACGTTTGTTGTCAGGACCAGCGTATTCCCGGTGTCGATGTCTGCCGCGGCGATTAATTCTTGTCGGTCTTTCTTTTCCTGCAACTTCGTATGCAAGCTATTGGCCATGAGGCCGGTGACGACACCACCGGTCAGCATTGCCGCCCCGGCGCCCATGGTGACCCAGGGCCAGAGGGTACTCGAGCCCTCTTCACTTTCTACCTCAATGCTGGTTTGCCCCTCAGTAATGAGCTGTATATCCACTTGATTGCGCTTCGGCCCTTTCACCTGAATGGTCTGGCTCCAATTCTTATAGCCAGGCTTCATAGCGAGGACTTGATGGGTACCCTGACGGAGCCGCTTAACCCCAACGATGGGACTCTTACCAATCGATCGCCGGTTAACCAAGATATCTGCGCCCACTTCGGACACCATAAACTTAACATCGGCGTACTCTGAACTGAGGCTAAGATCAAAACCGATGCGCACCTTTGGTTCGTCCCCAAGAACGACTTCTTTGGCATCGGATTCATGATCCTTCAGATCGACGATGATCTTGTGTTTGCCCGGCATCAATTGAAAGCTGATAGGTGTCTTGCCCATGGAGCCACTCGCCCGGTCGTTCACAAAGACATGGGCTCCGGCAGGCGTGCTGGATACCTGAACCGTCCGATAACGCGTATCCAGCTTCTTTTTCAGTTGGCCCACTTTTTCTTGCAGGGCTGCGCGCTTAGGGGAATCAGGGACGGCATCGATAAATCGTTGGTAGAACCGAATCGCCTCTGCCGTTAAACCCGCTTTCTCGTAACAGAAACCAATATTATACAGCAGGCTACCCCGGGGAGAAAAATCGAACGCTTGTCGAAAGTGCTTGGCTGCAGCCTCGTATTGGCCAGCCTTGTACGCGGTCTTGGCTTTCTGTTTTGCCTCCGCGTAGGAATTCGATTGCGCCCTGGCGGTTTGAGGTAGACAAATGCCACCCAATGCACCGAGCAGGCTCAGTACAAGAAGGTAGGCTGGTAGGGTTCGACAGAACCCTGGGCTAATGTGAGCTGACTGTCTTGAATTCACGGGGTCTCTCCTTCGCCCTTCTCCTCCGACGGCAGGGCACGCGGCGCATGTCATCACCGCTGATACGCGTACCCGCGGCCCCATCCTAATCGACGGAGGGAAGTTGTCGCAACTCCACGCCTCACATCTCGCAATGAGTCTGCTCTTTTACCATCAAAACCCGGCGGTGCAACACAAACGTCCATCGGACCTAACCGCAGGGGAAAACGTCCATGTTGAGCGCGGGGATGGGTAGCGGCCACTCTTGCCTGTAAAAGTAGGCCGACCGACCGCTCCACTAGAAGACAATTGTTGACGCCACCATCCCTCTCGCTACTAGACTATCAACCACCATGAGCAACCATGAAAAACCCAATGAGCCGGGCTGGCTGCTCACCGTCGACCCGGCCAACGATGGGGCCCGTCTCGATCGATTCATCTCGTCGAGAATTCCTCGGCTTTCCCGAGCCCGCGCAGCTCGACTCGAAGTCGTCGAATTGAGCGCGCCCACAAAACCCCTCAAGAAAAGTACTGCGGTGCGCGCCGGTCAGCGCTTGTGGGCACGTCGCCCCGTACCCGATCCCAACACCGCTCCTTTTGAACCGGATATCCTTCACGAGGAAGAAGGACTTCTGGTCCTCAACAAACCGCCTGGGGTTGCCATACACCCCACTGCCAGCCGTTTCATGGCCACCATTACCTACTGGTTGGCAACCAAACCTCAATTCGCACACCTGAGCCCTGCCCACCGTCTCGACGTTGAAACCTCAGGCGTACTGATTTGTTGTGATAAGAAGACCTTAAAGCCAGTGTCAGCAGCATTTTCAAAGCAAGAAGTGAAAAAGACTTATGTAGCCGTCCTCGCTGGTCTGCCCCATAGCGACCAATGGATCGTGGACCGCCCTCTGGGTCTTGTAGAGAACCATCCGAGCCGAGTGCTCATGGGCCCGGGCTCTTTGCCCGCAATCACCAGATACAGCGTCCAAGCCCGTAGAAATGGACGGACCCTGGTCCATGCATTGCCCACCACCGGTCGGCAACATCAGATTCGGGTGCATGCGCAGATGAGTGGCTATCCACTGGTTGGTGATAAACTATATGGAGCCGCCCCAGCCCTATTTATTGCGTCAAAAGAGCGGAAATTGACAGCGCAAGAATGGCGGACTCTGGGCCACACCCGGCAGGCACTTCATGCCTTTAAGGCCAGTCTATGTATCAACGGTGAGCAAAGAGAATTCTCAGCACCAGTGCCCGCTGAATTGCTGGCGCTGATGGATGACTAGATTGAAATCTTTTTGTTTTTAGACGTTCTCGATTGACAGTCGTATGTCTGAGCTGTAGCGTCCGGGTCCGTCGAGATCATACCTATTTCAGGCGGAGT
>Ga0315331_10004796_pt1 | contig 10160 bp, 6 predicted proteins | sample M160m34915metaG_FD_203456 | JGI IMG/M metagenome (GOLD analysis project Ga0315331, IMG submission 203456) | Ammonia-oxidizing marine archaeal communities from Monterey Bay, California, United States - M1 60m 34915 | ecosystem: Environmental > Aquatic > Marine > Intertidal zone | place: USA... | reverse complement strand
GCTTTGGACCGCGTTGTAATTATTTACAAAGAGTTTGCTGTTCACATGCTTTCCGATGACGGTACTTCCATTGTTCAACAGACTCTTAGCGCTGAAGTGGGTGCCCTGTGCGACAATGCTGTTGTCGATCTTGGCGGCAAACATGTCTTTATGGGCCACAATGATTTTTATTTCATTGAGGGTCAATCTGTTCAATCTCTACCGAACCCCTGTAAAGAGTTCTTGCTTGGACCCGATGGAGATTTGGATAAGCCAAATTATTTTGGGGTAATCGGGCACCACAATAAAGAACAAACATGTGTCTATTGGTTTTACCCAAGCAAAGACTACGCTCAGTACCAGTTTAAACCTACAGATTTTAAACCTGTTTGCACTAAATGGGTTTGTTGGAACTACGTTACAAATACTTGGACAAAGGGCGAGCTACTTCAAGTTAATTCTACACGTAAGGTTGGTATTAGCTGCGTACTTAAGCCTGATCTAGATAGTTCTGGAGCGCTTTCATACTTGGCGTTCGGTGTGGAAAGTTCAAATGCTTTAACTAGTGATGACCCAGTTACATGGGGCAGTAATTTTGACGGTAAGTGGGTTAGTAACGCCATTACTGGAACAACCAACCGCAATGCAGCGTTCTTTAGTGTTCTTTGTACAAACTCAGATAATACATACCGTAAACCTCTGCATCAGTTGGCCGGGGATTACTACACTGCAGACTCCGGTGACAGGCTAAAGGGAGAATACGTATCTAGATTTCCTGTTGGGGAAGTTACGGATGCTACCAGTGTAGAGTTTTTGCAAAACAATCTTTATTCAGATCCGGATACGGCTACCGATGGAATTATTTGTACGATTAGAACTGGCGATTTTGGCGATGGCGTTAATCTCAAGTTTGTTAGGGGCATCCGCCCTCGTTTTGTGGGAAATGTTACTCCTACTTCCGTAAGCTGCACAGTTTATACTAGAGAAAACCTAAGCGAGGACTGGGAGCAGTCTTCTACATCCTATGCAGGAACTGCAGAATTGAACTCTAGCTCCCCTTATTGGTTTTCAATTCGTTCAAATTCTAGGTATCACCAGTTTGAGTTTATTTTTACTGGTTCAGCAGAACTTTCAGGATACGACATTGACTATGACGATTCGGGTACGCGATGAAGGGGACAATCACACGACACAGGCTGGACATTCCAGCTCCGGACGACATCTGGAACAGGTTTCTGAAACGGATGTTGGACATATTCCAGAGGGAAACCCAAACGGAACTGTCGTGGATCAACCATCGGTCGATGACAGCAGACGTATCGACAACAGCAAAGTTTCGAGTGCTGTCCCCGATAATGCTTCTGGACGGAGGAAGCAGTGGGGCGGAAGTGACAATAACGTTAGCGTCAGACATGCAGTCCCCGGAGAACTTTCACGGTCCCTTATTCCTGAAAAACGGGAACACCAGAGACATCAAGATAGTGGCGAGCAACAACAACAATATACAGATGCAAGGGAACGATACGGAAGTAGCGATGTTCGTAAAGATCAAAGGATCGTGGAACATCGTAAACACGATTTCCTAAAAGAGTTTGAAGCAGTACGTGTAGAACCAGAGCACGTAGAAAACTGGTGGCCGTTAGTACAAACGGGGATTGAGTACACGGTTCGAAAAACTGGAGCACCGTTTAAAGCTGAAGATGTAAAGCAATACTGCCAGCGAAATCTAGCTTGGCTGCTTATTGCGTATACAAAAGACGGTACATACGCGGGATGTGTTGTTATTGCCCAGTCAGCATTGGACAATTTTGCGACTAAACCCGAGCTGTTGATATGGGTAGCTTATTCCAAGACCCCCGGAGCAGCAGAATCGGTATTGAAAAAGGTAGAGGTTATCGCCAAAAAGCTTGGTTTCGGGTATATTGTGTTCCATTCTCCCCGAGATGGATGGCTTCGTAGAGCCAAGGATCTTGGTTTTACACTCAGAGAAAGAGTGTACGAAAAAAAGATAGGATGAAATTATGGGCGGTTCAACTCCCAGAAATACTACAACAACAGTAAAACCTTTCTATGGAACTGAACATACTTATGAAAAGGTTCACGACAGGTTTGACACTTCGCGCTACGATCCCGTTACGGGTCAACCACTTGCTTACGGTGGCCCCCGCATGGCGGATACGCAATTCGATCCTATGGAGCAGCAAGCTTACAACCGCACAATGGCGCTATCTTCAGGACCAAACCAGTATGCGGGTTATGCAGGTCAGCAAGCAGCCAATTTGTATGGTTTGGAAAATCCCGCCGCGACCAATGTAACGCTTAATACTTTGAACTCGCAATTTTTGTCTGACCAGAATCCTGCGTTTCAAAGCATGGTCAGCAGCATCGGTGACGCCGCCAAAGAACAATACAATATGGCTACAGGGGAAACGTCTGGAATGTTTTCCAACCGAGGGACCTTTGGCGGTTCTCAACACAGAGCCTCACAGGGTAAGAATGATGCTGCTTTAGCAAAATCGTTGACCGATCAGATTGGTCAACTTCGATATGACGACTACGCCAATCGAATGAGCATGCAGCAGCAGGCTGCACAGAATGTTGCTACCCGAGGCGATTCTTTTAACTTGGCAGGTGCTGATGCTCTTAGATATGCAAACGCTGATCGTCTAGCCAACATGGGTGGTTATCGTCGTCAGTCTGTTACGGATCCAAATCAACAACGAGCCTTTGATTACGCAGGTAATCGATTTAATTATTATCAGAACCTTCCTCTGCAAGAAGCTCAGTTGCTTGCTGAAATGAATAGGGGAACTGGAGGAACAACGACAGCAAGTATGCCGGGTCCTTCAGGTATGCAGCGAGCAGGGCAAGGAATTGGACTATTTACTGACGTTGTTGGTCTGTTTTAGGAGGTACTAAAAAGTGCCTTGGTCAGGAACACAATATCAATATGCTTTAGTGCCTCGTTATGGAGACGTAGGTGGTTCGATAGACGAAGGGTGGGGGCAGTTTACTAAAATTGTTAAATACCCCGTGGGTATGTCTTTGCAGGGAGCAGAAAACAGTGGACTACTCGAACCGATTGAAGACCCCGGACTTGCTTTAGAATTACTTCAATCGGGAAAAGTTCAGGGCACCGAAGATCTTGATCCTTCATATCTTGAGGACCCAGCATTACTTTCACAGCTAACAGGAATTCCTTTTGGTGCTGCAGGTGATGGAACTGTATCTACACTTGATCCTGTAACGGGTGAAATTGTACGAACTCCTGCAGGAGAAGAAGAAGAACTTGCTACCGAAGAAGAAGAACTTTCCCCCGCAGACGATTTAGCTCAAAGAATTCTAGACGGAGAAATTGGTCCTAATTCTTATTTTAATGCAGCTACAGGAGAATGGACACAAGGATCTCCGCTATCGCCCTTAACGGGAGGATCTCTTACTTCAGCTCCTTCTATTGCTGGAGTAACTTCTACTCCGGATGTCTATTACCAAAATCAACCTACTGCTGTTGGTCAAACTGGCTATGTTCCAATTGTAGGAGATTCTTTACTTAAAGGGTCACAATATTCTTTATCCCCGCAACAAGCTCCAGTTGATTTAAATAACGATGGAATTATTTCTGATCAGGAAGCAGCAGTAGGGTTTAATCCTTTTGATCCAAATACTCCTGATAGAAATCTTGCGGAAGAACTGGCAGAAGTAAACCGCTACGGCCATCTTCGTTTTGATGCGAATGATCCAGCAAGCTGGCTGACTTCCGATGAAGAGCGAATGATCCCTATCCTTAATGAAGGGTATTACGATCGATATAAAGATTGGTTTGGTCAAGGAGTCGATGCGCTACCCGAAGGGTTTGAAAGACCCGCCGATGTTTTGTTGGAGCCGGGTCGTTATATTCCCGTAAATCACCCTAGCTATTACGATTATCACAGAGCGCTTCGTTCGGGGAACCAACAAGGGGCGCAATGGATTTTAGATCTTTTTGGCGTAGACGGAGACGTTCTTAAAAGCGTAGAGCCAAACGATCCCATATTTCAGACCCGAGAAGATACTACTCCATGGGCTGATTTTTCGACGGGAGAGTTGCCGCAGATTAAGAATCCTCCGCCTTGGCATCCTGCACATAACCCACGCCTAGATATTATGGGTCGCCCAATTACATCGGGGGGACTTGGTTGGGGTACTTGGTTGCAGATGAATAGCATGGATCCAGAAACAGGTATTCCTGTTAATCCAAATTGGGATAACGAGTATCAAGTTCCGCTTACTTCTGGTCTTTTAGGGCCAGAAGCAGGATCAAACTTTGAAACTTTTGTAAATAGTTTTGATCCTGCAGCAACAGAAGAGCAGCATGTATATCGTACTCCTGCTCCGCCAGTTGATACGGCGCAAACGCAACAAAAAACTAGTGCAGTTTATTCAGATCAAGCTTCTTACGAAGATGATTTTGGGTCTGTAACTGCTTTAGGTAATGCAATAGAAGAAGGAGCTTTGCCTCCTTTGGAAATGGGTGCAGGAAAAGGAACTCCTCTTCAGCAAGTAATGCCCGGACAGTCTTCTTATGTCGATCCTTACGCACAAGCTCCTGTAGAAACTCCTTTGCGTAGTGCTGTAGCTGCTCCTGCAGACGGTACTATTAGCTCTCCAGCTAATCGCGGCTTGTTTCCGAGGAGGATGTAATGGGTTTTGTTGGTCCCTTTAATCCAGACACTCCTACTAATCCAAACACTCCTACAGCATCGCCCTATTGGTCGATAAGCCCTGAAGCATATTATGCTTTGGCGCGTATTTGGAGAGATACTAGCTTACGCGACCTTGAAGGTAAGCAACAGACTTTGCGTGACTACTGGCTACAGGATCAGTCAGGAGATCAAACTTATAATTACCTAAAAGCCATGGGGTATTTAGATCCCAGCAAGGTGGATCAGCAGTGGTTTCAAAATACTGTGTGGCCTACTTGGAAACAACATGGCTTGGGTAAGCTGTACGAAGATAAGACAATTCGTTTGAATAGCAATTTGTCTGGTTCATACCAACCGCCTCACATTCCTGATTCTATTCCTAAGCCCGCACCCAAGCCCGCACCCAAGCCCGCACCTAAGCCCGCACCTAAGCCCACACCCAAGCCCACTCCTCCACCTAGAACAAACCCAACTCGTCCCAGAACCCCAAGTTCGGGTATAACTCCAAGCCGAGGAGCGATAAAAACTGGCTTTGGAAGCACATTTAATAGACGGAGAATGTAATGGCATTTATTCCAGCAATTGTAGCAGGCGTTTTGTCTGCAGTTCCCGCAGCAGCAGCCACGGGCCTTGGATCATTAGCTACAGGGCTAGGGTCGGCAACCGGTATTGGAGCATTAGGTAGCGCAGGATCTGCACTAACGGGCCTTGGTACCACGATTGGTAGTGCGGGATCTGCGTTAGGTGGAGCACTGGGCGCAGGAGCTACTGCAAATAGTATTGCAGGGGGACTTGGCTCTGGATTGGGTAATATCATCGCCCCAATCGCAGAAGGCGCTGGCGGATTTATTGGCGGAGAAGGATTAGGTTCTTTGGTTCAAGGCGTTGGCGAAGGTGCTTACGGTGCTTTGGGAGAAATTGGTTTGGCAGAACCTCTTGCCAATGTGGCACAAACTGGAGCGTCTTCGCTAGCTGATTCACTAGCTCCTCACTTGGGCAACGTAGCTCAAACTGGCGTAGATCTAGCAGGAAATGCAGTATATGGACCCCAGCAACCTATGCTTGGCGAGTTTGGTCAGAACATCCTTTCTGGGTTGGATAAATTTTCTGGCAATGTTGTAGATCCTTCTCGTATTGCACCACAAGAATCTGCAAACGCTCTTCAAAGAATTAATAATATGAAAAGAGTTTACGATTCGGCTGTCCATGAAGATGACCTTGGCCCTCGGCCCGGAGGAGATTTTTCAGGTGGCGCTCGCATGGGACCCCCAGAATCTATTAGGCACATTCCTTCGTTTACAGCAGATCCTTCTATTTTGTATTCTCCTGAAGAATTAAAAAATGCCGGCGTTCAATGGAGCAATACTTCCGTTACTGATCGTGTAGTTCCGTTCGGCGAACGCGATCTTGACAGGAGATTGCGGGAATTAAAAAGGAGAAGATTGTGAGCGACGACCCTTGGTACAATGCAATAAGAGGTGTGGCTTCTTCTTTTGCTCCTAAAAATTCAGGCAAAGCGTATTACGAAAATCTATCTCCTGCAGAAAAAGAAAGATTTATTCGTGCTGAGTACGAAGGAGTACAGCCCGACAGAAAATTTAGTCTTTTGCAGGCTGCGCGTCCTATTGCTGAAGCTCTTCAAGGCAGACCCCCTGTGCTTGGTCTTCGATCAGTTCCTCCAGATCCGAATAAAGATCCTCTAGGAATTGGAGGCCATAGTCTTGAATTTTATGGCCCTAGCGCAGACGAGTTGTTTTTTGTTGATAATCCCCAAGCAGGGGAGCCGAAGTACGTTATTAGAGATCAGGCTTCAGGAGAGGTTATTGAACGGTTTGTTCCCGGCTCTGCGGAATATGCAGCTCTTATGTACGCAAGAGAAACCTTGCCAGAGAGCGCTAAATACCTAGAAGACGCTACTGGAAATCGAATGTACTCCGGTCTTCAAGAGCTGCCAGAATTAACAGATAGTCCTGTTACTGTTGATAGTCATCCCTCACGAGCAAACGACCCACGCTATCAAGCATTGGGACTTCATCAGGCTGCTGTAGATATTACCGATGGACCAATGGGTCCTTTTGTTCCAGAAGGTCACGTAGATGACAGGGAAGAACGCGCACTAAATGAATGGCTCGCTACCAATCCTCCCGGTGGCGTTATGATTGAAGGCGATCCTGACAGTACTTCTTCAAGAGCAAATTTGGACAGAAGGCTAAAAGCCTTGAGGCGAATCGGCAGTGGCCTTATGGCGGGAGGACCTGATGAAACCTTGGCTGAGCTAGGTCGTCAGCAGCTTCGTCGTGCCGATGCCATGGAGCAAGAACAACTTAGACTTGCGGCAAGTAAAGAAGAAGCCGAGGCGCGTAGAGCACAACAAAACGCTCAGAATGAAATAACAAACAAACTCAATCAACATAAGTATGAGTTGGACGTTCATAAATATAACCAAAAAGCCTACACCGACCGCATGACGCTTGGACTAAAAGCCCAAGAATTGCAGCAAACCCTTGGCGCAGAGAATGGAAAGATTGTAGCTGCGGCTACGGGGGCAAAGAGTGCGTCTGAATTTAACAAAGCTTTAGGCGAACTTACAGGGATTCTATCAAAAGCTGATATAAAAATGCTTCGTGAGAACAAACAAAAATACGCAGAGTCAGACTTTGATAAAAATTTCGGTTCCCAGATGGAAGCTTTAACTACCGCATTGCAAACCGGAGATATTACGCCTTTGAGTATATTCTACACGGATGCAAATTACAAAAAGCTGGAAGCCTTGGACGAAAAGGACCGCAAAGCCGTCATGACTTCCGGACTTAATCTATTAGGTAGGGCAAGACAAACAATTACCTTTGCGGACCCACTCTCGGGAAGCAATTTTCAAACAACTCAGATTTACCAACTAGCTTCAGCAGCAATAGATCACCCCTTTAGGAGCCAAGTTTCTATGCAAAGTCTACTGGAGCTTGCAAATCGATAAATGTATTTATCTAACGCAAAACGCAGTATCCTTGAACATGAGGGTACAAGGCTACATGAAAGCTCTCCTAAGTTTGGTGATCCGGTACACGTTACTTACTATGATTCTTTGGGCTTTCTTACAGCAGGTTATGGTCACAGGCTAACTCCTGACGACCCCGAGTATCATTATGGGGAAGGACATCCTGTTCCTGATTTTCGAGCGCAAGAGTGGTTCGAAAAAGATTTGCCTTATGCAGATTCAGAAGCTCGAAGGGTTATTCCAAACTTCGATGTGTTTCCTGATGAAGTAAAAGCAAATCTGGTTGAGATGGCATACCAAATGGGTGGCGGCAAACGCGCAACTGAATCCGAAAAAGGTACTGGCCTCGCTGGATTTACAAAGATGCTGCGAGAACTGGATAAACCAACTCCAGATTACGACGAAGTTGGTAGGCAAATGCTCGATTCAAAATGGGCAAAGTCAGATTCGCCCACCAGAGCACTTAATCTAGTTTCTAATTTGCCTAAAACAAAAAGAGGAGAACCCCCTTCGGATTTTATTTCAACCTCCGATACAGAAGACGACCTACAAATGTATCGGAGAAAACGGATCCAAATGGGGTTTCCTTCTCCAGCTTTTACAGATCCGTTGGAAGAATCTTCACCTTCTTCCGCAAAAACTCCGACGCCATTTATTCAAAATTTCGGTCAGTACTCAAAAACTGAAACACCCGAAGTTGAAGCTGTATCTACTCCTACGCCGACTCTTCTGCCTACAAGTAATACTTACGATTCCGAAATCTTGAATATGCTAACTACGCAGGTGGATGTCCCTGCGGTAACTGCATCTGAAGATTATTCGTACAGGAATAAGATAATGGAAACCCTTGGCGATCAGCCGGGGATGGCTAATTTGACCGAAGCCGATTTTCTTCCGGGTAAATTCGGTGTCGATAAAACAATTAGTCCTGAAGAAAATTATGAAAAGAATGTTCTCCCCAAACTTGGGTCGTATTCTTTTCTGTATAGGACCAAGGGTCAAGATCGTAACTACGTTAGTTATTTAATGGACGGGGCCATGCCGGGAATGATTTATCTTCCCGGTCCTTTCGATGGAGTAAAAGCGGGGGATGTCCAGAACTATGGAGATCTTGGCCCTGCTATCCGCAAATACTACAAAGAACGTAGAGATTTGTACGCAGAAGACGGCTTTAATGTAACCGATCCTATTAAAGCATATATGGATACCGGAGTGTTTACGGTTGCCAACGCTGCAAACCAATCAATGAAGTTTGTAGATTACTGGTCTTCGGCCCTTCCAATAGCCATTGCTGGCGGGTGGAACTATCTCACCACTTCAGACGAAGAGAAGCTTGGGGAACTAATAGAAGATTTTCCGGGGTTTGATGAATACGTGAGTGCAGAGATGAAGTCTTTGCCCAAAGGTTCTACCGAAGAGCAAAGAACAAAAGCTCTCGAAACAGCTATGACTAAGTATCAGAACTTTATTGGTTCTGAAAAAAATCAACAAAGGCTGTCTGGAGTTTATTCGAAAATTTCTAAAAATTTGAATATTCCTTTTGAAAGAGTTCCAGAACTTTTGGGGCAACTCTCTGTAGGAAATTCTCCTTTTGCAGATAGATTACTGTCCTCTGCGCAAGCGCGTCTTTCTACAATTGAAGACGAAGACTATTGGGCAAAACCTTATTATCTTACGGGCAAAGGACTTACTGACGTAAAGCCTCCGCAAGAAGAACTTTACATACCCACTAGCAGAGCAGACATTGCACTAGATGTGACTATTGGTGGCGTAGCAAAAGGTTTGTCTAAAGCAGGGCTTAGTATTACGAGTATGTTGTTTAACAATTTTCTTGGATCCGACGCCAAAAAAGCTGCTTCGCTTTGGTTTAAGCAAGGAGAAAAACGTAGACAGCTAGATTTAATAGACAACCAACTTTTAGAATTGGGCGCTACTCATACTCTTGCTACTCGCGCTAGGGACCTTATTGCCAAGAAAATTGGTGGACGAGGAAAGGTTAAAAAACTTAATCCCGACGAAGACGTTTTGGAGAATGTGGATATTGGAGCGGCTGAAGAAACCGCAACACGCATTAATACTTTGCGGGACAAAGCTGCAGAACTCAGAAAAGCTTTGGATGCTGATGATGCGGCAATCAGAGAACTTACTCGAAGGGGATCAGTACCTGATGTAAGAAGAGTAGGAAAAAGAGCTAACAAAGCTTTTTTTCCAGATGCACCCTTTTGGATGCGATTGACTGACGAAGTAGCATTTACTGCTGCTGCTAGCAGCATGGCATCTAACTTTGTTTTTGATCCAAACCAAGGCGTTAAATACGCAACAGAAGAGGATATGGAAAGTGCATCTCCTTTGTCGCGATTCCTTATGGCAATGACACCGTTGCTTGGAGGAATTGCTGTTGGCGGATTCAAATCTTTTGATGAATGGGATCCTGTACTACAGGAAATTAAAGCTACAAATCTTAGACAAGCAACAGAGTTTCCTGAACAACTTAAGTCTGGTGA
>Ga0315331_10004793_pt1 | contig 10163 bp, 10 predicted proteins | sample M160m34915metaG_FD_203456 | JGI IMG/M metagenome (GOLD analysis project Ga0315331, IMG submission 203456) | Ammonia-oxidizing marine archaeal communities from Monterey Bay, California, United States - M1 60m 34915 | ecosystem: Environmental > Aquatic > Marine > Intertidal zone | place: USA... | reverse complement strand
TCACTTAGTTAGAGCTCAAATGCCTTTTTCTTTTGACCAATTAAAAAGATTAGATAGATCCATTAAACAAGTAGATGTTATTACTAAATTTCCAGGACAAGGTGATGATAGATATGACGAGTATGGTCAAGACTTTGAGTTTGGTGATGAGTTTGGTGGGTTGTTTGGATTTAGAGCTGTTGCCGTTAAACCTGAAAGAACTATGAACTTTAAAGTTGCAGATTTTCAAAAAGGGGTAAGAGATTCCAGATCATTATTTACTAGAGCAGCACTTAAAGGTGGTCCAATTGAACCAAGAGAAATTGTAGATGCTTATTTAAATTCTAATCGTGCTTTGTTTAATGTAAAGAAAAATTTAAAAGCTGACATGGATGCTGCAAGATTATTAAATATATCAGACGAAGATTTATTTAGTTCTTTAGACAGACTCTCTGGAGTTGAAGTAAATTCAATTGATCAAAATGTATTTAGACCACTTACTGTTTCATTAGAAGTTCAAAGAGCTTTTGCAGAAAATGCAGAAGCTATAGGTGTAGCCAATCCTTTAACAGAAGCTTTTGAAGCTATTGCAGAATTACAATCTCAATTAGCAGAATTTTCATTAACTTTGCCTGAGCTACCTACGTTAGAAAATCCTTTAATGCCTATCATGCAAGACACACCGCTGACACCAACAAGCTTGAACCTACCCTCAGTTAACGCAGAATCTGTGGCAGCACAAGTACAAGGCGGTAATTTTAGTAACTTGACTAACAAACAAAAATTTGATTTACTCTTTCCCAATGGCTAAACAAGATGCAATACAGAGAATAGATTCTCATGAAAAACTGTGTAGAATTATGCAGAAACAAACTCATGATAAAATACTCAAGCTTGAAACCCAGATAAATAGGGTAGAAAGTATACTATTAGTGTCAGTTGGGACATTGATATCGGGTATGGCTTATGTTATATTCGCGCTTATTATTTCACAATAAAAACTATGCAACTTTCAAAACATTTTACTTTAAGAGAGATGACCGCTTCAATGACTGCGCAACGTAAAGGAATTGATAATACACCAGGGGCCGGGGAAATTAAAAGCCTAGGAGACCTCTGTTATGAGGTCTTAGAGCCGCTACGGGCTCATTTTGACAAGGCTGTTACGATTACCAGCGGATACCGCTCAGAGGCGCTCTGTGAGGCCATAGGCAGCAAAAAAACATCGCAGCATGCGAAGGGCCAGGCGGTCGACCTAGAAATATTTGGCGTGCCTAATATTAAGACAGCTTACTGGCTACAAAATAACGTGGATTTTGACCAGCTGATTATGGAGTACTACGACAAAGACGATCCTGCAGGGGGATGGGTCCATATAAGTTATCACGAATCAGGTTCTAATAGAAAACAAGTCTTAACTTTTGATGGTAAAAAATACACCGAAGGATTACCGGATATGAAATGGGAGGGTGGTAAAGTTGTTAATTAAATGGTATTATTAAGTAATGTCTAAAAAGAAAGTTATACAGTTATTAGAAGGTAACATACATATAGAACCAAATTTTTTTGATGATGATTTATATAAAAAAGTAATTAAAAAAACATCTTTATTAAAAACAAAACCTACCTATCAACCTCAAAAAAAAACATACGGAAATAGAATGCAAGCCATGCCTTGTTATGAATCTGAATTTAATTTTAATAGAAATGTTATTATTGATAAACTAGAAAAAATTTTAGACGCTAGAGTTACTAACTATCTATGTATTTATAGAAAAATTAAAACCGAAGAATTAAAAAAATCACAATGTAATTTAAAGTATGGGTTTACGCACAAAGATACTGATTTAGGTGAATATTTACATGATGCAGTTTATTCAGAGTATGACCTAGCAGCAGTCATGCATTTTGATCAATCTTACGAAGGAGGGACAGCTTTTTTTGAAAACTATTGGGACAATAAACCAGATATTTATATTAGTGCTTACCCAAATAGATTAATTATTTATAATTCTAATAGATGGCATGCTCCTGCTTTTGATCATACTTTCAAAGAAAGAAATAGTTTAGCATTTTTTTTAAAAGTTAAAAATGAAGTTTAATAAAATAGTAATCGTTGGTGGAGGAAGTGCAGGTTGGATGACTGCAGCAACTTTAATTAAAGCCTATCCAAAAAATGATATTACACTTATTGAAAGTCCAAATGCTCCAATTTTAGGAGTAGGTGAAAGTACTTTAGGTCAAATTAATAATTGGTTAGATTTTTTAGGAATTAAAGATGAAGAATTTATCAAAGCAACTGATGGATCATATAAATTAAGCATAAGGTTTCAAGATTTTTACAAAAAAAATTCTGGAGGATTTCATTACCCTTTTGGTGAACCTGATTTAACAAATACTAATGTAGGTCTTAATGATTGGATGTTTAAAAAAATTTTAAACCCTTCTCTTTCTAATACCGATTATGCTGACACATTTTTTTCAAGTATGTCGCTTGTCAACTCTAACAAATACACAGAAAACATAGATAAAAAATTACCAGGTTTCGAACCTAAAAGACATGTAGCATATCATTTTGATGCAATAAAATTTGGACAATTTTTAAAAAATAATTATTGTTTAAATAAAGGCGTTAAGCATATTGAGGCAGATGTAACAAACATTGAAACTACAGAAGAAGGTATTAAAAAAATTACTGTAAATAAATCACAGCATATATCAGCAGATTTTTTTATAGATTGTACTGGTTTTAAATCTCTACTTTTAGGAAATGCTCTAAAAGAACCTTTTGATAGTTACGAAGATATATTACCTAACAATTCAGCGGTAGCAACTCAAATTCCATACACCGATAAAAAGAAAGAACTAGTTTCTTATACTAATTGTATTGCTCAAGGCAATGGTTGGATTTGGCAAATACCTTTGTGGTCAAGAATTGGTTCAGGTTATGTTTATTCTGATAAATATTTATCAGACAAACAGGCCATCATAGATTTTAAAAATTTCTTAGTTAAAAATAAATACCCAATAAAAGATTGTAAATTTAAAACAATTAAAATGAGGGTTGGTTTACACAAAAGAACTTTTGTTAAAAATGTTTGTGCGATAGGATTGGCTGCTGGTTTTATTGAGCCTTTAGAAAGTAATGGTTTGTACACAGTACATGTATTTTTAATGAATTTATTAAGAACTTTAAAAAGAAATCAAGTTAATAGGTTTGATAAAGATGCTTATAATTATAATACAAAAATAGAATTTAGAAATTTTGCAGAATTTGTAGCCATGCATTATTCTCTATCACACAGAACAGACACTAAGTATTGGAGAGATATTCAAGAAAGAGAATTTTGTAAAGACTTAATAGAACCAAAAGCATTTGCATACAATGGTTTTTCTAGAGCGGTATATGACAAATATCAAAATTTTAGATTCAGTTCTTTTGGCGGGTTACATTGTATTGCTATGGGTATGAATTGGTTTCCAACAGACATAGATTCTATTACGTCTTCAACACTAATGAGTAAAGATTTACATATTAAAAATTGGAAATTTTGTATAAGAAATTTAAAACAAAACCAAGAATATAGAAATAAAATAGTTAAAAAAGCTGAATCATTTTATAATTACTTAAAAAATAAATTTTATAGTTAAATCCAGTCTTTAAGTTCTTCACCCATAATTTGACTAGCTATATTAACTTTCTTTTTAAGAGCCTTAACAATTCTAGCATCAACAGTATCTTCGCAATAAATATCTATATAAGTCATGGGATAGTGTTGTCCAATACGATCTATTCTAGCTTCTGATTGTTGTCTTTTCTCAAGATCATAACCATTAGAATAATAAACCATAGTGCTAGCTGCAGTTAATGTAATACCATAACCACCTGTCTGTGTTGTACCAACAAAAAATCTTACCGGCGAATTTAGATCTTGAAATTTTTCTATATTTTTTTGACGATCTGACATTGGTGTTAAACCATAATAATCTACAAAACTATTTTCGCCAAATTTTTTAGATATCTCCCGGATTATCCTATTAACATCTCTTTGCCAATGAGCCCATATAACAACCTTACCTTCAGTCTCTTCTAATACATTTATTAGTTCTGGTAATCTATTAGAGTCTACATCCTGCGTAGTGCCGTCATCAGCTGTAAAGTGACCGCAAGTAATTTGTTGTAATCTCATTAGCTGAGTCATAACTGTAGCTGTAGTCATCATTTTGCCGTCCATTTGTGCAAGAGCTAAGTTTTTCATTTGTAAATACAATTTTTTTTGATCTGGTGTAAGTGTAACTAAACGTTTGACAAATGTTTTAGGTGGTAGATCTAAACAATCTTCTTTTAATACTCTATAAGAAAAAGGTTTTAATTTTTCTGATAGTTCCGGCAGGTGTTGATAACCAGTTACAATTTGTACAGATTTACCACCAAAATTAGCAGTCTTCATAACTGCGTATCTAGTTCTAAATGTATAGTAAGAAGTGTGTCCTAATAATTCTTTTTTTAGAAACTCACATTGTTTGTATAAGTCTAATGGTGATTTAGTTACAGGTGATCCTGTTAATATTCTTTTATACTGTGCGTATTCACCAAGCGAACATATATGTTTAGTTCGTTTTGCATCTGGATTTTTAATAGTAGTAGATTCATCTATAGCCATCATAGTTCTATGACATCTTAAAAATTTAGCTGCAAACTCTACACCTTTTTTAGTAGATAGAGCTTCTACATTCATATTTAAAATATGTAAGTCTTCTCCAGGCGTAAATAATTTATCTAATTCTTTTTGTTGTTTTTTATTAATCATTGCCTGCCACAACACAGAAGTTTGATTAATGTGGTCCGGTAAATGGGTTGGTATTTCTCCATCATGCCAGTTTTTATAAACACCTTTAGGTGAAATAATTAATACACCATTGATTTTACCAGCATCATACAACATAGCAATGTTATCAAGCAGTACTTTAGATTTACCAGTACCCATTTCCATAAAGTATGCAAAGTACGGTTTATCCCAAGAAAGCTCTAATGCTTTTATTTGATGCGCATAAGGCTTAGTCTTAAATTTATAGTCCATAATTTTTCTTCTTTCTAGTTGACAAGATATATAGAACATCCTATATGTAATGTCAATGACAGAAAGAAAAAAAATAGTATACGTAATTCAAGAATTACCAGGTACAAAAGCAGGTACGCCTAAAATTAATATTATGAGTGCAAATAGACACGGGGAGTTTAAATTTTTACTTCCAGAATTTTCGCAAATAATATTTTCACCAGGACCACTTATTTTTAAACTGAGAAATTTACTTAAGGATTACACTCCAGAAGATTATTTATTACTTACAGGAGATCCTGCAATTATAGGTGTAGCTTGTTCTATTGTTTCTGACATGACTAACGGAAGATACAATCTATTAAAATGGGACAAGCAAGATAGAATGTATTATCCAATTTCAATTAACTTACACGAGAAAGGAAAAGTACAAGATGAGTAATATAAACTTTGAGGCAGATCAACGAGAAGATCTAGACTCAGTAAATGAAGCTGGCAGCTTGGCTGAACAAGTTGTAAAACTACAAAAGTTAGAAGAAGAACTTTTAGCTAAAGAAGTAGAATACAAAGAAATAAAAAGAAAAGTAGAACTAGTGTCATCAGAGGTTATACCTACGATGATGCAAGAAATGAATATATCTACATTAAAATTAGCAGACGGGACTTCAGTAGAAGTTAAACCTGTCTACGGTGCATCTATACCTGCAGATAAAAAGGAAGATGCATATACATGGCTTCGTGAGAACGGACTAGGTGACCTTATCAAGAATGAGGTAACCGTTGCTTTTGGACGTTCCGAAGATAACAAGGCACAGCAATATGCTGTCCTTGCGCAAGGTCAAGGGTATGAACCAGTCCAGAAATTAAAGGTTGAACCTATGACACTTAAAGCATTAGTCAGAGAGCGTATTGAAAATGGACTCGATATGCCTTCTGACTTATTTAACCTGTTCACGAGCAACAGAACAAAAATAACAAGGAACAAATAACCATGAATGAAGTAACACAAAAGACGGCCGCAGGTCTTCCAGCAAATATGTTTGAAGACGATGCATCAAAAGGATTAGGTAACATAAGTCAACAAGACTTAGCTTTACCTTTTCTTAAAATCCTAGGACAATTATCACCTGAAGTAAATAAGAGGGATGGTAAACACGTTGAAGGAGCAGAACCTGGAATGATTTTCAATTCAGTTACTGGAGATTTATATGATGGCGTAAAAGGAATAGATGTTATTCCTGCTTTTTATAAGTTAGAGTATGTTGAATGGAAAGATAGAGGAGAAGGACCAGGTGCACCAGTGATGGTACACGACTCTTCTTCTGATATCATGTCACAAACAAAACCAGATGCTAACTATAAAGATAGATTACCTAATGGTAACTATGTTGAAAAGACTGCATCACACTTTGTGATTATTACAGGAGATAGTCCACAAACAGCTTTGATTTCTATGAAATCTACTCAATTAAAAATTAGTAGAAAATGGAATTCAATGATGTCTGGTATCAAACTAAAAGGTAAAAACGGTTTATATACACCGGCATCTTTTAGCCACATTTACAAACTAAAGACTACCCAAATGTCTAATGATAAAGGTACTTGGTTTGGTTGGGAAGTTAGTAAAGTGGGTCCAATAACTGACGCAAGTACGTATCAACAAGCTAAATCTTTTTCAGAAAGCATCTCTAAAGGTGCTGTAAAAGCTAAGCATGGTGAACCAAAACCAGCGGAAAGTAAAAGCATTATATAATCCCCTCGGGGTATGTGCACAGTGCGGACCGTTAGGGAGACTGATCGGTCCGCATAGACAGGATAATTATGAGCAAAAAGTATATAAAATTTTTTGATGGTTTTAGAAAAGCTTATGGAACAGCTGAACTTAAAAATGCAGAACGTGACCCAGATAGTGGTAAATTAAAATTACCTAATGGTGCATATGGATGGACACATCAAGAACTTACTGATGAAATTTATGAGAAACATTTAAATGGAACTTTATCTATAGGCGTACAAGCATGTACTGAAAATTCAGAAGCAAGGTTTGGTGTTATAGACATTGACCCTAAAAGTTATGAGAATTTTAATAAAAAATTTATTATAGATAAAATACAAGAATACAAATTACCATTAATACCAGTGCTATCTAAGAGTGGGGGAATGCATCTGTATTTATTTATGGATTCTTTTGTACTAGCCACTAAAATTGTATCGTTTTTAAGCAACCTACTTCCAATATTTAAACTACCCCCTAACTGTGAAATATTTCCTAAACAAACACAGCTAACAAAGGACCCAGAATCAGGAAAAACAAATGTCGGTCAATTTATTAATCTACCTTATTTTAAAAAATCTGAGAGGTTAGCAATAAACCTAGATGGTAAACCATTTACCTTTGATGAGTTTCTCGAAGTAATAGAAAGTAATACAGTCGATGAAAAAGGTTTAAAACAAATAACAGAAAGCATAGAGACAAAAGATTTAGAAGGTGTTGACGATGAATTTATAGAAGGACCACCATGTCTGGCACATCTTAGCAAGATAATGAGAAATCCAGGGTTTGATGGTAAGGACAGATTTATGTATAATTATCATGTGTTTGTAAAGATGAAGTACCCAGATAGCTGGCAACAAAAAGTCATGAATGCACCTGTCAAATATTTTGAACCTGCACATGCAAATGCATGGGAAACTAAAACTTTAAACGCTAAAGTTAGGTCTTGGGCTAAGTCTGAAAAAGGATACACCTGTACACAGAGTCCTATTAGTGATTATTGTAAAAAAGGAATATGTGTAAAAAAACAATTTGGTATACTCGCAGGATCAAAAGGATCTTATCCTGTATTAACTAACTTAAGAAAAATAGATATCGAGCCAGAACCAGAGTATGAGTTTGATGTTACTAAACCAGATGGTATTGGTAAAGCTACTGTATACTGTAAAAGTATTGAACATCTTACAGATCAACGTAAACGTAGAAATTCAATAGCAAGAGCCGCAGGGTTTCCACCACCAATTATAAAAGCACCAGAAGATCAAACTGTTTTAGAAGCTTTGTTTAGCACACAGACAACAGTAAATCCTCCTATCGGTACCTCACCTAAAGAAAAATTACACGACGTGTTGCACGCAAAAATTAATGGACCTAAGGCTATGAACGATGCTGCATTTAAATCTGGCACCGTACTAATAGAAGATGGAATAGCATATTTTAAATTTGATAAATTTTACGACAAACTTAAAGCTAAGAATTGGAAACATAGTGAAGATAAGACTGGGGTAATGATGAAAACAAATTATAAAAAATGTGGGTTAGAGTTTTTAGAACAAAAAAGATTTCCTACAAAAGAAAAAGGTAAGTACAACACACCTACTAAAAATATTGTTTCAGTTAGTGTTGAAGAATTTGAAGATATAAAAATTAACCATACTATAATAAAACACAACACGGAGATAATGTAGTGAGCGTTAGAAAAATATATGGGCCTCCGGGAACAGGGAAAACAACTAGACTCATTAATTATGTACGAACTCTAGTTAAGTTTGGTACACCAATAGATAAAATAGGTTACTTTGCATTTACAAAAAAAGCTGCAGAAGAAGCTATCGATAGAACCTTAGATCTGTATCCAAAGTATAACAGAAAAGATTTAAAATATTTTAGAACTTTACATTCATTAGCTTTTACAGAACTAGGTATGAAGAAAAGTAATGTAATGCAGGACGAACACTACGAAGACATAGGTCGTAAACTAGGTATAGAAGTTACAGTTTATTCTAATGGAGAAGAAAAAACTGGGTTTGTAGATTCTAGTAGTGAATATTTTAATATTATTAATGCAGCTAGAATCAAAAGCATTACAATAGAAGATGAATACAACACAGACATGTACTCACAGGATATAGACAAGCATCTATTGCAAATTTTAAAAGACGAAGTAGACAATTATAAGGCAGCGTATGGCCTGGTAGATTTTACAGATATGATAGAAAAATTTAATGTGTCAGAATTGTGTCCAAAATATGACGTAGTATTTGTTGATGAAGCGCAAGATTTATCGCCAATACAGTGGAAAATGTACGATATACTTAAGAAAAACTCTAAACATATTATCTTAGCAGGCGACGACGATCAAGCAATTTATGGTTGGGCTGGTGCAGATGTTGCAAGGTTTCAAAGCGAACCTGCAAAAGACATAATTTTGCCTCAATCATACAGAATTCCTGGAGCTGTGCAAGACATAGCTAATTGTATTTTAAATAGAATACCAGATCATAGAAGAATTAAAAAAGAATGGTCACCAAGACCAGAAAAGGGTTATGTAGAGTACGTAACTTCAATAGAAGACTTACCGCTATACTCAGGTGACTGGTTAATACTTGCACGAACTAATGACAAACTTAAAAAATTATCACCAGACTTAAAAGACATGGGTTTATATTTTGAAATAAAAGGTAGAAAAAGCTACAGGACTAGATTGTACAAGTCAATACAAGATTACACCCGTTGGACTAATGGAGATAAATTATCTTTGTCTGAGATAAAAGATTTGTTTGAATTTTTAGAAGAAGAAGTACCTACGGATGAAAGAATGTATGATTTGTTTGAGTGGGGTTATTTTAAAACTCAAAGGTGGTTTGAGGTATTTAAAGCTGATCCAGAAGAATGTTTATACATTAGAGAAATGATGCGTAATGAAGAAAGGTTATCTGAAGCACCAAGAATTAAACTATCAACTATACATGCAGCCAAAGGTGGTGAAGCTACAAATGTTTTAATTATTTTAGATAATACTAAAAAGATAAGAGAAGCTACGGAAAATAGTCTAGACAAACAAGACGAAGAACACAGGGTTTGGTACGTAGGGGTCACTCGTACAAAACAAAACTTATATATAATGACAGCAAAAAGGGAGGACAGAGGTTATGACATCTAAAGTTTGGGACAAACAAATTGCAGGATCACACTACCAAAAATATAAAATACAACCAAGTAAATTTGTAGTAGAGAACGAATTGCTATATCCTGAGGGTTGTGCTATAAAGTACATAGTGAGACACAGAGATAAAGGAAAAAAACAAGATCTAGAAAAAGCAATACATTTTATAGAAATGATAATTGAA
>Ga0315331_10004792_pt1 | contig 10163 bp, 12 predicted proteins | sample M160m34915metaG_FD_203456 | JGI IMG/M metagenome (GOLD analysis project Ga0315331, IMG submission 203456) | Ammonia-oxidizing marine archaeal communities from Monterey Bay, California, United States - M1 60m 34915 | ecosystem: Environmental > Aquatic > Marine > Intertidal zone | place: USA... | reverse complement strand
ATACCTAATCTTTACAATATGCTAAAGAATCATTTGAAAGACCCATACATTAGAGGCGGTAGTCGTAATGATGGAAGAGATGGTGAAGGAGCAGTTCAATTTTTGAATGTTATAGAGGGATTTGTAGATAATCCCGATAATCTATTTACTGTTCAACAAGCACAACTAATAGCAAGAATGGCTAATACTTTAGAAAAAATGAAAGATACAGGAAAAGACATAGGAGGCGACACTCCGGCTTATGACCCTGCATTTATTTTATTTACTGAAAAGCCAAAAAGCGCAACCGGAGAAACACTTGCAGTAAAAGAAGTTCAAGGACATTATGCGACTGAATGGTATGCTGAAAGAAATGAAGGTGTTAGTGCAGTTCCTAAAGCATGGTTGGCCGGAGAAAATCCTCCACATCAAGCATTGTTTTCCGAAACCGCAAATAAATATGCTAAACCCAAAGGGCTTCTGTATATTATGAAAGACGCAGAAAACATGGAACAAGAAACCGATTTAGAGGTTGAAGTTGATACAATACCAAGCGGAGTTGATGAAGTTGATATTGATGAGATTGATTCTGTTGAGAAGTTCTTTAACGGTGTAATTAAGAATACTGCTTTTTGGAGCGCAGGTGGAAAACTTCTTGTTAATAAACTTAGACGAGAACTACAAGCAACTACTTTTACTGTTAAACCTAATGAGCAAAACCCAATTAGGGAAATAGCAAATCTTGGAAGAAAAGAAGAAAAAGATGCACTTGTCGGTAATGTGATTAGTTTCAAATTAACTTCTACGGCACTACCTATGATTGGTTTAGTTGATAGAGCATTAAAGAGAGCCAATACCAACAAAGCACCAAACGGATATAGAGCGTGGCAGAATGCAAGAAAGGGTGGATTCGATTATAGAAAAACTGCAAGAGAAAAGTTTGGCGATAGTGTAGATGATGAAAATTCAAAGTATAAACCCGATACTAAAGTAATTTCTAAGATGTGGCAACAACTTCTATGGAGGAATTAGTATGTGGGAAGATATACTTAAAAGAAGATTAAATGCGAAGCGAGACGCAGAAAGTTATAGTGATTATGATTTTCTAAATGAGGTTGCACACCAATTTAGACAGGTCAAAAGGAAAATCGAAACAGTATATTATCCGTATTATGATGAGGATAGAAAAGATAAATTTCGCATATTGGGAAATAAAACTTACAGATTTTTAAAGAATAAAGATTTTAGAAAGGCACTTAGGGGAGTAAAGGGTATTAAGGAAATGGTTAATCAATTTGATTTACCCGCACTTGATTATGTAATAGAGATGTTAGAAATCAAAGGAAACGAGCGTCAAACTAATTCTTAAGGTGATTATTAATGTCAGTTAGTCGTAAAAGGTGCGGTCTTTGTCAGCATGAAGATAGAGACGAATTAGAGCGTATGCTTGAAACAGGCGAAGCCACCTGCGATGAATTAGATACAAAATATAATTGGAGAAGTGGAACTTCGGCTCAACACCAAAGAAATCATATGGGCGATTATAAAATGTCGTCTAATCCAAAGTGCGCTCTTTGTATAGACCCAATGAGAAAGCACTATGAACAGGCAATTAATGAAGGTAGCATTCCAACAGAAGCAGTTGCCGTCGCATTAAATACAACACAGGCTCAAATTCAAAGGCATATGAAACATCATTTGATGCCAATAGTTCAAGAGTCGGCGGCTATGATGATAGCAAAGAGAGAAGTAAATGAAGTTGATTTACTTTCTAACAATGTTGCTAAATTAGATACACGATTAGAACAAGTATTCAATGAATTAGGAAATGACCTTGACCCAAAGATGATTGACGCTTTGACAAAACTCGCAAGAGAAATTAGAGAGTCGCTAAAATATCTTATGGAGTTCAAAGGTAAATTGGTTCACAAGAGACAAGATACAATTGTTATCGCCCAAATGCAAATAGTCCAAGAAGTCTTAGCCCAAAACAATCCGGAGATTTGGTTAGACATTAAGAAGAAAATGCAGGAGAAATTACAATGAATTGGGAAGATATATTAAAAGAAAAAGAAGATTTGACAGAAAAGGTTATTGAAGCATTGATGCCTATGTATGATAATAGAGAAGAAATTTTTGACTCTTTTATATTGGGTGCTTTTAATAAAAAAGACTTACAAAGACCTTACACTAAGCAAGATGTTAGAAGTTTGATTGCAGATATTGAATTTGCGGCTAATGCTAATGAAGGCGAAGATTACAAGAAAATAATGGAATCATTAAGAAAATTGGAGAAATTACAATGAGTTGGAAAGAAATAGTTAAAACCGACGAAGTAGAAAAACTATTAGAAGTCAAGTTGGGTTTTTCCCAGAAACAATTTGATAGCCCATCGTCTTATAGTTCATATGAAAGAGCATTAAGAGAGACTAATAATAGAAAGGGTTTTCTTAAAGAATTACTTAAAAGATATAGAGAAAATAATAAACAGCCTTTAGATTCTGCAACTGTTAATTCGGTATTATCAGCATTTAAATATACATCAGGTGGTTATAACACACAAAGTCTTTCGGGTGGCGGAGTAATGGGAGGAAATGATTATTCTTCAAGAAAACACCCATTCAAAAGGAGAGGTTAAGATGAGTTGGCAAACGATATTAAAAGCACCGCAACTACCTATTCCCGATTATGATATTAATTGGGAATACGACCCACAACTATTAACTAAAATAGTTGAAGATTGGGATAAACAAAACCCTGCGACTGTTATACATATTGAGGTTTCAAAACCCGACCCCGCAGAAAGAATGTTTGATGCAAATAATCCTGAAAAAAATCCAATTAGATTTTCAAGGGCGGGTTCACAGAAGTTTGTTTCCGAAAGAGTTAGATTCATTACAGATAGACCGATTGATGAACAAGGCGGATTATATCAAAAACTAAGAAGCGAAGGCTACAAAGTATGGGATAAAGATGCCAAATGGATTAGAGCAAACTATCAAAATAAATTAGGTAATTTGATTATTCCCGATACTGCAAAGTATTATGCTATTGGTGTAAGTGAAGAAGTAGCAGATAGACAAAGAAAGAAATATCCCGAAAGAGATTTCAAGAGGCCGGACAGGTCAAGAAAGACAGAAGATATTGAAGCATGGAATGAAACTAAAAGAAAATATGGTTTAGACAAAGTTAAAGGCTTTACCGAATTTGTAATAGATGCTTTAGAAAAAGACCCCATGTTTAAAAAATTCAACAAACAACACCTATTGGAACTTGAAAATTCTTCCCGTTTAGTTCAAAGTAGAATAGATGCAGATGATATTGTTGATTCGGCTAAGAGAGCATTGAGTGGAGCATTTGGCAGAAATAAACATGACTTGTATTTAAGACAACAACTACCAATAAACAGGCGTTGGGTAAATCAAAATATTTTCATACCCGTTCTAAGAATGAAAATAAAAGAAGAAACAAATTATGTAAATTCAGATAAATACAAAGAAGAACAAAGAAAACTAAAAGAAAGAAGAGATAAGAAAGCGGTTCAAAGAGCGAGAGAAACTGTTAGTAATTTTAAGCCTACTCCATATGATAGAGGCAAAAGACCCATGTTTCGTGTAAGAGAGTTTGAACCCGAAGAAACAGCAGAAGAAAAGCGGGAACGAGAAAATAGAGAAAGAGCAAAGGCAAAGAAGGATAGAAGAAAACAATACCAAGAAAGAATGAAATGGGCAAAACCAAGAAGAGGTTTCAAGAAGGCTTGGTTTGATATAGTTAAGTGGGATTAATATGACTTGGAAAAATCAAATCAAAAAATACGATTTGGCCAATGAGATTAAGAAGGCTCTCCGTATAATTGAAGATTTAAAAGAAGAATACAAAGATGAAAGAATCCAAAAATTAGAAGATATATTTTACGACGCATTAGAAAATTTAAGAGGTTATAGGTGGTAATATGGTTTGGGAAAGAATAATTAAAAAAGACGAAAAAGAATGGGAGGACTTAGGCGATGTTCTTACAGGAGAATATGACTATGAAAAATGGAAAGACAAACCAATTCCTAATGAATTAAAAGAACTACAAGCATTGTATAATACCTCGCCACCCGATGCTAAAAACGATATTAAAATTCTTTTTGATTCGGCTAAAAACCAAAGTAATGAAAATAAACAACAGGTCTTTGATTTAATTAAAGTTATTCTGCGAGCAGTTAATGGGAAGTGATTGAATGTCTTGGTTTGAATTATTAAAAATGATTCCGTTAGATAACTTTAGTTTAGCGTGGGTTATAACTAACGCTAAAGAAACCGAGAAAGCAATAAAAGAAATAGAAAATCTATCAAAGACTCCTAAAGCACTTAAAGAATTATTAAGAAGTGTTGAAAATAATCAGTTAGATTTACAGAATTTAAAAGATTTATACGGTCAGCCCCCACATGGCGACCAAACTTTAGAACAAATGAAAGAAAATGTTCAAAAAATAAAGGAAGCGGCACGATTTTTGACAACTGATGAAGTCAAAGAGTTAGTAAATGAAGCAACCGAAGCAAAAAGAAATAATAATCACCAAAGAGTTGATGAAATTTTAGAAAATATAGACCAAAATGCTGATTTGTCCGTCTCTACTCTTAAAAGAAATAGAGACTTAAGAGATAAATTAGATTTATTGAGAATGAAAGGCAATAAATCGACTATAATTTTTGATAATCCTCCAAAAAATAAAAGTTTAATCACAGAATTTGCTAAATTAATCAATGGAACAGTAAAGGGTGATGGAATTTTAGTTGATTTTAAGTCGGAAAGTGAAATTGTTGCCTTAATGTCAATAAAAATGAATAAAAATCGAGATAAAGTCTTAGATTCTAAAGCAGTTGTAGATAGAAAAAACAAAATTAAACAAATTTACAACAAAATGCAAGGAGAAGAGAGAAATTTGGGTATGAAACTCAATATTGGCGATAACAATATTGAAATTGACGACTTAGTTAGACAAAAAAAGATATTTATTGCTTCGGATAGGAAATTAGAATTAATTGAGCCATTTACGGGTGCTTCTGTAATAAAATATGTTAGAGCAGTTGATAAAACTAAAGGTAGTGTAAGAGCATTTAGGCCAACAACACTTCCAAATGGAAGAAGTCTGCCTTCTGTTCTATTTTTAGAAAAATCAAGTTCAAATAGTATGAATTTGAATCCATATTCTTCTTTAGTTATAACAAATGACTTTTCAAATAGCGCAACATGGCAAAAACAATTCTTTGATACACTAAGAAGTAATGAAATGTTAAGTATAAAAGAGGCTGAACAGATAATTGTTGAAGAAATCTATCAAGCAGTTATAGCAGATGAAGAAAGAACAATTAGTAATCTATATGTTGGGAGTCTTATTGGAGAAAACGGCATTCAAGGTGCAAAAACTAAAACCAAGAAGGCGGTAAAAAAAGAAATTAGAAATTTTATAAAATCAAGCAGGATTTTAGGAAATCAAATAGAAGATGCTAAAATAAATCTACAATCTGAGCAATTACAATACTTGGGAGAGGACTTTACTATTCAAGAAGCAAATAACTTTGAAAAATTCTACAAAACTCTAAGCGAAAGCGACCCCGAAGATTTCCCAATAGGTGATTTAGAAATTAAATACTTTAGAAACGGTAGAGCGTTAGACCCCGAAGAACCTCAACCTGTTTTAGAAGATGGTGTTCCAAAAAGAGATAATGAAGGCAATATTATTTTTGAAAATGCAAATGTCAAGCAGTATGCTAATCATGCTTCGGTGTCTTTAGGCGGAGAAAAAATTAATCCAAGAGATGCTTATTCAATAGGAATGAAAGCAACAAGTCGTGAAGCCCCCTTGTCGGCTCAAGCGAAAGTTGATGATATAATTAAGGATTTAGAAGAAAAAATAGATAAAGCGAAGAAAAAATTGGAAGCCTATTCTAAATTTAGTGCAGAAAACTTGCCTAAAGATGGTGAAGGAAAAGAAAGAATGAAACCGCTTGAGTTGAAGGAATTACAAGAAGCAACAAAAAGAAATATTGCTCGTTATGAAATGCGGTTAAAACAAACTAAAGATAGAAAGAAATCCGGCAAAGCAATAACAGACTTTGGCGAACAAACCGCAAAATTAAGAGATGAACTTTTAACAACCGATGATTTTGCAGATTATGTTGTTTCTATGTCAAGAAAATTAAAGGATAACGGGGGATTAGAAGCGTTTGTTAATACTATTGATAGGTCAGCAAGTGCTTTAGAACAGATAACTCCGGAAAGAAGTTTAAGTTTCCTTGCACAAATGGCTCAACACACTAATAACAATGAAATAAGAGAAGCCTTTATTAAAATTGATTCTAACGCAGAAACAGCACAAGCCGAAGCAAAGAAGTTAAATGAACAAATGCCTAATATACTTAAAACAATGCAGGAAGAATTAATAGGGGCTTTTAAGAACAAACTACAAGAATTTGTTAATAAACCAGCGACTTTCCCTGACAATCAAGTAATAAATGCAAAGAAACAATTCATCAATGAAAATCTAATAAGATATGCAGACGGAACACAAGAGGAATGATATTATGGCACTAAGCGAAGAAGAAATACAAATGCTGAATTTGTCTGCCGAAAAAGTAAATGAATTAGCAACTGCTAATCCATTAACACGAAGGCAACTAATTTCAAAATTAGTTAATCAATTTAAAGATAAACTAAAAGACGAGGCAAGGACAATTGACGATACAGAAGAAAGACAGGCTATGCTTAATTCTTTAGAACAAAAAGGAAAAGATGTTAGAGAGCATATCAAGAATCGTATTAAAGAAGAAGGTAGCGAAGCAAAGACTACCCAAGCATCTTTTAATATTGTATTAAAACCATTAACTCAAATGAACCTATATGCAGACGGTCAATTAATTAATGAAAACTATCTTATGAATGAAGAAATAAAAGGAAAGATAGACATAAGAAATCCTAAGCCGGAACTATTAGATAGACCGGATGTTCAAAGAATGCTAACTGCCGAAGGAATGACGGAAGCATTTAGAAAAAATGTGCAAAAAATTCTACAAACTCTTGGAGATATTTCCGATGTTAGAGAATATGTTCAACTTAAGAGCAAATTTCCACGCAACAAATTCTTAGGTGCAATCAATGTTTCTAAGAAACAAAACAGAATACAAGTTTATGACTATTGGGCTGATATAGGCAAAAAATACGATGATTTTGAAAATGACTTAGCGGCATTTTTTGTTGCAGTTAAAAATGTTGAATGGGAAAATGCATCAGTAGCAAAATTATTTGAAAAATTATACAACAATGTAAATGATATTAACTTAGAATATATCGCAGAATTTACAGATGTTGAAGAAGAATTTTTAGCCCCAAAGCACAGATTTTTTAATTTGGTTGCATATAGAATGATGTTAGAAGGTTTGACAAGAAGAGAAGATACCGAATCAAATTTTGGTGAAGAAGGAGAAACTCCCCAAGACCAACAATATGCTGATATTAACCAAAAATTAAGAGAAGAGTTAGAATCATCCGTAGCAAGTTCAAGTAGCACAGAAGGCGAAACAATAAACATGGATGATTACAGAAATGAATTGTTTGATGAGCCAAGATGGGAAGAAGATTATGAAAGCGTATTTGGTGCGGCAGACCCTCTATTGATTTATGAATATCAAAAAGGCGAAAGACTGATTGCTATTAACGATGTAATGGAACGCACTTTATTACAACTTTTAAAACAAGTTGAAAATGCAATTGATGAGGGGAAGGGTGTTTCATTAGACACATCAACAGATATTGAAAATTGGTTCGATGAAGTAGATGACACTACCACTCTTGATGATGGAGAGGTTAAAACAATGGCATTACCAATTTCTGTTTTGAGTAATACCACTTTCGCTAAATTATATGATGAAGACAAATTTAAATCAATAGCGAATAATAAAGACATAGGCTTAGATAATCTTGATACTATTAAGAATTTCTTTAGTGATTTGTATAATCTTTTGAGTAGTGAAGATTTTAGAGCAGAAGTAGAAGCAAGAACCACAAAAGGAAGAAGGAGAGGTTCTGTTCAAGATTATAGAGAAGCAAGGGGAACAGATTTGGAAGGATTAACCGGAAGTGCAAAAGTTCCAATGTCATTAAATCAAAAAGGAGAATTTAGGGGAGAGTTCGCTAAGTTCCAAAGTGAATTACAAAAAATGATGGATTCAGCAATTGATTATTTCTTTGACCCATTATATAGTGGATTACTACCATTAGAAATACCTCGCTTCGGTTCAAGTATTGGGTCAAAAGTTATGCAAACTTTAAGTTTAGATTTAGGATTAGAAACTGTCATGTCGGCTTCATATGATACCTTGTTTGAAGGTTCAGTAGAAGAAGTTGATGAAGGAGACTTAATAGCAATTGCTGATTTCTTAGATAATATATTTATGCCAGCAGTTCAAATTGATGCCGATATTATTACAGAAGGAGAGTTTGCCGCAGAAGCATTGACTGAAATTTTTGGAAATAAAGAAGCAAATAATAATTATTGTGCCGCTTTAATTTATCATTTCATGGAAGATATAGGAGATTTAAGCAGGGCAGAAAATGATTTTGATACAAAGACTATCAAAGAAAGAGCCGATTTGTTTGATAAGCAATATATGTCAAGAAAACCATTCCCTGTATTTGCACTTCCTCATTGGCTTGACATGAATCAAGGTATTCTAACAAAGAAAAGCCCTGCTATGAAAACACAATATAACAGATTAAAGACTATCTTTGAAAGCGCACAAACAGACTTACCTGTTCTATTGCATAAACTATTGAAAGCACATGACGCAGTAAGAGAACAATTAGGAAAGCCTCTTGTTTATGGTTATGTTCCATTGAATGAATATGGCATTGAAAGAGTCATTAATAAGATGCAAGTTGATGAAAATATTGACTTGACTATGTTTGAAGTGGAGCAAATCGTAAAGGCTGTTGATTCACACGGAAGTATTTCAACTGAATATGGAATTAGCAAAGAACAAGTATATACAATTAAAGCAAACTTTAGGTGAATAATATGACATGGGAAGATGTATTAAAAAGAAAAAATGAGGAGGGGTATTCTTTAGAGACTAAAGATTTCGAGGTAGGAGAAACTGGTCGCACTATTAAAGGGATAGGCTATGGTTTTTTTAATACTAAAGAAGATGCTGAAAAATACATGAGAATGGTAGTTGGTGATGGAGAAGCCAAAGCAAAAGACCTTGTAATAAATAAAGTAAAACTCCGCCCAAAATATCAATATGTCCGATACAAACCGTCTTCCGAAGAACCTCAAGTAATGGCCGGAGGAACTCGATTAGGGGGAACTCGCCCATTTGACCCTAAAACAGACTCTCATGAAGATTTTATAGGTGAATAATATGACATGGAAAGATATAATAAAAGAAGAAGAAGAACTACCGGAGCATGTAAAGAGAGCAAGAGAAAGAGTTAAGCAGGGATTACCTTCAAAGGAAATGCCTCTTATTCCTCAATTTGATGACGATTCTAAAAAGGCGGAGAAATCAAAGAGTAATTTGCCCGATGAAGCAATAGAAAAAGTCACTCAACAATTAAAAGATGCATTTGAAGGAATAGACCATGTTTTATTGTTAAGTGTTCTAAACCCAACAAATGAAAATGAAGCCACAAATCCTTCTATGACTAAAAAAGAATTAGTTGATATGATGGTTGAGAATACTATTAAACGCCTCAAGTCAGATAGATTATACAGGTGATGTTATGACATGGGAAGATATAATAAAAATTGACGAAAGACAAAGGGATTTTGGACTTGTAGCAGAATGGTTAGAAGAAACAAAAAAGAAATATGCAGGGAAGCCGTATAATGTGGCTCGTTTGCCTCCGGAAACACCCGTATATGATGCTTTCAAAAGATTATATGATTCAGGAGATAAACAACAGTTGTATAATCTAACTAAGTATGTTTTTGGATATGCAGGAGTTAGTGTCGGTGATTCTCTACAAGGCCAACAAGGAGTATATTACATAGGGTTGTAAAATTTTGGAGAAATTAATATGTCAAGTTGGGAGGATTTTTTGAAAGCCCGTTATTATGACGGTGCTATGCAAACTAATCCCGAATTGATAGCACAACAATTACGACAAGATTTTAGCAAAGCCCCTTCATTACACA
>Ga0315331_10004791_pt1 | contig 10164 bp, 14 predicted proteins | sample M160m34915metaG_FD_203456 | JGI IMG/M metagenome (GOLD analysis project Ga0315331, IMG submission 203456) | Ammonia-oxidizing marine archaeal communities from Monterey Bay, California, United States - M1 60m 34915 | ecosystem: Environmental > Aquatic > Marine > Intertidal zone | place: USA... | reverse complement strand
GTCTAGGAAGAAGAGAGTTTTTTAAATAAATAAAATATTAATCCACTTTAGTTAAGAATATTCCGTATAAATAACCCCCGACGTAGATATTACAAGAGCCCAGAGCGCTGTTACTTTTCCCAGAACGCAACTAAAGGGATTGGCCAGGGAGAACCTGCATTCAAAAAGAATGTTGCCCAAATGGAGTTCAACGTTTGACAGACATATAGGAGTTAAATGACGTGAAGACACGAGGAAGTCGTACCCCCTCAACGCCACTGGTTGTAAGCCAGTTATTACAAGTGCGTATCCGCTTAACACTATGTGTTTCCAAATAGTTGTATCATTCAAACCAATCCCGAATCTACTTACAGTGCTCGCTTTCTCTTCCTTCTCATTAAGCTATGCTTAGGTTATGCCTACGGTGTGATTAAGTTCCCGTACAATGTGCGCATGCTTAAGCATAGTGAGTCGTATTTTGGAGTCCCAGGACGCCATGGCGCCCACCGTGGAATACTAACCTAAGGCCACATACAGCAAACACAACACGAAAATTCACTATCAGAATAACTACAGGAAAAAACCTATTATAAAAATTAGTGGCCTGTTTGGTAAGTATACCACTGGAGATTGGATTGTTGATATCCATGCAAGGAATGGTTGGTACTATAGTTGTGGACGCACATTATATTGAGGTTCGATTCCTCATCATTCCCCCCTGTAAAACCGGTTTACGGGGCAGTATCGTAGAAATGATGGGGTGGCTCCCATTCCAAATACCAGAGAAGGAGGTGGTCTCTCTACAGGCGTATTGTAGGTAGAGGGGTATTAAACCACAGCGCATGGCAGTAAGATTGCGTCTGTCCGAATAAGTCAAGCTGGTTTCAATGTATAGTTGGGTATGATAAGGAGATAGTGTCGGTAGGTAAGTAAGGAGATGGTTTGATGGATAGACACTTGCAATACACTGTAGCTCAACGGAAGAGTGCCGCGCTCATAATGCGGAGGTAGCTGGTTCAACTCCAGTCAGTGTAACCATACAGCGTAGCTCAGTTGGGAGAGCGTCAGGCTCATGACCTGAAGGTCGGATGTTCGATTCATCCCGCTGTAATAGTCCCGTTGACACTGAAAAGCAAAATTTTCTTCTTCGACCATTTATACGGACGAAAACTAGCTTAGTAGGTATGGACATTTTTATTTTACTCTTTTAGCTCAGTCGGCAGAGCATCGGTCTTATGAGCCGAGGGTCGTGAGTTCAAATCTCACATAGAGTACGTTTGCTATTTTGGCCGAGTGGTCTAAGGCGGTGCACTTAAGATGCATTATCTTCGGATGCGTGAGTTCGAACCTCACAAATAGCAAATTATTTTAACATTTCTGATGACTTGATGAAGTTTGATTCTTCATAATGTTTTAGATTTCGATAAGAATAAGCGGTATAAATTAAATACGTTGTATTGTAAGTTACATATTTTAAATCATGAGTAAATGGAACGTGCTTCAGGATTATATTCAACGCATGCTGAGAGAGGAGTTAAATGTGGCTAATGAACTTGAAAAAAAACGCAACACACTCCACCCAGACGATTGGGTACTACATTATGGCGATATGTTTGTAATTAAAGAGATTATCGGCGACATGGTGTTGACACATAAGGGTAAAAAAATCAATGTCAAACACCTAAGAAAGTATTAAACAGATAAACCACTTATGCCATAATTTAAAGCATTTACTAAAACAGGGTCATAGTATGGCCTACCATATTCTTTTCTACATACTGGACACTTGTACGGTTTAGTACGTTTCAATTGCTTGTAACAGTCTCTACATACAGCATGTTTACATTTAAACACTTTATTTTTTTCCTTTTTGGTATTTTTGTCATCATCATTGCATTCTTCCAAACATATTGGACATTCTATAGCGTTGGGTTTGTCTAAATCTACCAGAGATTGGTATGAATCAGAGGAAGACATTGAGGATAAAGATAAATTAGATAATATTTTTTTCATAATAATAACATGTAATATAAGTTTATACTCTAACCGGCTAAAGCGGCCAGACAACAAAAAGTTAACTTCACACAACAGGGACATTTTGTATTACAACATTCACAAGGACATTTATTTTCGTCTTCTTCTTCCTTTTCTTCTTCCTCACTTTCATCGTCGTCATCGTCATCTTTACCATTACCTATCGCTATGTTGGACGCCGCTTCCCCTGCTAATTGACCCAATTGCTGCGGCCTTACTCTTCCATCGGTTTTTACGATTGCTATGCTTACTTTCTGTCCCATCTTCGGTGATACTATCAGGTGAATCTGGGGGTTTATAGTCTGCCTCTTTCTCGGCGTAATCTTTTTGGATTCCAGTGTCCTTTTTCTCTGGTATCGGTGATGTATTTGTTGTACTATCTTTCCTATCAGTTAGAATAGGTGATGTGGCTTGTTCATGAAAAATTGGAGATATTTTTGCGGTATTTTTTTGTACAGGCGTAGTAGTGTTGTCACCTTTAATACCTATAGATAATTTGCATCCCATTGAATATAAATTATACTACTTAAATAATTATAGATATCCATTTCCAGCATTTGCAATGAAATAACACGTTATTACTGATATTATAAAACCAACTATTTTTGGTATTGCCAACGCTTTATCATCCTGTGTCAAAAAGTAAAAATATAATGCAAATGACAGATGTGCAACCGCTTGTAGAGCTGTACCGATAAACGAGGCTCTCCCACCCATTTGTGCTAATATTATTTTAAAAGCATTTGATACAAAAGTTAAAAATAAGGTTCCATATTTCACTATTTCTTTCCATTCGTTGTAACCCGATATAGAAGGCGTACCCACATCTAACCAACGAAAATAATTATACTGTATAGTAGCACATATGCCCTGTTTGTCTGGTTTATATTTTGGGTTATGTTGTTTTTCTTGTCTTTGTTCTATAACATATAAATTTTGCAATACTTTATAATACGTCATAAACAATTCATATTTACCATCTATTTCATGGTCATATCTTCTCCAACATCTACGTTTAGCGGGTCTTAGCGATTTCTTCCATCCTTCTTTGTCTATTCTCTCTAGTGCATTATGCATAGCCTCTAAATGTTTATCACCTTTCCACGATATAGCATCTTTAAGTATGGCTATGCCACTATCTAATTTATCCTCGGGTTCCGCTTCCATAGCCATACTTAATTGACTCGCAATGAAATCTTTTTGGCTCAACTCACTACGGTTTTTCAATTCATACTGTTTCTCCCATTCAGAATATCGTTTAATCATTTCTTTGTAAGTTATCCCATGCTTTTATACCGTGATGTCTTAACGAACGTTTCAACATTGCCCAGGTGTATTTGATGTTAGGACCTTCGGGTGCCTTATTACGTAATTGTGTGGTTATGCGCTTAGCCATACCGTAATCTATAATAACTATCTGACCGTTGGGATGGTGCATTATGTTGAGCGCATTGCCGTCATTGTGGAAAATGCCATTGTCGTCTAAACATTTATACATACAAACAATCTGTTCTTCTTCGCCCGTGGTAAGTTCCGGAGGGTTGCGAGCTTTAGCAGTATCTACCAATCTGTGGTCAATGCCTTGCATAAATATACGTTTGGCACGCGGGTCAACCGTATATACCTCTGGTGCTATACCCAGTTCGAACGCTTCTTGTTGTAAGGTGGCTTCCCTGTTCAGTTTGTTCACTGATTTTTTTGGTTTAAATTGTTTTAGTATAGCATTGGTCCCGTTGATACTAATAACCGATACTGCACCTTCCTTACCTTCGGCATAGTTTCTAGTAATGTATTTCCAGTCGGAGTCGGCAATCATTTATTATATTGAGTGAGATATTTATATATAAGAATATGTTAAGAATAAGTTTATTATCGAACACTTAATATTATATTAATATAGATATTATGTCTACTGTTCACGCCGGTACCGCTTCGGCGGAAATAATTGATGCTTTTATTAATTTTTTATTACAAACCGAAAAAAATTCCAAAACACAATCGAAGACTAAATTACCATGCACTTATTGTGGGGTTATAGAATCATCAACATGGCGCCCGGGTCCATGTGGACCATCAACTTTATGTAATAAATGTGGTGTAATGTATATGGATTCTGGAAAACGCAATCGTCAAATAGATTTAGTATACGTTAAAAATACAGCTATGTGGGTCAAGAAAGATGCAACCAGTTGGATGTGGAAACAAGACAGAGAAGCACCGTCCAACGACCATAGGGTACAAATGTGGGTTCAGCGAGAAATGATAAGAAACAAACTCCAACAAGATTTAAACCCAAAACCACACAAACGTATGAGATTATAATGTAACCCCTTTGGGTTTTAAACGTTTTCTTATTTTAGCCAGTTGTTGTTCTCTCTCTTTAATCTCATCTTCTCGTATTTCCCGTTCCAAATCTTTTTCAAGCTGGCGCTCATCTTCTTTAGTGAAAATATTCTTCGGTTCATTAGGGCTAGGGGTTTCATCCGGTGAACCACATACAGCCACCATTAAACCTAAAATTGTAAGTGTTATAAAAAATATTACCTCGTACATATTTCTTTTAATGAAATGACTTATATATATAACATCAAAACATAATAAAATCCCACATGGATTCTATTAATCCACTGCCACAGTTAACTACAGACGATTTAAACACATTACATGAAGACCTAATAAAAACCCAACGAACAGTCATAATATGCACTATTTGTATAGTAGTAACATTTGTGGTAATTTTGCCACCGATTTTATATGTCTATTTCCGTAAGATAGAAAAGGGTATATGGCTTCTTAAAGAACAAAATACCAACCTTCTAGAATACTATGAGAATATTCCAGATAACGAATGTCACGTGAAGAAAACTATAGTTTAAAATGGTGCGGTTTACCACGTTGTATTATCCACCAACGTATAAATTAATGGCGGACCTCTCTTCTAATTGGTCAGTGGAAATAAGATTCCTAGCGCCAGATGCTCCCGGAGTATGGCCGATAGAAACCAATCTACCATTTGACATTACCCGTGTAGTTGAGAGAAATAATGAGTTTTATTTCTATGATGACAATCAAAAAGAATTGCTAGAGCGCTGGCATGAAGGAGACGCTGAGTTGAGAGATTTCTTTAGTGATAAGAAACACTGTTTCTTGAGTTTTCTAAAAATTATATCACCAACTATCTGTTGGGAATTAATATCCTAAAATTTAACATCACCGGTATCTTCTTTTTTCTTTATAGTAGCCTCTAATTCTTTACATCTCCTCTCCCAAAATATGCGTTGGCGTCGTTCCTTTAACCAACTCCGTTTATTTGTTAATTTCTTTAACTCTTCCACTTCCTGCTCAAGTTCTTTTATTCTATTTATTAATTCTTGCTTTGTGGCGATGTCATTCGTCATTTTCTCAAACGCCCAGCCAGGTGGGTGTTGAAAAGCTTGAGACATTTTTTAATAAATATAGAATCTTATATAATGTTAATACTTATATCTTTAGGATGGACTACCCGTTGTTTACGGTCAATGTCATCTATACCTTTCCAATAGTATAAACATAGAAACAGGATAATAATAATAATAGTTAGAAACCATAAAATATTTGACATTAAAGACATATAAAAAACTTAAATACATTAAGACGAACACATAATACACACATCCTCCTCGCATTCCATTTTACTACCAGTCTCTACTTTTTTTACTACTGTAAATTGAATCGGTCTGGCCTTAGGCTGACTTCTCAAATAATACTGCCCCGTTTTCAACCCTTTAGACCATGCATAAAAACCCATAGAACTAAGCTTAGCTCTTGTGGGCGACTCAAGATATAAATTTAATGACTGACTCTGACAGATGTAAGGACTTCTCCCAACACTTAAATTAATCAAGGCTTTTTGAGACATTTCCCAAACCGTTTTGAATATATCCTTTACCTCTTTAGATATATTCATGCCTTGTACGGACCCTCTATTCGCAATTAGATTGCGTCTATTCTCTTCGTTCCACACACCCAATTCAACTAATTTGTCTTGTAAATGAGGATTTACAACCATGTACTCGCCGGCCAATACCCTACGCGTGTATAGATTACTGGTACGCGGTTCGAACGACTCTGTATTTCCAAGAATCTGTGCGGTAGAAGCAGTTGGCATAGGTGCAACAAGTAGTGAGTTTCTTAATCCCCACATTTGTATTTGTTTTTTGAGTTTATCCCATTCGTAACGTGTTGAAGGTGTAACACCCCACATGTCAAATTGAAGTATACCCTTAGAAGCAGGTGAACCTTTAAACGTTGAGTAAGGTTGAGTAGCTTTAGCTAACAACATGGACTCATGTACCGCACCGTAATAGATAGTTTCAAATATCGCAGCGTTTAACTTTTCAGCTTCTGGACTGTCGTATGGTATATTTAAACGTTGAAATACATCATGCAAACCTTGAATACCAATACCTATGGGTCTGTGGCGTTTGTTTGATAATTCAGCTTCCACTACTGGATAGCTATTGACATCAATAACAGAGTTAAGATTACGTACCGCTAGTCTAGTTATTTTTTCTAATCTAGAATATTCAAACCGTGACCCTGCTAAGCATTTAGGCAATGCTAAGGAAGCTAACGTACATACAGCTGTCTCTTCTGGAGATGTATACTCTACCACCTCACAGCATAGATTACTAGAACGAATCGTTCCCAGATTTTGCTGATTGCTCTTACGATTACAAGAATCCTTATACATGAGATAAGGAGTACCTGTTTCAACTTGCGAATCACATATTTTTAACCATAATTCTTGTGCGTTGATAGTAGCATGTGCTTTCCCTTCACGTTCATATCGTTGATAAAGAGCTTCGAACTCATCTCCCCATGTGTCTTGTAATCCTGGACAAGTATGAGGACAGAACATCGACCATTCTTTATTCTCCTTCACTCGTTTCATAAACAAGTCTGGAACCCATAGCCCATAGAATAAATCTCTTGCTCTAGCGTTCTCATCGCCATGGTTTTTCTTTAAATCTAACCATGTCTCTACATCCGGATGCCATGGCTCCAACCATATTGCGAAAGAACCTTTACGTTTACCTCCACCCTGGTCTACATAACGTGCCGTATCATTGAACACTTTAAGCATCGGCGTTAGTCCGTTGCTAGTACCGTTTGTACCAGCAATGCTACTTCCAGATGGTCTAATTTGAGAGATGGATAGTCCAATGCCACCTGCTCCTTTACTAATAAGTGCACAGTTATGTAATGTTTCGTAGATACCAGAGATAGAATCATCTTTCATGGTCATGAGATAGCAAGAAGCCATTTGTTGTTTCTTTAGTCCGGCGTGAAATAATGTGGGTGTAGCGTGCGTATAAAACCCTTTTGACATTGCCTCATACGTTTCTCGTATAATATCTATTAACCTGTGGTTCTGATTATATCCTAGCGCAATGGCAATGGCTACTCTTAATAACATATATTGTGGCCTTTCCACTATCTTACCTTCATGTTTGAGAAGATAGGAACGTTCTAAAGTCTTAATGGCAAATATATCATAATTATAATCTCTTTCCGAAACTACGATACCGTCTAATATATTCCCCAATGCCTCTACACATTTTAAAAAGTCTTCAGAAAATAAAGAAGCATTGATGCGAATAGATTCTGAAAAGGTTGACGGTGTTTCTTTATGAAGACATTGTATACAAGCTCTTCCAGCTAATTTCGAATACTGATGATGTTCGGTTGTTCGGCCGGCGGCAAGTTCTGCAATCAGTCCAGGGATATCCGCTGTTGTCATATTCAAACCCAATGAGTTAAACACAGTTTGCGTTAGTTTCTTACTATCTATATGATTTAATTTAGGTTCGTATTCCACTAAATTTTTTATATACGAGGTTATATTAGCTTGAGAAGCCGTAACAAAGTCTCCATTTCTTTTTTCTAGTTGCATTATGATATTCTAAAATTGACTAGGTATATAGTCTTGTTCAGACCCATAAATTTTTTTTGGATTGAAAGGTTAAAATTAAATCTTGTTAAGTTTTAAAATATAATTACATATGTATCTTAATTTTTAGAGACGAGATAAATGTTCCATACGCCTTCAAGGGCTTGCTTACAAAATTCATGGGGATTCATGAATCCAGATTCTTTATTATAGGAATTGGAATACTGCCATTCACGTTTATCACGCTGCTTCCTCAAAGCGGTATAATGTTGTGGTTGATGTATAATAAAACCTAAAACATTATCGTCGGATAATAAATTATACATTGTAGGGATGTTCCAGTAATATTTAATTTGTCCCTCTATTGTTTTGGTAGTAACACCACACTTTACTTCATATCCACCCTTTTTTAATACCCTTCTAACGGTATCCATAGACCAAAACCCACTAAAAGATTTATGATTATAAACTGCGTCACCTGATTCTTTTGCACATTCTTCAGCTGCCGTGTTCATATCTTCAATAGTAGGCCATTCTGCACCGCGTATTAGATTGTGTATAGCGTGTAAACCACAATAAGCAGCGACTTGATGTTCGTGGAAATCTCCGTCTGACATACGAGAAGAGAGAATACGAAACGTTGGAGCACTACGGAGATTATATGGTTTAGCTATAACCTCTTTTTTTTCAGTGGACGTTTCTACCGTTTTTACTTGTTGCACAATATTTTGCCATTCACGTTTACGCTTTCTGGCAATTGCATATATAGGGTCTTCCATACCGCTAGTTATTTTTTTTAACTTTGCCTTTATACGTCGCTGAGTTATCATCTGAACCTTGAACAATAGCCATCCGGTTGCTAACATATGCGTTCCATATGCTGATGAATCTACGTTCAAGATGTATGTACTGTTTATTTGCTTCTTCCCATTTTTCTACAAACTTGTTTATCCACTTGATAGTTTTTTCTTCTATAGCATCTAAGTCCGTATCACTGCACCGTATTAAACGTTTCCATCTACGTAATTCAGTCATCAACGTTTTAAAGATAGAAGTCAAACGTTTTTCTTCTTCTTCGTCATTTTTCTTTTCTTTATCTGCCTTTTGCCAATCGTTAAACCGAACTCTAAAATTATCCCACCACATCATTACATAATCTACTATTTCATCTTTAGAATACATTTTCCAATTGTAACCAGTATTCCATTTGTCACCGTCCTTACACAGTTCATCCAACTCATCGCGTCTGGTTACCTTAGATATCTGTTCTAAAACTTCGCGATAGTTTTGTATTTTTACATTTACAGGAGAAATTGTGGATACCACAGTGCTTATGGTATCCCACACATTAAGTTTGTAATCAACTTTTCGTTTTTTGGGCAAGGGTTGGGTTTCCATTGAAATTTCGGCGTGTACCCGTATTGGGATGTCTATTTATAGTGCTGTGGTGTTTTATATGTGTAGCCCATTCATTATCCTGACGTTTTCCTGATGGGTGTTCTAAATGCATATCATGTCCTCCCATTGGTAACATATCATTCTTCAATGTTTGGACTTTACTATGTCTTTTTTCTTGTTCATGGCGTTTAATTCTCATCTGACGCCGTGAGCCTTTAGCAATCATAGCCGGCGTTATCTCTACTTCATCTTCTTTTTCTACCATAGGTTTACCTATATTACGTGGAGACCGTGCTCTCATACCACCTCTACCTCTACCACCACGTAACGCTTTAACTCTAGCTATAGTTTTCATTTTATTTACATGTGGCATTTCTATATCGCCTTCTTCGTCTTTCTTGACAACGACTGGCTTCTTCTCTGGTATGACACATTCTACCTTTCTCATTTTATACATTATTCCAAAAAGTAACAAACCTAACATCAAAAAAGAACATACTACTACCAATCCAATACCTTCGCCGGTAAGACCCCGTTTTATAGGTATAGAAGAAGTTTCTGCTTTATTTTCATTCGGATAATTCCAATCCATAGTAGTTGTAAGTTTTGTGGAAGTTGTTGTAACATATACCCGTGGAACTTTAGCAGTCTCTAATCTACGACTGCTTGCTATTATTCTAAATTTTCCAGTGGAGACGGAGGCGTCCGAATCGGTCGCTGTCCATATAACATTACATGGCACAGAAGTCAGTGTAATATCATTGTATATCCAATGGCAATCGGGCGAACTGGTGATAGTATCCGCGGCATGGTCTAGTGTA
>Ga0315331_10004790_pt1 | contig 10164 bp, 9 predicted proteins | sample M160m34915metaG_FD_203456 | JGI IMG/M metagenome (GOLD analysis project Ga0315331, IMG submission 203456) | Ammonia-oxidizing marine archaeal communities from Monterey Bay, California, United States - M1 60m 34915 | ecosystem: Environmental > Aquatic > Marine > Intertidal zone | place: USA... | reverse complement strand
TGGAGGCCGTCGAGAAGGCGGACAAATACGCTTATCGGGACCGCCGGCAACGAAAACGAGAATTCCGCGGGTTGTGGATCGCGAGGATCAATGCGGCTGCGCGTCAGAATGGCGTCTCGTACAGCCGTTTGATGGCGGGGCTCAAGGCGGCCAACGTGGAGGTCGACCGCAAGGTTCTGGCCCAACTTGCGTTGGAAGACCCCCAGAGCTTCTCGGCGCTCGCCGAGAAGGCGAAGGCGAGTCTCTGAGCGGCGACGGGCCTCGGCCACTCTGGCGGGTGCGCAGATTGCGTCCTGGATCAGCGTGGGCGAGGGTCGGGCCGATCGATCGATGCTTCTCAGATGGGAGGGGTCGGTGGACGTCTTACGACGCTGAGGCAGCGTGAGAGTCGGAAGGGCGGGCGATGACGAAGGCAGAGATCGTAGAGCAGATCTATGAGCGGGTGGGCTTCTCCAAGAAAGAGGCTGCGGAACTCGTAGAGAAGGTCTTCGAGATCATGAAGGAGACGCTCGCCGAGGGCGAGAAGGTCAAGATCTCGGGGTTCGGAAATTTCGTCGTGCGCGAGAAGAATGCGCGCAAGGGGCGCAATCCGCAGACGGGGCAGGAGATCCTCCTCGATGCTCGTCGAGTGTTGACCTTCAAGCCGAGCCTCGTGCTGAAGAACGTGCTGAACGAGACCGAGGTGACGGACGAGGATCGTGCCGCTGAGGCACGAGAGAACGAAGAGGACTGACTGCTGGAGTCCTCTTGCCCGTGACGTCGGCCCCACATGGACTGGGCTCGGCTCGAGAGGCTGCGGTGAGCGGGCGGTCTTCGCTTTTTGCGTGCGTCGACCGACTTCGCGTGCCATCGTGATGCTTCATCCTTGGGGTGGGAGACGGGATGGCAGGTAAATCGGGAAGGCCGCGAAAGGCAGGGCGGACTAGGCGAGGCGCCGGAAGCGCATCGAAGGCTCCGTCTGAACGCCGCGGGGACGAGCAAAGCCCGTCGGTGGATGCCGTGGAGACTGTCGACCCGGCGAACGATGCTGCTGCGAGGCAGGCACTCCTCGCGTCGGACAAACTCTATTATCGCATCGGAGAAGTCAGCCGCCTAACGGGCGTGAAAGCGCACGTCCTCCGCTACTGGGAGACGGAGTTCCGTTGGATGGCGCCGCCCAAGTCTCGATCCAAGCAGCGGCTCTATCGCAAGCGGGATATCGAATTCGTATGGCTCTTGAAGCGGTTGCTCTGGGAAGAGCGATATACGATCGCAGGCGCTCGCCAGCGGATTCGCGAACTCGGCGTAGAGGAGGCCCTGTCCTTGCTCGATGGGCCGAGCCGGGCCAATCCCGTGGACCCCGCGTCGACGGGACACGAGCAAGAGCGGAGCGGTGAATTGCCGGAGTTGAGCGTTCTGCGCTTGTCGCTGGAGGAGATACAGCAGGACCTGCTGGCCCTCCGAGAGGTGCTCCAGGAAGGCGCATGAGTGGCCCTCGACCGGGGATCTCGATCGAGGAAGCCGCCCGACGAGCTTTTGCGGAGACGTCCGATCCCGCCTCTTACGTATCTCGTCCTGCGACGGATCGAGTGCTGGACCAGTTGCACGAGTGGTCCCAGCGGGACGACCGAGGCTCCACGGTCGCGGCGATCGTCGGCACCCCGGGTCTCGGCAAGACGATGCTGCTGCGGGTCGCTGAGAGCCTCTGGCGCGAAGGCTCGTCAGAGCCAGCAGGCGTGCTTTATCTCCCGTACGGGGGCCTCGAGCCGGAGGATCTCGTGAACTGGATCTACGGTTTGCTGGGAAGGACACGGGCCTCTCCGCAAGGGCAGGCGGGCTTTGAGGAAGTCGACGGCGGGGGCTTCGCAGGGCTCGCGGCGCTTCGTGGGGGGCGCGCGAGGCCCTTCTTTTTGCTGGTCGATGATGCGGATTCCCTGAAGCCAGCCACGCTGCAGGCCCTGGCGCGCGATCTTCCGGTAGAGGCTGCGTCCGTTCGCCTCGTGCTCGCGCTCAATCCAGACTCGAAGGCGACACGGCTACTGGCTGCCCTTGCGGCACTCGAACCGTTGGAGATTCCCTTTCGAGATCGCATGAGCGCGGAGGAGACCGAAGCCTACCTTCGAGGCAGGATGCGTCACGTGGGCTTTCCTGAGGCCGAGGTCGCGCGAGTCAATGCGCAGGAAGCCCGTCGGATCCACGCGCTCTCAGCAGGCATTCCCCGTGCGGTTCATCCTGTCGCGGCGGCGCTCTTCGAGCGGCTCCCGTCGCAAGCGGAGGAGGCCCTCCGGGCCAAGGCACATCGGGAGAACTGGATGGGGCGGCCGATGGAGGAGGGCACGGACGTGTGAGTAGGGCGCATGCGATTCGTGAGGGCGATACGTCGACGTGGCCTGACCTCCGGGCTATACCTTCGCGCTCGGCGGGCCGTGGCGCAGTCTGGTAGCGCGCTTGACTGGGGGTCAAGAGGTCGTGGGTTCAAGTCCCACCGGCCCGACCATGAACGAACGAGACCGACCCCGCCCCCTGCCGCAGTCGGTGGGCAAACCGGAGCCCGACATCGGCGGTTGCCCGGGGGAGGGCGCGTGGAAGGTCTCCCGCCTCGGAGGTCTCTGCGATCCCAGAGCTTCCGATCCGTCGAGGCGTCCGCATCGCCATGGCGAGGGGCCGAACGCTGGATGGGGCAGAGGGGCGACCGAGGGAATCCCTGATGCGCACCGCGAAGGAGTGCCGGTTGGTCTCGGCGCGAAGGTCATGGCGGTGCGTGGGGGAGGGAGTCTGGCATGGGGCAAGAAGAGCGTCCCCGGATCATGGTGACGGGTGGGGCGGGCTTCATCGGCTCCCACACGGTCGTGGATCTCGTGGAGCAGGGCTATGCGCCCGTCCTCGTCGACGATTTTTCCAACTCCGAGAGGAGCGTGATCGCGGGGCTCGAGACGATCTGCGAGCGTCCCTTGGCTTGCTACGACATCGATTGTCGGGACCGGGAAGGCCTGGACACGGTCTTCCGTGAGGCGGGTCCGATTGCGGGGGTCATCCATTTCGCGGCCTCGAAGGCGGTCGGTCAGTCCCAGGACGAGCCGCTGCTCTACTACTCGAATAATCTCGGATCGCTGCTGACCCTGCTCGAGCGTATGGCGGAGCACGGAGTACGAGATCTGGTCTTCTCCTCTTCGTGCACGGTCTACGGTCAACCCGAGCGACTGCCGGTCACGGAAGCGAGTCCGGTTGCGGAGCCCGTCTCCGTCTACGGAGCGACGAAGCAGATCTGCGAGCAGATCTTGGGCGATCTGGTGGCCTCCGGGGCACCTCATCGCGTCACGTTGTTGCGCTATTTCAACCCGATCGGCGCCCACCCCTCCGCCCTGATTGGAGAGCTGCCGCTCGGCAACCCGCAGAACCTGGTCCCGGTTCTACTCGAGAGCGCCGCCGGCTTGCGTGGCCCCCTTCAGATTTACGGGGACGACTGGGGGACACCGGACGGCACCTGCATCCGCGACTATATCCACGTGCTCGACCTCGCGGCGGCCCACGTGAAGAGTCTGGCGTGGATGGGGAATTTGGCGGAAACGCCTCGAATCGAGGTCTTCAACGTGGGGACGGGGCGGGGGACCTCGGTCGCGGAGGCCCTGGAGGCCTTTCAGGGCGCGACCGGTCTTAGGGTCGACCGAGTCGTGGGTCCGCGGCGGCCCGGGGATATCGAGCAGATCTATGCGTCTTGCGAGAAGGCCTCCCGCGTTTTGGGCTGGCAAGCCGACCGCACGATTGAAGAGGCCATGCGAGACGCCTGGGCGTGGCAGCAGCGGCTCGCCAAGCGCTAGGGGAAGGTTTCGTCCAGCAGGGCGAGCAGGTAGTCGCCGTAGTCGTTCTTGGACAGAGCGGATGCTTGTTCGCGCAATTGGTCGTCGTCGATCCAGCCGTTTCGCCAGCCGATCTCTTCGGGACACGAGACCCGCAGGCCCTGACGCTCCTGCACGGCCTGAATGAAATTGGCGGCCTGGAGCAGCGCTTCGTGGGTCCCGGTATCGAGCCAAGCGACTCCCCGTCCGAGTCGCTCCACCTGGAGCGCACCTCTCTCCAGATAGCGCCTGTTCACGTCCGTGATCTCGAGCTCACCCCGCGCCGAGGGCTCGAGGTTGCGAGCAATTTCGACCACATCCGCGTCGTAGAAATAGAGGCCCGTGACGGCGTAGTTGGACCGAGGTTTCTCCGGCTTCTCCTGGATCGATAGGATACGGCCGTCGGGCGCAAAATCGACGACGCCATAGCGTTCGGGGTCGTGAACGTGATATCCGATGACGGTCGCGCCGGTCTGCCGCGCGGCTGCGCGTTGGATGGCATCGGGAAATCCGTGTCCGTAGAAGACGTTGTCTCCGAGGGCCAACGCCACGGCGTCCCCGTCGATCCAGTCTTCGGCGATGAGGAAGGCCTGTGCGATGCCCTCCGGTCTCGGCTGAACCCGGTACTGGATCCGTACGCCGAAACTGCTCCCGTCCCCCAGGAGGCGCTCGAAGAGGGGCGTGTCCTCGGGCGTCGAGATCAGCAGGATGTCCTGGATGCCCGCCAGCATCAGAGAGGACAGGGGATAGTAGACCATCGGCTTGTCGTAGATCGGCAGGAGTTGCTTCGACACGGCTCCAGTCGCGGGCAAGAGCCGTGTTCCGGAGCCTCCAGCCAAGAGGATGCCCTTCTTCGAGTTCATGCCGGTTCTCCCTGGGTGTCCGTCGTGAGGCCCTGTCGCGCGCGGATATCGCCGTCGACCTGGAGGACCCTCAGCCATTCCTCGTGGGCGAGGTACCAGGCCACGGTCTCTGCCAGGGCTTCTTCGAAGGTGTGGGCGGGGCTCCAACCCAGCTCGCGTTGAGCTTTGCTTGCGTCGATGGCGTACCGCCGATCGTGCCCGGGGCGGTCCTCGACGAAATGCTTGAGCTCGTGGTAGGAGCGGACCCCGCTTTCACAGAGTGCCTCGTTCTTCGCAGCCGGGAGCGCGCGCTCCAAGGCTTCACAGACGGCGTCTACGACCTGGAGGTTGGAGCGCTCGCTATTGCCCCCGAAGGCATATTGCTCACCACTGCGGCCCTGCTCGAGGGCCGCGACGATGCCGATGCAGTGGTCCTCGACGTAGATCCAGTCTCGGATATTGCCCCCGTCACCGTAGATGGGGAGAGGTTTTGCCTCGAGAGCATTCAGGGCCATGAGTGGGATGAGCTTCTCAGGGAATTGGAATGGGCCGTAGTTGTTCGAGCAGTTGGTCGTGATCGTGGGCAATCCGTAGGTGCGGTGGTAGGCGCGGACCAGCAGGTCTGCACCCGCCTTGGAGGCAGAATATGGGGAGTTGGGCGCGTAGGGCGTGACCTCGCTGAAATACCCATCTGGATCCAGGCTTCCGTAGACCTCGTCAGTCGAGACGTGGAGGAAGCGGAACTCCTCACGCGCAGCCTCGTCGAGCTCCGCGAAGAGAACTCGCGCGGCCTCGAGCAATTCAAACGTACCCACCAGGTTGGTGTCGACGAAGTCCCGAGGCCCGTCGATCGAGCGGTCCACGTGGCTCTCGGCAGCGAAGTTGAGCACCGCAGTTGGACGATGCGCCTCAAAGCACCGTCGAACCTCTGCCTCGGAGGCGATGTCTCCTTTCACGAAGATGCAGCGATCCCCGTCGATGAGCGTCCCGAGGTTTTCGAGCCGGCCGGCGTAGGTCAGCTTGTCGAAGATGACCAGACGCACCTCTGGGCGATGGGCGCGGACCCAGCGGGCAAAATTTGATCCGATGAAGCCGGCTCCGCCCGTCACGAGCCAGGTTTGCGGGGTCATTAGGTTCTCCTGGATGCGTCAGCGAGCGCCGGGCCCACACGACGCGGACAAGTAGTCGATTGCGGCATGGCCCTAGCGGAGAGCTTCCTGCTGGCCGGGCGGAGAATAGGGGCGAGGCCGCGTGTCGGGTATCCCCGGTGAGTGCCACCGGAACGCAGATCGGGGACATACCTCGTGAGAATGGGCTGGGTGCGGGGCGCGTCGGTCTCAAAAGCCTGGGTAGGATGAAGTTTTATCGACAAATCCTTGCTTTAATTATGGAAATGCAACTTATTGGATGCCGCAACTGACTCCCATATGCGTATAATGATCGCTGACCGAATACCCTTTTCGAGTCTTCGGGGCACTTGACGAATATACGCTCACTCGCCGATCGAGCGATCGATGTAGAGTAGTCAGGGTGTCCGGAGTTTGATCGAGACGGGCCCCCTCCGTGCTGCAAGTTGAGCTGAGTACTAGGAGCGGCAGATGCTGCGCAACAATGGGAAGCTGGTTTCCTCGCTGATGATGTCGGTCGACGTCGTCCTTAGCGCGCTGATCTGTGTGGGTCTGTTGTCCTGGGCGCCGCTTTCGGGGATGTCCGACCCGCTGGGGCAGGCGGGCGGGGCGATGTTGGGGCTCGCGCTGGCGGCGTGCCTGGTCTGGCCGTTCACCTTCCAACAACTCGACGTCTACGCTTCAGTTCGAACCCTCGGCTTCTGGGAAGTGACGAGGCGACTATTCGTCTCCGGGTGTGTCGTCGCCACGATCCTCGGGGCGTTGGCCTTTGCGCTGGAAGTCCCCCTTTCCCGCGAGTTTCCCTTCGTTTGTGCAGGAGTGCAGGGTGTCGTCCTCTCGACCACGCGCCTCTTCGCCTACGCCGCGCTTCGTGCGGCGCGACGGGTGGGGCGAAATTCTCGCAACGTTCTGATTGTCGGCACGGGGAGCCGCGCGGCGCAGATCAAGCGCAGCATCGAGAGTCATCCTCAATGGGGCCTTCGTGTGCTGGGCTTCGTGGATGACGTCGATACAGCCGTGGACCCGAGTCTGTACAACGTGAAACTCTTCCGCATGGACGAGATGCAGGACCTGCTGAGCCATCTCGTCGTGGATCGGGTGTTGGTGGCAGTCCCGCGTTCGATGCTGGGCTCGATTGCTCCGGTCCTTTCGACCTGCAGCAGCACGGGTGTCCCGCTGACTCTCTCGACCGACCTCTTTGGCGACTATCTTCCGACGCCACAGATCGGTCATTTCGGTGGGCGCCCTTCGCTCGAATTTGCGGCGGTCCACCACCACTCGGTCCTGCTCGGGTTGAAGAGGGCCATCGACCTGGTCTGCGCCGCAACGGCGCTTGTCTTGACGGCCCCTTTGCTGGGCCTTGCGGCGCTTGCGATCCGGCTCGAGGACGGTGGCCCCATCTTCTTCACGCAGAGCCGGTGCGGTCTTTACGGTCGTCAGTTCAAGATGATCAAGCTGCGCACGATGTGTGTGGATGCGGAATCCCGCAAGGCGGACCTGGTCGAGATGAACGAGATGGACGGGCCCGTCTTCAAAGTCAAGCGGGATCCTCGCGTGACCCGGGTCGGCGCTTTCTTGCGCCGATATAGCGTGGACGAGCTCCCTCAGTTCTTGAACGTGCTCGTGGGCGAGATGAGCGTCGTCGGCCCGCGGCCGCCCATGCCGGAGGAGGTCGGCCATTACGAGATCTCGGAGCGCCGTCGTCTCTCGATGCGGCCCGGTATCACCTGTATCTGGCAGGTCGGCGGCCGCAATGAAATCGGATTTCGCGAGTGGGTGAAATTGGATCTGCAATACATCGACGCCTGGTCTCTGGGCCTCGATCTGAAGATCATGTTCCAGACCATCCCGGCGGTGTTCTTCGGTCGCGGGGCTTCCTGAGTCGAACGACCGGTGCCTGCTGGACGGGGTCGGGGGCGGTGGGGCTAGGCGGCGCCCAGGACGGAAGCGAGGCGCGCTCTCGAGGGAAACTCAGCCCTCGGCGAGGAGCAAGGCGCGAAGCGCCCCTCGGTCGATTTTCCCGTTCGAGTTCAGCGGAAACTGATCGATGTGCCGGACTTCGCGGGGGGCCATATATGCGGGGAGCCGCCCCTTGGCCCGCGCAATCACGTCAACGAGGTCGGCGCGTTCATCAGAAATGAACACGAGGATCGAATCGGCGCCGGCCGCCGTTTCGGGCCAGCCGAGGGCGATGGCTGCTTCGACGGAGGCTTCTTCCCGGATGATGGCTTCCACCTCGCCAAGTTCGACTCGGTAGCCCTGGACCTTGACCTGGTTGTCCACACGACCCAGATAGACCATGGGACGTTCGCTGGTCGCGCGTCGCACACGGTCACCCGTTCGGTAGAACGTGCGGTCTTCCCCGGGCGGTACAACGAAGGCTTCCGCGGTTTTGGAGGGGTCCTTCCAATAGCCTGGAGTGAGCTGAGGCCCTGTCATCAGGAGTTCGCCAGTCTCGCCGGCGGCGACCGGCTCGAGGCTTTCGTTCGCGACGAGGACCTCCATGCCGGGATAGGGCTCGCCGATCGGAACGAGGCCTTTTTCGCATTGCTCACGAGACCGATGCGGATCCCAGCGGTAAAGCGTGCACGCGATGGTCAGTTCGGTCGGACCATAGAGATTTTCGCAGATCGCGTTGGGTGCGGCCTGCGTCCAGCTCTCGACGATGTCCGCCGGCAGGGCCTCGCCACAGAACAGACTCCACCGGAGCGAGGGGTACCGGTCTGGCTTGAGCATACGGAGCTTGCTCATCAGGAGCGCAGTCGAGGGAACCGAGAACCAGAGGGTGAGGCCGGACTCCTGGATGTATTTCGCAGGGAGCATTTTCTGCGCTTGAGAGGGGATGCAGACGCGTGCACCGGATTCCCAGGCCAGGAAGAGATCGAAGACCGAGAGGTCGAAGGTCAGCTCGAACGTCTGTGAAAGGCGGTCGTTCGGACCCACTGCATAGCGTTCTCGCATCGCGTCGAGAAAGGCCGTCACGTTTCGATGGGCGACCATGACGCCTTTCGGGACGCCGGTACTTCCTGAGGTGAAGAGCAGGTAGGCGATCTCATTCGGGTCGACGGGCTGGGGTTCCCACTCACTGGCGCAGGCGAACTCGGAGCCAGGGACGAGTGTGTGGTCTGCCGCGAAGCGCTCGAGCCCCTCGAGGCTGGTCCGTTCGGGAAAGAAGAGAACGAGGCCGCTGGGGAGCCCCTCGAGGACACCTTCGAGATGGCTTTCGCCGCTCGCGTCGATGATCAGGGCCCGGGCGCCCGCTCGCTCGAGCATGTTTCGGGTCCGCTCGATCGGGAAACTCGGGTTCAGCGGGACGTAGCCATCGCCTCGAAAGAGCGCTCCAAGAATCCCGACGCAGGCAGCGACGCTGCGCTGGCCGAAGATTGCGGTCAGGCCCGCCCCGTCCTCGTCCCCGGCTCCTCGAGGGGCATGACGGTCCAGCGTGGCTGCGAGAGCTGCAGCCTGGTCGTGGAGCTGGGCGTAGGTCAGCGCTTCTCCGGCCACCTCGACGGCGATGTGGTCGGGGTAGTGCTCGTGGCTGTCCAGGAACCCGGAACGCAGGGTGCGGTTCGAGGCGTCGAGCGCTCGGGTGGCTGCCATATCGTCGTCCTCGAGATCGGCGGGGCCGGCGCTTTTACGCCGCCGCTTCCTTTTTCGCTGCGGGAAAGAAGGCCGTCATCAGGCTGTCGATGTTGTTGAACACCTCGGGCTCGATCGCCTCGATGTCTACCTCCTCATCTCGGAGATCCTCGATGAAGAGGATGAACTCGACCACGTCGAGCGAGGAGAGTAATCCCTCGTCGAGGATCGGCTGCTGGTCATCGGATAGCGCGGCCGGCGGGGCGCTCGAACGCTCAAGGATCCACTCCCTGAGCGCTTCTCGGAGCTGCTTTTCGTCCATTAGAGTGCCGGCGCTTCGCTGAGAAGTCGGGTTTCGAGAAAGTAGTCGACGAGCTTCCGGCTGGCGTTTTCTCGGAACTCGGCGCAGACGGGATGAGCCATCGCTTCTTTCCGCGTCGCGTAGCCGTCGAGGCCCGCATCTTTGTATGCCGCTGGGTTGTAGAAATCTCCCCAGCAAGACCTCAGATATTGAGCGAGCCAATCCTGGAATTGTTTCGTCTCGTCTTCATTCCAATTTCCCGCATGCTCGTCGGCGAGTTCTCGAAGAAACTGGCGGCCGAAGCCCAAATGTCGGGCCTCGTCGATGTGGTGAACCTTGTTGATCTTTGCGACGAGAGGGTGGATTGTCCGGTCCGTCATCATCTTCAGGTTGTAGAAATCGCCGAGCTCCTCGACGATGAGCACCTTGCAGAAAAACGCGACCTCCTCCTCACCCTTTGCATATTCTCGTGGTAGGACGAGCTTCTTCTCCGGGTAGAT
>Ga0315331_10004787_pt1 | contig 10167 bp, 11 predicted proteins | sample M160m34915metaG_FD_203456 | JGI IMG/M metagenome (GOLD analysis project Ga0315331, IMG submission 203456) | Ammonia-oxidizing marine archaeal communities from Monterey Bay, California, United States - M1 60m 34915 | ecosystem: Environmental > Aquatic > Marine > Intertidal zone | place: USA... | reverse complement strand
TCAACGTCTCCAGGCTATTGGGAGACAAACAGGTAGGGGCCATGCAGATGGATGCTCTACACGGAAAAGTATTTGGGAAAGCACCTCACTCCTTCATCCTTCGGGATCTGCGAGAGGACGGGCGCTTCCTGGCTGTTCGGGAAGTTTGCACAACGGAGACTGTGTTGGCGACGCGCAACATGATCAATGTTGAGTGGGAGACAGACGGAGAGGACGTGGAGCTACCGAAGCTGTTCGAAGTCCCATCCGACATCCAGGATGGCGATATTGCTGATTGGCTGTCGGACAAGCACGGATGGCTAGTACGAAACTGGACAAGAGCGGTGATTGATGGGTAACTACGACGCAAGCAGTATTGAGGTGCTTGAGGGGCTGGAAGCAGTCCGCAAGCGCCCAGGAATGTACATTGGCGGAACCGACACCAACGGGTTCCACCATTTGCTGTGGGAGATCGTAGACAACTCTGTGGACGAGGCCATTGCTGGCCACGCTACGAAGATCGAGATCGACCTGCAAGACCGGAAAGCCTCCGTCCAAGATAACGGGCGAGGCATTCCTTACGGGAAACATCCCAAGACGGGCCTGAGTGCCCTAGATGTCATCTTCACCAAGCTCCATGCGGGAGGCAAGTTCGGAGGAGGGGCATACAAGACTTCCGGCGGCCTGCACGGAGTAGGCTCGAGCGTGGTCAACGCGCTCAGCTCGGAGATGGAAGTCTCCAGTACTCGAGGCGGCCACACGGCCACACGCCGCTTCGAGAGAGGAGTACCAAAGGGAAGGCTGAAGAAGGTTTCCGCTCCCAAAAGGGCCCACGGAACCTTCGTGCAATTTGTTCCTGACGAGGAGATCTTCGGGAAGAAGCTGTCCTTCAAGATGCCTGTGGTCCTGGAGAGACTTCGGGTCAAAGCGTACCTCACTCCCGGGGTGGAGTTTGTCCTCCGCTACAAGGGGCAGGAGGAGTCCTTCTGCTTTGTGGGGGGACTTCGAGACTACCTGAGCCATACCCTTGAGGAGACGGGCGACGAGATGGTCACGGAGTTTCCGTTCTCCGCGTCTACTGACGAGCCTAGGATCCAGGTCTCCCTGGTGTGGACTACCTCTGCCCGGAGTGATGTTCTTTCCTTTGCCAACGGCATTCCCACTAGGGACGGAGGGACGCACGAGAAAGGCCTAGACCATCTAATCGTATCCAAGATTCGGGATGTGATGCGGGACCATAAACTAGTCCCAAAGAGGCTCAAGCTTGTTCCTGACGACATCCGTGAAGGCTTATTGGCCTTTGTCTCGGTCTTCGTAGAGGAGCCTCAGTTTCAGGGGCAGACCAAGGACAGACTCAACAACCAAGAGGTAAAGAAGCAAGTCCACGAGACCCTCTCTGCCCACTTCTCGGAGTGGCTGCGGGACAATCAGCGCCAAACAGAAAAGATCATCCTTCGGGTGATCCAGTCTGCCAAGGCAAGGCTTGCGGCAAGGGATGCCAAGGTGAAGGTCCGAAGGGCCACGCCAATGTCTCGCCTGATTCTCCCAGGCAAACTGGCTGATTGCAGCTCTACAAACCGGGATGAGACAGAGCTGTTCCTGGTAGAAGGGGATTCGGCTGGAGGATCGGCAAAGATGGCCCGAGACAGAAAGACTCAGGCCATTCTACCTCTGCGCGGAAAGATCCTGAACTCCGAGAGTGCGCCTCTTTCGAAGGTCATGAAGAACGAAGAACTAAGAAATATTGTGACGGCCTTGGGATGCGGTATCGGAGATACCTTCAACCTGAATTCGTTGCGGTACGGAAAGGTCATCCTGCTGATGGATGCAGACAGTGACGGGCATCACATCTCGGTCCTGGCCCTTACGTTCTTTTATAGGCACCTGCCGGAGCTCATCGAGGAAGGAAAGATCTACTTGGCAGTACCTCCTCTGTACAGAGTGACGTACCAGTCTGAGTCGTTCTGGATCGAGGACGACGACGAACTCAAGAGACTTCTCCGAAAGAAACGGGGAAACCCCGAGATCACCAGATTCAAGGGGCTAGGAGAGATGCCCCCCTCGGTGCTAAAGGTAACTGCAATGGCTGCGGAGACTAGAACCCTAAATAGGGTAGAAATTCCAGACGGGGCCGTATTGGAGACGGAAGCAGTAATCTCTGCAATGATGGGTAAAGATCCCTCGGCGAGATATGAGATACTGACGGCTCTCATCAGTAGTGGCATTAGCCATCCAGGACTGGACCTATGAGACTAGAGGCGGCAGGCCCGTGCCGCCTCTTTTTAGCTAAAACTTGAGGACCTCATGTATCAATCTTCCAGTTCGTCCTTCTCAGGGGTCGCAACCCCCAGAGGCAAAAAGTCTTTGCGTGCCCATAGGGCACAAATGAACGGCAAAGGTGCTGCGCGAGTACAGAAGGAAAAGAACGGCACCATCGTGAAGGATGAGCTGGTCCTCTTCGACAAGGAAGGGATGCACCCGGACGTTTTCCACTTCTTTGAGGACGAGCTTGAGAAGCAGGCGTTCGGAATGGCCCTGAATAACCTCCTCTTGAAAGGCGTATCTAGTAAAAGTCCCGCGGTTCGGAAGGCCTCGAATGAGGCGGCCCGACTTTGGACAAGCCCGCAGGTGCAGAGGCTCGGCAAGGACACCGCCCAATATGCGGCCAACCCTACCTTCGGGGGTAAATTTTATACCCACGGAACCATCCCTGGGCACGCGATTCACTATGCAGGGACTCGGGCGGGCGTCCCAGACAAGTACATGAAGTTCTTGACCTGGAACCTAAAGAACAACCCCTTCTAGTCCCAACTGCACCATTTCCCTCAATGAGATATGATTAGGCCTGCGAAATCTTAGGAGCTTACAAGATGCCCAAGAAAGTTTATACCCGCACGGGGATTGCCGGTGACACGGCGGCCGACCGCAGGCTCCTGGATGTAGGGATTGCTCCAATCGGCTCGCCCGTTGCCCCTGCTCTTACCGAAGAGCCCTCGGCCTCGGGCGACGGCATCTTGCTGCAGCGAAACGAGTTCCTGCATCTGTTCTTCAACCTGACCTCCACTGAGCCCACAGCGTACTACACGCTCCAGATCTGGTGGTATTCCCCCATCAGCGGCCGGTGGCACAAAGGCGAGACGCTGACGATCAACGCTGACGATGTTTCCACTATCGAAGTGCAGGGCATGGACCGCATCTACGTGCAGGTGACCAATGTCAGCTATGGGGCGGATGCAAATACCACCCTCGAGGCATGGCTTGGCCTGGTGGTGCCGGTATGAGCCGGAGCATTCATAGAAGAGCGCACCGAACGGGATTGGTCAGCGCAGACATCTTCCGGCCTGGCGTAGACGACCTGACTCAGCTGGCGGCTCTGGCTCCCAATGACATCTGGGACGGCACCCTGATCCATGTCAGAGACCTGAACGGGATCTACGCATACGACCTAGAGTCCGTTGCGGTAGATGACGGGCTGACCGTGATCACTCCCGCTACGGCGGTTGGTCGGTGGCTTCAGATCGGATTCGGAGGCACAAGCTCCGCTACCTCTGGTACCGCAGACAAGTGGATCGATGTCACCAAGATCACCGCGTCAGAGACGATCACGGTCGACGTCTCCCTGGCAAGTGATTGGCCTCAGGAAGTAAGACGCGACACCATCGACGTGGACGGCGTCTTAGATGTAGTAGACGGGTACGTTCTGTCGGGCGATTACCCTCTCGAGATCTCCGGGCAGACTGAGGGCGACACCCTGTACTTCGATGGAAGCTCCTGGGTTCGTCTTGCGGCGGGCACGGCAGGCAAGGTCCTTCAGACCAATGGCCCTGGGGCGTACCCCTCATGGGAAAGCAGATCTCCGCGGATCGACACTCACCGAGTCGATCTGGGAGACCCAACTCCGACGGCCGTAAAGACCTACAATGGCTGGACAAACTCCGACAATACCGTTCTCACTAAGGTACGGGTCATCTGCAGTACTCAAAACACCGTGGGTACGCTTGAATTGGACATCAAAGACTCCACAACTGCTTCTGTGCTGAGTGGGGTCGTAGACATGAATACCCTTACGGCAAATACTGTGTTGAACGTGCCTCTGACGGGCACTGCCTCGTTGCTGCAGTTCTCAGACCTGGAGACCTGGTCTATCGACCTGACCGCGTCTGGTGCTAGCGATGCGGAAGGCGTTAGAGTAGAACTGCAGTTTGAGGTATCGGCCTGATGTTTCTTACGCTTGCTGTGAAGATCTCGCAGTACCGAACCTTCTAACTTTCGCTCGAGGTCTCTCATGGCAGGAAAAGTTCTCGCCCATCAGTTCGTATTTAAGTCCACCGTCACTCCCACGGGAGTAGGGGCAAGCACCCTGTCTCTGTGGACGGACGGCACCAGCTTCTACTTCACGGACTCATCCGATGTAACCACTGCCTTGGGCGGCGGAGCTACTCAGACGCACATCGCAATCAGCGATAACTATGGCTCTGGGGGAGTACCTGCGTACGCCTTCGCCGTGTACGAGGGCGCTAACTACTACATGCGCGCGGACACTACCGATGGTGCAGAGTTCCTGACCCTCGGCCTGACCGGCATGGCTACGCAGACTACCCAGGTAAAGGGTGGAGCGATTGACGTTGCCTCGGATTCTACAGTCTCCCTGACTGGCGCAGGAAATGTAGAGATTGACAGCTCTGGTGGGAACACCACCATCAAGGGCAGCTCTGTCTATCTGGGGGAGCCCTCATCGGTCGACCCCGTTTACATGGCAACTTCTGGTGCCCGTAATGTTTACGTCGGCAGCGTCACTGCCGTCGAGACCCGATTGTGGGGCGCCGACTCAAAGATCACTCTGTCCGCCACGGGACTTGCTCTGACAGTCAAGGACGGCACAGAGCTTACGGTGCAGACGCAGTCCGGGCACACACTCTTCGCCACGGACTTTGCCTCCTCGAACAACATCACTATCGGAGATGTAACGGCCTTTGCGGATCAGGACCTAAGCTTGGATGTCCGAGAGGTTCTCGTTCCTGGAACTCTGGCAGTCACCGGAACCTCCGTCTTTACCGGAGAGGCGACCTTCGACAACGACATCGTTCTGAACGACGGGGGATCGCTAAAGGAAGGCGGAGGCACTGCCGCCCTCAGCTTCGACGGGGACGGCCATGTCACGAAGATCGGCCAGTCTACTCACACCACCAGTCACTACCTACAGTGGGACGGTGCCAAGGCCGTTTGGGCTGCAGGGTCCGGCGGTGGCGGGGGCGCAGCTCAGCTCAGCGACTTAAGCGACGTTGGTGATACCTCTGGGGTGGCAGATAACAACGTTCTGATCTACGACCAGAGCTCTGGGGAGTTTGAGGTTTCCAGCGTGTCCACCATTCTGGGTCACGGAGCCCTGAATGATCTAAGTGACGTAAACGCCCCCACACCCACAGATGCTCAGGTGCTCACCTGGGTGAATGCGTCCTCTGAGTGGCAGCCTACTACTCTTGCTCTCGGGGCAACGACTCTCAATGCGCTGACAGACGTCAACGCTCCCAGTCCGGCGGATACTCAGCTTCTGTCTTGGGACAATGCCACCTCAATGTGGATTCCCGTAGCAGGCTACTCGGATGCGGCCGCAATTGCTGCCGTAGAGGGAGAGGCCACCCTCGAGCTGACCGGACATGTCTCAACCCGCGACGGGACCGGCGGTACGTGGGCAGCAGTCGGAGGTGGCGGACAGGGTGTCTTCTCCGACGAATTCTCTACCGCGGGAGGGGGGACTGAATTCTTCACAACAGATCTGAAGATCGACCTCTCTATGGAACCGGGGTACCGCTACGACATCTCCTTCGCAGGGTTCCTGGATGACGCCGGAGGCTCCATCCCCTCGTCCTGGCATCCCGCAGTGATGTTCAGCGACGGAAGTTCCAACAAGGTGTGCTTCGCCACGAAGAGAGGTGCGGATGCCTCCATGTCTTCGGACGAGCATCTCCACTTTATGGTGCACCTGTCTGTATTCGTCGCAGACGATCCCCTCGACGGCGTGACCAAGCGCTATCTAATTCCTTCGGGAAGGGCAAACATCACCAGTAGTGATCCTGTGTCCAACGTAGACCTGTCTACTGGGATCCTGGGGTGGGACCTTATCAACAATCGCCCAGTTGCGCTTCCTGGTGGAGCGCACGAATCAAACGCCGTAGCAATGCAGACCCCCGACGACTCCCTGATTGAGGTCAACTGTGGGTTCGTGTTGGGCACTGGCGGAGCGCACAGTGGTTCCGACTACGTAGAGCTTGTGATTACTGGGGCATGGATCAACAGCTTCCCTGGCCTCGCTATCGCAGCAGGTGCCGGAGCCAACTGGCCCGCGTAGTAATCAATGAGCTAAAAGAAATGCCCCCAGGACACTAGGTCCTGGGGGCACTCTTCTTAGGCACTCTTTACAGAGTCCCAATCCTTAGCTCCTTGAGGAAGTTCCCGGTATTCAGGACCTCAAAGATGCCGAATACCTCTCCCACTTTCCAGTACGAAAGTAGGGGCTCTCCGGCTCTAGGGAATCTTTCCAATAAACTCACTTAGACTCCTCAAACGAAAGGATCTCGTCGATCTCGTCATCCGAGATGTCCCCATCTACCCAACGTAGGGAATGGGACAGGCCACGAGAGATCTCAGACCCTTTCTCATCTGCGCACTTTTCCGCGCGCCGTAGCAGGTTACGTCGAGCCTTCTTGCCGGGCTTCTTTTCCTTGTCCTTGTCGGCCGAGTTGCGCGCATCCTCAACCGTGATCTTCTCGTTGTGCTTGCGAGCCTTCTCGAGCCACTTGACCTGATCTTCCTTGCTCAAGTTCTTCGCCAGCTCGTAAGCAGCGATGAACCCGATCCAGCCTTCACGGAGAGCCTGCTTGACTTCGTCACTGGCCTGGTCGTGAAAGGTGACTCGCTGAGAAACCCAGCTAGCGGACCGATGTAGGCGATCTGCGATCTCGGACTGCTTCACTCCATCCTGAGTGCATCCATAAATCCACGCCGAGATGTCTACCTCGTCAACATCCTCTCGGTCGATGTTCTCACTCGCGTTTACGTACCGAGCATCGTGGATGGTGCCTGCGAACATGACGCAGGGGACCCCGTCCTCCATGAACTCATCGTCTTCTCGGCGGATGAGTCGGATCGCCTGAAGGCGACGCTCCCCGGCGACTAGCTCGATGAGGGGCTCTCCATCTTCGTCTTCTCCAGGCATCACCACGATAGGGACCATAAGGCCGTCTCTCTTGATGGCCTCTGCCAGCTCTTCGATCTTTGCGCGATCGAAGTAGGTTCTGATGTTGGAGATTGATACTCCAATCTGGATGTCGTCTACTGGAATCTCTGTTGTACTTGTATCGAACAGGCTCATTTTTCCTCTTGCTCCAGGGTTAAGTTGCCGGGCAATAGTATTGTGACCGCGTTTTACTCGTCTTTTTTACACAGGTGACCTATCCACCCTTTTGGCAAGTAGAGGGTGTAGCCAAAGATCCCAGTAGGGCATTCCGCCAGAATATCCACGCAGTAATGCTTCTCGCTCTCAGAGAAATCGATGGACGTCTCGTCGATGATGACATCCTGAATGGTGGACTCCAGAGACTCCAGCAGTTCTGTGGAAAATGACCTGTGGGACCCTACCTGTCTGGATAGCAATGCTTGCAGAAGTCCCAGAGAGACTCTATCTCCGGGCATCTTCGGGGCGGGAATGCAGCCGGACTTCTTCCACAGAGGGAAAACATTACTCGTAGACATGCGCCAAGATCTCCTCTACTTCTTCCTCATCCCACGTCTCAAGCAGGACCCGGGCCATAGCTTCTGGGGGGATGTGCTGGACAATTAGGGGATTGAGGAAGGTAACTGCGCCCTTCCCGCTCATAGCCACCACGGAAACCCTGTTGGAGCCCAGCATTCCCATGAGCAGGTCGCCAATGCCTACGAGAACCTGCTCTCGGCTCATCTCAGACAGGTCGATAGTGTCGTCGTCTTTGGGATCTTCCATGCGATCAAGGGTATCCGGGCTGTGCTCACAGTGCAATATTTGTTAGCACAAAACCAGGATATGTACGTCATAAGGTTTTTGTGGAAGATCCACATAATACCTGGAGATGAGAAATGGGAGATATTCCGTTTGTACGGCTAAGCGCCGAAGATTTGGTTCCTGATCACGACGACATGTTCGTGGATACAGGCATTGTGGGAACTCTGGAAGAGCTGGCCTGGGGAGATCCATTGATCCTGAAGGGCCCTAAGGGGACAGGTAAGACCCTGGCCATCGAGGAGTTCTGTGCAGAAATCGGGGCTTCTCGAGTTCGGCAGAACTGCAACAGCGAGACTGACACCCGAGACCTGATCGGCACCTTCGGGATGCAGGGCGATAGCGTTTTCTTTACGCTGGGCACCCTGACTACCGCTATCGAGGTGGCTAACGAAACAGGTGCGTGCGTGTTGATCTTGGAAGAGATCAATACTCTCCGCCCAGAAATGCACTCCGCCTTGTTCAGCGTTGCTGACTTCCGGCGTGCAGTAGAGGCCCCGTTCCTGGGCAAGACCTTTAAGGTGAATAAGGGCTGCCAGTTCTGGATCGTCGGCACGATGAACCCTGGCTACGGCGGCACCTACACGTTGAACGAGGCTTTGCAGTCCCGCTTCAACTTCGCCGAAGTCGCCTACATGGACGAGAAAGACGAGTCCCGGCTGCTGGAAGCACAGTTTTCTACACCGGCGGCAGTGAATGAGCGAAGGCTGGTCAATCGCCTGCTGACCATTGCGGGAGAATCCCGCACCGGAGAGTGGGATTACGCTCTCTCTACTCGGGATCTCTGCTACCTGGTCCGCCTTCATGAACGGATCGGAACCCAAAGAATGCTTCGCATTCTGGAGGCTAAGTTTGAGCCGGACCACCGAGACAAGATTCGAGCTCGAATCCAGAGCATCTTCTCAATCAACCTCTCTACCGTAAAGCTGTGGGTGCCGACATGTTCGCCAATTTCGAAGAAATGACCCAGTGGTTTACCCACAGGAAGAGGAAGGCCGACATGGACCCCGTCCTTCAATACCTCAACACTTGTGTTGAGGATGAAGCGGAGTATCTCCTAGAGGGAGAGCTTCGAAGGGCAGATCGCAGCAGAAGGAGCAAGAGGCTCCTTCAGCAGTGCGAGAGGGAAGCCCAGGAACACTACACAGAAGACGTAGTGACTATGCTCGAGTCTGATTCTCCTATGGGGCACTGGACCGTCATCAGCTACCGAAGAAAGCCGAAAGCGTGGGCAATCGCTGGAGCAATTAAGGAAAGAGTAAGGAGAGAGAATGACTGGTAGCCGCACTCCCATAGACTTGGGAGCAATGGGAGGAACGCCGGAGGAGCTGCTGGAACGTATGCAGATCCTTACGGCTACCTTCTCTAAGATGATGGGGAAGGAGTTTGACCTGGTCAATGCTCCATCTGGTAGCACAGACTGCAATACGTTCTTCCGAGTCCCGCTTCAGGACCCTGAGGCGTACCTCATCCTCGAGCATGAGATCAGTCACCCATTCGGGGGTACCGACCTTGAGCTCACGGAGGCTTTCCGAGAGAAAGCCGTGGAAAGGCTGCTGAAGAAGGCTGGGATCCCAAAGTCCCACCCGGACGCCATTCCGTACAAAGCGAAGCTCGAAGGATTGGTCCACCACCTGTGGAATGTCCTGGAGGACTGGCGGTGCTGCTCTGTTTGGGGAGAGCTGTACGCTGGCGGGGCGGATCTCCTAAAGCAGCGGTGGCACGACATCGCAGAGCATGACATGGAGGACCAGGCGGAGAAGGATCTGATCTCCTACCTGGGAAGGATTGCTGCCGGGGTGGATACCCCTGGCGCTCCTGATGAGTTCAAGGCGTGCGCCAAGCACATGAAGACTGCTCGCTCGAGAGTAGAGCTTGTAGACAACAAGGCGTGTATTGCTCTTACGTCCCGCCTAGTCGACGATATCGCCGATGAGCTGTTGAACCAATTCCCGCCAGATCCGCAGCAAAACAGCACCCGGCAGCAGCAGCAGCAGATGAAGCTGGACCTGCTGAATAAGGCCATATCGAACATGGGCGACTCTGGGTCGGGTCACGGAGACAACAAGGACAACCCACTTGGAGGGAAAGACCTCCAGCCTGAGAATGACCCCACAGGAAGGAAGAAGCGAAAGAAAGTCTCCGCCAAGAAA
>Ga0315331_10004785_pt1 | contig 10168 bp, 6 predicted proteins | sample M160m34915metaG_FD_203456 | JGI IMG/M metagenome (GOLD analysis project Ga0315331, IMG submission 203456) | Ammonia-oxidizing marine archaeal communities from Monterey Bay, California, United States - M1 60m 34915 | ecosystem: Environmental > Aquatic > Marine > Intertidal zone | place: USA... | reverse complement strand
GTAAAGATAATTTAACTGCTGCAAAAGCACCTTTAATACCACTAACTATTTTATTTCCATTAGCTTGAATAGCACCATTAACAACTATATAAGTTGCTTCCTCTGAGGCTATTGGTGCAAAAAACTTGCCTTCTTTTTCTTGAAATGGAAAACTTACTAATGAACTCATATTATGCTTGATTTACGGTTAAAGTTACAGTACTTAAAGGTGAAGATCCATTTTGGATTCTATTATTTAAACATGTAAGTAGTATTGTACCTTGTCTTGCTGCCCCTGGATTAGCATCTGCGCTAATAGTAAAAGATGTTGAAGGATTTAAAACAGAAGTAGTATTACTACCATTAACTTTCAACCAACTATCCCCAGAATTTTGCCCTATTGATATTTGAACATTTGGTAAGTTGTTACTTATTGTAACAGCGGTACCCGCATTTACTAATGCAACAGGGGATGTTATAGTACCCATTGTTGCAGTTGCTGGACCAGCTCCTGATATAACAGCTGTAGCTGTTTCACCTTGAGTAATAACAGGAACTTGGATATTTAAAGCTAAATCCCCACCATCATTACTTAAAACAGGTGTAGATGTTGTTCCGCTAATGCTAGCTGTATAGGTAGCAATATAGGAATCATCAACCATAATTTCAGTATCAGCACATTGATATAATATACTTGCCGCTCTTCTAGTTGCTGGCTCATAAGGTGAAATACCATATGGTGTACCAACTTGAGTACCACTAGGAACTGTTATATTTCCTGTAACACCTAAATAAGCAGGTATTGCAGCCCATGTTAATGTTGGCATCGCTACCGCTGTACCTGAAACAACTACTGTACCAGCTGTTGCTGTAGCAGGAACAGTTATTGGTATTGTATAGGTTAATTCTATACCAGCTGAATCTCTTACATTAGTAGCAGATCCAGGACTTGTAGCTGAAGGTAATCCACTTGTATTTATATTAATATTTGCATCATCAATATAATATCCACTAACTGTTTGAGTTTGGAATACTATATTATTGCCACCAGCTGTGTTAAATACTTGTGATGCTGGAGTAATAGAACTAAAAGCTATTTGATCTACAGTATTCACTGTTAATAAAGCTACAGTAAATGCTAATACTGCTCCAGTCCCTGTTATGTCTATAGTTTGTATAGAATCTGCTGAGCCTACAGTATGAGTAACTCTAAAAACTAACTTGCCATCTGTAACAGCTGTTGGGGCTGTTATATTTAAATTACTTCCACTTGCTTGAGTTAAAATAACTTCCGCAGGTGAAGGAATAGGGTCAGTAAACTTAAATTGAGATGATGAAGGCTCTACAAATATAGCCCATTCAATTACATCACCTGTTTTAGCTGTAACTGTATTAGTACCATTAAATATAGAATTATCAGCAGCTCCATTTAATTGTAATACGGTATCAAATGTTGTGGCTACTGTCGGTATTGTACCTATATTTGATATATCTGTTTGTACAAAATCTAACTCCCATCCACTATCTCCTTCATAAGCCAATGTATTAAATTGTTTTACTAACGAAGGCGCATCATTAAACACTGGTATCACATATGATTCTTGTGTTCCACTGTTATAAAAATTATTTCTAGTCACATTAGGACTATGATGTTGCCAAAGATTCCCTCCACTAAACGTATAATAACTATTATTTAGAGACAAACCCCCCTCTTGCTTAAATCCTCTGAATGAAGTCCATCCATTTGATCTGTCATCAAAACAAGCGGTTATATAACCTTGACTAGCAGTAGCAACATTAGTATCTTTATTTCCATCTAAACCACTCCCAATTATCGTTAACTCATATAATCTACTGTATTCATCGTAAGAACCTATAACTTGATCAGAAGCTTTTAATGCATCTCTAAAAAAGTCACCTAATCCTACTGTAGATATTTCTTGTATACCATTTTGGGATAATCTTAAAACAACCCCTCTGTTTTTATCTGTAAAGTATTTAGAAAACCCAAATGTTGCAAAAGATTGAGGATCTTTAGCAATTCCATATTGTCCAGCAAATGGTGCTATAGTACCTAAAAACTGTGTATTACTAGTTACAGGTACAGCTCCACCTTCGGCTGAATATATAAAATCTTTATTTATAGGAGATCTAGAAACTTTATCTTCTTGAAATATATTTATAGAAGTATCATCTGTAAATAATTTTTGTACAAATCCGTCTTGAGGATCTAACGATATAGTTAATCCACCTTCTGATTCATTAAATTGGTTTATATAATTTATACCAGTTCTTGAATTTAATAAACCACTAGAATGTATTAAAGTATTTCCTCTTCTTTCTTCTGTAAAGTTTTCTTGTACTACGTAAGCTCTTACACCTACATTAAAAGCAGGTTCATTAAAACCAGCTCTAATTCTGTTTATTTCTATATGATCATCGCCAACACCTCCTGGATCAAATGTTAAGAGAATACAATTAAAGAAACTTATATCTATTGCTGTAGCAGGAATAGCACTAACTAATCCACCAGTAGAAGTTTCAAAGAATATATCTAATTCCGAACTTACAGGCTCAGTTTCAAATACACATAAACCACTACTTACACTGTTTCCAGCTTGGTCTATAGTTGTAACTAAAGCATCTCCCGAAGGGTTTGCAATAGATTGTACTGAAGTTAAATTAGCTTGAGGTTTCTCAACCCCTGCGTCGGGAGTATATACATTCCCTCCATTTAAATATTTAGGATATACAGAAACATTACACGGTGAAATAGTAGCCGATGTACTAGGTGGTATCGTAGCTGTAGGATCCCTAGGTATTTTATTTATACTATCACCTAACCTTTTTATCTCATTTTGAGCTGATAAAATAGAAATCCAGTTATAATATTCTTGTTCCCTTTGTTTTACAACGACTCTATATGAATAAGCCCACTCTGGAATTTGTGATGTATCTGTAAAAGTAATCCTTAATGCATTAAAAGCAGTTGTTGTAGTTGCATTACCATATCCTGGATCAACAAAAACCGTATCTACTCCTGAACTAGATAAAATTACAGGTGATTGTCTTCCAAATTTATCCGCTAGTACAATACCTACTTGATAAGTACGTCTTGATTTTACAGATTGATTTTCTAATAAACCATTTCTTGCTGAAGATTCCCCTGTTCTAGCGACACTAAATGCTATTTGAGGAATGTCAAAATTTTGTAAAAAGTTACCATAAACTAATCTACCACCAGCTACATCTTGAGCTAAAGCTTTTTTAGGTACAGCATCATAAACTCTTGTAAGCTGATCAGGTGGTAATGTTCTAAATGGATCTGTTGATGAATATGTAAAGTTTACAAAAGATTCTGTAGTTACTTCTAAATCATCTACAACATATAGTGTGCCATTGCCTGTTTCTTGATAAATTAATTCTACATTAGTAATCCCAAAACCTTGTGGGGTTGGAATTTGTAACTTAACTTGATTAATAGCATTAACAAATGTTTCTATTTCTCCAAAATTACCTAAAGATGCACTAATTGTATCACTTTCATTTAATCTTGAAAATATTATAGGAGAAAATGGAGCTAAAGTACTATACTCATTATCATTAAATTGCCATCTATATGAAAATCTAATTAGTTTATCTTGCATAAAAGTTGAAGATATACTTGCTTCTTTTGTTGCTTCAACTAAAGTTGGTGATTCAAATGGCGCATACTTTGCTACAGAAAGTAAATTATCAATATCTGTAGGTGTAGTATAGAAATTAATATCATTTCTAGCTGTAACTACATTTAATTTTCTTGGACAATTTCTATTGTCTGTCCAAAATAATAGATCATCTACAATATTTATGCCGGTAATAGGATAATTTTGATGAAAGTTAAGTTGTGTAGTTAAAATTAATGTGGTTGTGGATTTATCTTTTTGATCATATTCAAATATCCCATGAGAACCTTGATTAACTTCATTATAAGATGAATTGTTAGTTACAAAAAAATATATTTTTTCCGTTTTACTATCACTTACCACACCAATACATTTCGCACCAGAGATTCCACAAGAAGCTACTAATTCATTTCCTAATAAATTTTCAATAGCTCCAACATCTGAAGCCTCTGACTGCCCTATATTAGCATTAAAAGCTTCTCGGTATTCACCCGGAGGTACAATTCTATCATCTAAATCACGGTTCATTTTTCCGCGATTAAATGTTCTTTTAATTTCTGGCATAAAACTTAATTAATGTTTAATCCACTTAGCTTTGTTACGGAAAATGTTTGTCATTTCCGATATTTTCATATTTGCAATTCTTATTTTTGCATTCCTGGTTTTAGCATATGCTTCTTTTTTGTATAAAGGAGCAGCTCCCGCTGCAGTAGGGCGTAATTTAGCTAGGTTATATAGCATAGTTGCCATTACTGCATCTTCTGCCATTTTAGGGACCAACACATTGTCAAAATCCCCGTTATCACCTAATCCATCTGAAACATAAGTTAAAGTTATATAAGTATCTTGAGGGATACTAGTTGGGAAATATATTTGACCAGCATTTAAATCTAATACAAAATTTCCATTCATATTAGCATATTGAGGTTCTAATCCATATCTTGCTCCAAAATAACCAAAGTAATTAGGCTGATCAAAATATCCATAATAATAAGTACTAGCTAATTCTTCAGCCTCTACTTCATTGTGACTTTGGTATCTATCTATTGTTTCTGAAGTCTCTGCGTATATTATATTGCCATTTTGATCATATAAATAATGATAGTTTTCATCTTGTGCAACACCTTGATTAGCTCTTGTTGCTGTACTCGGTAATATAGTTCGCATTACCCCTGTAGTATCAGTCCACTGAACACTTACATAATTAACATAATCTGAAGGTAAAGACATTTGTCTTGTAGAATTTAACTGGATTTCCATAGATTTTTCAGAATGAAAAGTGTCAAAGCTAAATTCTTGTACTGCTCTTTGAGCCCAGTAAGCTACCTCATATCTTGGAATTTTTGTTAAAACTTTTCCATCCCCTACATATGCTACAATAAAACTATTTATTATATCATTTAAATTTGTTCTCCTGTAGTATCCAGGGATAGCTAATCCAGTTCCGCCATCTAAAGCGGAATAATTATCTACATCTAAAGGTTTTCTTGATAATGCCATCTATTGTTCTTGTGAAGTATTTTGATTTTCTTTACCTTGCGCAAATCCAGCTACATCTTGTTGTTTTATTACTACACCAGAGTAATTAAGTATTTTAACAACTAAGTTGTTTTCTTCCGATGGATGTAATTCAAAATTATAGGACTTTGCCGCAGTATCATAACTATCATTTGCAGGATCAAAAACTGTAGGATCATAATAAGGTATTGTACCCTGAAGTACATAACCCCATTTAGGTCTTATAGGTTTTTTTAAGTAATCTAATTTTACATCAGACGTAATACTACTTGGATATACTGCAACACCTGTATTAGTAAGAGTATAAACAGGTTGAGTTTTAACCGGATAAGTTAAAGGAGTCAGATTAATGTATTTGATTTCTTCATGAGAAGCTCTATCTGCTACTATATCTGAAACAGAAACTATACCCACCCTATATAAATCTGATGGGTATGTAAATTCATTTCCTACTTTAGTTAAATTATCTGATTTATAAAATACATTTATTTTTTCTGCTAAATATGTATTTGGGTCAGAGAAATCACTAGTTAAAAAAGCATTTAATTCATAACCTGCTTCTCTAGCAAAATAACTTGCAAAAATCTCATTCTGAGCTTGCTCGGCTAATCTATTAAACTCATCTGGTGTGATATAACCTCTGTTATCTTTATTAGTGATAACTAGGACCGTTTGGTATACATTATTTATATTAACCATGTATTTATTATTTATTATTAATTTAGTTGATGTAAGGTTGATTTCTCACCTTACACCATGTTAAGCTATGAAAGCTTCTTTGTAATTGATTTCATTAAATCTACCCCATCATCAGTTTTAAAATATTGAGCTAAAGCTCCATATGGATTTTGATCAAAAGGTACGGTAATTATTTTTTTACCATTAGCAAATTTAAACACTGTATTATCCTCTGTTAATAAAATAATACCTGTTTCTACAGCTCTATTAGCTAAATTTCTTAATGTTATGTCTTCATCTTGAGATATTTCTATAAATAACGCTGGATTACTCCTAGCAAAATTATATGCATCTCTTTTTAATTCTTTAGATGATAAAGTCGCAACAGTAGAACCTAATTCAGTTCTCATTATAGCTTCCAAATGTGAAATGTCTAAACTTTGTACTAATTTCAATGCTTCTAATTCGTGTTCTATTGAAGAAACCTCATCTTCAGCAATTATCTCATCATCAACTTCATGCCATATTTTTTTAGGATGATAAATTGATAATAATTTTTGTACATTTGGTTCAGTCTTTGGAACCATTAAAACTCCGTCTTCAAACATAATATGTTGTAGAGTAGAATATCCATCTTGCTCATCGACAAATAATGATTTTTGATTAGAAGCTAATCTTAATTCTCTATTTTGATTTGCAGCTTCATCAAACCATAATAAAGGTTTTTTTGAAGTATGCTTAGTTTGAATAGTGTATGTTAAAGGAGATGAGTCTCCATTTAATACATACATTCTATCCTTAATAATCCAGTTAGATTCTGGATTTTGTAAAAAGTGTTTTTTTGTAGTCATGATTAAATAATATAAGATAAGAATACTAGGCCCCGAAGGGCCCGTATCCTATAGTTAATAAAAATTAAGCTTTAAATAATACGAAATTATTAGCAGCTTGTGTAATAAGACATCTTTCACTTAAGTAAGAAATTCTCATTTCATCAATATCAGTTGTAGGTGCTCCTGTTCCAACAGATCCTGTAATCCAAGATTTGTTCTTTCTGTTTTCAGTTTCAGAAGCTCTATATCTAATATGTAAGAAAGGTCTCTTAATGTTTTGACCTAATTGCTGATCGTACACTGTAGAAGTACCTGCTGGTACTAATGCACCTTCAACATCTCCAAAACCACCTCTTGTTGACCAATCATTTAAGTATTTCCAGTCAGTTTTGTAGAAGTCATAAGAACCTCTTCTGTAACCAGTAAATCCTAAATTAAGAGCCATATCAGCGCTATTATTAAATACACCATAAGATGTACCGTGCGCGTGGTTTGCAGCTCCTGCATATGCACCATTTTGCATTGCAAGGATATCGTCAATTTCTAAAGAAAGTTCTCTATTTAAGAAAAGCATATTTTCCTCGATAGATCCTTGCTTGTCTAATTGCTTAAGTACGTTATCAAAATCTGTTAATGCACCACCACCTGCTTGAGCAGCTGCTTGAGCACCAAATCCTGTATAAACATTTCCTCTTGACTCAAGAGCCGCAAAGAAACCTTCTGTACCTTTAGCATTTTGGTTTGTACCACCAACTGTAATTGAGTTAGCACCTGCAGTATAGCCTAAAGCTATTCCGTTAGCACCAGCTTGACCACCAGTTTTTAATACACCTTCAACCATAGACATTTCTAAGTAATCTTCCCATCTAAGTCTTACTTCATGCTCAGATTTCATATACCATAAATAACCACTTGCTCCATTCTCAGAAGTAACTTCAATCCAACCGATCTGAGCTGTGTCAGAACCATTAATTGCATAGTTGTCTTTTAAGATAATTGGAGAATTGTTAAATGTAGCATAGCTAGGGTTTAAAGATTCTGTAAATGATCCAGTACCTTTAGCAAATTCATTTCCATAAGCAACTACTGTTACTCTATCACCAACTAATATACCGTTATGAGCGGCATAACATTTGATTTGGAAATTTTGTCCTGATACTGCAGTTACAACACCTTTGATAACTTCACCTGTTCCACCTTGCGCTGTAGTAGCACCAGTTTGAACTTGTACCATAACTGTTGCTCCAACTCTAAAGTTTACAGGTTCTGTTTTATCAGTTGTTGTTCCTGTGCTTCTTGGTTGTGCATTTGGTACACTAAAGTTAAGTGCAGTACCTGAAACACCTGCTACTATAGCACCTGGAGTATCTCCACCTGGAAGTGTTCCTGCATTATTTAAAGGAATTACATTAGCATATCTAGTATGTAATCTTCCTTGTTCAGTCCAAATTATTTGGTCTGATGTTGATGGCATTTCTGCCGAAACCATACGTAGGAAAGAGCCGATAGATCTGTTTCCATATCTTTCAACTTCTTTTTCATATACGTCTGGTAAAAATTGTTGACCCCATTGGTCAAATGCTGCACTCGTGAAATCTATATAGTTTCCCGGGTACATGGTCTTCGACTGCGTTGGTTGCAACGCTGCCGGTATACCTACTGTAAAAGCCATTTTGTTTTGATTTTAAAAATTATTTATTCCATTTTACTCGCAATTTAGAAGAATCATTACCAGAAACAACTCTGATTTTTTGGCCATTAGAATTTACAATACTAGAATTGTCAGTTCTAGGAGACATATCAATATTTTTTGCTTGCTTGGCACTTTCTCTAATAGCATCGGCACGGCCTTGCTCATAAAAGTGATTAGCTAGTTTATCTGCATTCATCCCAGAAAATAAAGCTTTATGATATCCTTGGGCATCATTAACATTACCATCTTCACCGATGAATGAGTTTGCAAAATTTGCTATATCTGATTGAAATTCTTTTACTTTATTTGGATTATCTACTTTAAAACGATACTTATTTTTACCAACGCTAAAATCAAAACCTTTGAAATCATCTGTAAAAACTCTATCTGTCTTAGTTAAAAAATCCTCTTGTAATTTTTTTGCCTCTTCTTTAACTTGCTTTTGATTATTATAATACTCGTAAGCCTCTTTATATTCAGGAGCAATATCTTTTTGCTTACTTAACTTAAGATCAGCATAATATTTTTCCTTACTAGTCTTAAAATGCTTTTGAGCATTAAATAATTCTTCTTTAAAAGCTAATTGCTTAGCTTTAACATCTGACGGATCATCCGTCTCTGCATCATAACCAAAACTTTTATTAAGCATAAACTCAATATCATCTTGATTTAAATGCGGTTTAGTACTTTTGTAATATTCACGCATTAAGGTAGTATTGTCATACTTACTAATGTCTCTGTTTAGATTAACATAATCCTCTACAGTGCCACCAGTTTCTTCCATGAACTTAACTAGCTTATCTACATTTTCAGGAAGCACTTCTTTTTGTTCTTCCTGTTGTATTTCTTTAGGAGCATCTTTTTCAATACTCTTTTTTTCTTTAGAAGTCTTATCAGCCTTCTCTGTTTCCTCTGTTATTAGTTCTAAAGGTGAATCAGTTGATTCTTCTTTAGGTGTTTCTAATACTTGTTTCTCGGTTTCAGAGGTTTGATTTTCCTCATCGGACTGTCCCCGCAATGCCACTTTGGGCGTCTCCCCGCTTTCAGGTCCTTTTTCTCCTGTATCTTGCAGGCTATCAGTTGTTTCCCTTGGTACGGCATCTTTTTCTTTTTCTTTAGGTTGTAATTTATCTAAATCTAATTTAATTACACCATCAACTTCTTTAGGTGAGTATTTTTCATCTACTTGCCCATCAGCAACCGCTTGTTCTAAAACAGCCGCTTCTTTTTCTTGAGGTGTTGGAGCGGGTGAATTATCTTCAACCGCTTTTACTGTCACTTGTTGTTCTTGTTCTTGTTCCATAATTGTATATAATAAAATAATTTATTTGATTTTATTTAGGCGAAAATCTAGATAGATCAATTCCTCCTAAAACATCATTACCTTTTGATTCAAAGGATTTTGCAGGTTTACCTGATGATGGTGGTCCAACTACTGATTTAGCAGATATTTTCATACCCTCTCTTTCGTTTGCACCAGCTTCGCGAACATTTTCACGTTCCATCATATTCTCATTATTAGCATTAGCTAATTCTTTTTGAGCGTTTAATTCTAGCTCTTTTAATTTAACATTTAATTCATATTCGTATTGCATTAATTCTCTTTTAGTTGCTGCTTCGACTTCTAATTTTTTAATTTCAAAACCAATATCAGCCTCTCTATATTGAATCTTAGATTCAGTTTTTATTTGTTCAGCTTGAGCTTTTGCCTGCTCTATTTGTATTTGAGCTTGACCTTGAGCCTCTGCTTGTGCAACACTAGCTGCTTGTGCAGCTTGTTGATCCGCAGCTTGTTTTCTTAT